>Ga0307515_10014036_pt1 | contig 14901 bp, 11 predicted proteins | sample 17_EM_MG_FD_194513 | JGI IMG/M metagenome (GOLD analysis project Ga0307515, IMG submission 194513) | Populus trichocarpa ectomycorrhiza microbial communities from riparian zone in the Pacific Northwest, United States - 17_EM | ecosystem: Host-associated > Plants > Roots > Unclassified | place... | reverse complement strand
TGTCCTGCTTCTGCGTGGTCGGAAGCAGCTTGGACACGGCCCGGATCAGCGGGGACTGACCGGACGGATCGATGGTGATGCCGTCTTTGTGGGTTTGGACGTCGTGCCAGCTGGAGCGATACCAGCGGAAGTCGTCGGCCGCCTGCTGCGGGTCGGCGAGGGTCAGGTTTTCCACGGCGCAGCCGAGCGAGATGTGCATTTCGCCGTAGGCGGCTCCGGTTCCGGTGGAGAAGACGCCGCCGGTGGTCGCGAGCCAGGTCAGAGCGCCCGATCCGGCGACCGCGACGGCTCCGGCACCCAAACCGAGGAACTGAACGGCGGCCCGGCGGCTCACCGGCCGGGCGGCGAGGGGTTGGTCTGTGGTTTGTTCCAGGTCAGTGTGCATGGGATGAGGCCCCTTGGTACGTCAGCCGGACGAGCAGGCCGGCGCTGATGATCGTGACGGCGCCGATCGGCGTCAGCACCGCCCAGGCCGGAGTGTCGCCGCGCTGGCTGGCCACGAACGGGGTGACCATGATCGGCAGACCGGTCAGGGTAAGGAAGCCGAGCAGCGCGGGTGCGAACACGAATCCGAGGGCCCTGTTCCGTAGCAGGAGTACCCCTGCGGCGAACGTGGCGGGTAGGTAGAAGGCCAGGTCGAGGACGTGTACGGGGCTGGACGGCAGGCCAAGGTCCCGGGCCGCGGCCGGCACCTGTCCGGACAGCAGTGCCGGAACGATGCCGGTCAGCCATAGCCCGCAGAACAGCGCGGCGACCACGATGAGGAACCACCCGACCGTACGGCGGGGCGCGGACACGAATCGGACACCAACGGATCGCGGATCGAGGGCCACGAGGCCGCCGATCAGTGCGTAGAGGGACAGGCCGAGGACGGCCACCCACGCCAGGAACAGTGGACCGGCATGGATCGACAGGGTGTAGATAACGTAGTTGTAGACCGTGAACGCCATCGCGCCCAGCCATACCAGCCAGGCGGTCAGCGAGCCACGCCGGGCCAGCAACGCCGACACGACGATTACCGGAGTGACGACCGCGACGTTCACGATGTCCTGCGCGATGGCCTGGTCCAGGAACGCCGCAGTCTCGCGACTGTAGATGCTGCTGGAGGCCGCGAGCCCGATGATGCTGCCGGCGGCGGCGATCACGGCCGCGGCGATCGACATCCACAGCCACGGGCCCGCAGATCCGCCGCCCCGCGCAGGCACGGGTTCCGCCGTCTGCCGGCCGACGATGGATCGTGTCGTGGTCACGGCGTCACGGCGTCGGCGGGCAGGCACAACTCTGCGGCGATCTGGCGGCCCCAGCTGTCGATCGTGGCCCAGTCGCGGAAGTCGCCGTCGGCCACCCGCAGGGCCGCGACCATCGCCCGCTCAGCAAGGCCGAGCCGGTGGCGGTCCAGGCGCCCGGCGAACAGCCGATGCCCACGGCTGCTGGTGGCCGCGACCAGGGCGGCGACCTCAGCCGGATCCTCGTCCGGCTTCGGCGGATGACCGATCGGACCGCTGGAGAACAACCACACCGGACACGGCGGACGTGCCGCGATCCGCTGCGCGGCGGCACGCGCATCATCCAGCCACCGCCCCATGTAGACCGCGCTGCCGAGCACCACGGCGTCGTAAGGCGCCAGGTCGCCAACCTCGACCGCCGGGCGTATCTCGACCACGGCGTCGCCCGGAAGGGCTGTACGCATTGCCTCGGCGATACGTACGGCGACCTCCGCAGTCGATCCGTGCCTACTCGCGGCGCCGACCAGAACTCTCACGATTGACATCCACTTCGTCGTCCGACGGCGACGGCGACGTCGTACGCGGGTAACTGCTCATCGATGATCATTCGATCCATACGCATGGGGTTACCTCCGACCCCAGTCGACCGCGTACCTGCCCTACCCGCCAGGGCCGATAGACCCCTTACCGACGCCCGGCCAGCGGCCAGCGCAACTCGGTTGCTTCAGGGTTGAAGCTCGCCTTCACGCTGGCCGAGCCCGAACCACACCATTCGCTCCGGGGCAGCAGGCAGGGAGAGATCCTCAAAGCAGCGCCCGGTGTGCGGTCGCCGTGGACCTCCGGACAGCGATCAAACGCGGCGTCCCACCCCGGCCACCTGCCAGCGCAGTTCCTGTGTGCTGTCCGGCTTGGCCACGGCCGGTGCGGAGCCGGGTGGCTGCCAGTGCGGCAGCAGAGCCAGGCCTGGCCCGATCAGCTCGAAGCCATCGAAGAACGGAAGGATCTGCTCGCGGGTTCGCGGGTACCACGAAGGCGCCCCGGCCGCCTTGAGGATCCGGCCGATCTCGTGCGGGCGCGGGTCGTCGAGGATGTGGGAGATCACCAGGTAGCTGCCCGGCGCCATCCGCTCCCACAGCCGGCGCAGGATACGGCTGGGTTCCTCGTGGTCGCCGACGAAGTGCAGGATGGCGACGACCAGGACGGCCACCGGTTGGTCGAAATCGATCAATGCGCGTACCTGGGGATCGTCAAGGATCTGTTCCGGCTGGCGCAGGTCACCATGGATGTAGTGGGTGTCCCGGTCGACCGCCAGCAACGCCTGGCCGTGCACCACGGCGAGGGCGTCATGGTCGACGTACGCGACCCGGCTGTCCGGGGCGGCGGTCTGCGCCACCTCGTGGACGTTCTGCCGGGTCGGCAGCCCCGATCCGATGTCGAGGAACTGCCGGATCCCCGCCTCGGCGGCCAGATAGCGTACGGCCCGCACGAGAAACGCCCGGTTGGACGCGACCATGTGTACCGACTCGGGAACCGTAGCCATCATCTTCTGCGCGGCCGCCCGGTCGACGGCAAAGTTGTCCTTGCCACCGAGGTAGTAGTCGTACATCCGGGCGACGCTCGGCAGGCTTGAGTCAACACCGATGACCTCGGAGGCTTCGTCTGCCATGACCTAACCCATCGTCTACAGTCGTCCAATGTGGAGAGCGGCCAGGATACATTGAACTATTGGGCTGGCTTGCCGAGGTCGTCGATGATCCGCTCCAGGATCCGGACGGTGTCCCTCAGCGGCGCGGCCTCCACGAACAGGTGGTTCACCGCATCGAAGTAGAAGTCGACGTCCTCGCGGCTGTCCAGATACAACGCGCTGGTGAGCTGTTCGAGGTAGACCAGGTCGGGCAGGTCCTGCTGCGGGAAGCGCAGGATGCTGAACGAGCCGCCGGCACCAGCGTGCCCGCCCGCGGCGAGCGGGAGCACCTGCAGCCTCACATTCGGCATCTTCGTGACGATACCGATCAGCGCCTCGAGCTGGTCACGCATCACCCACGGGCCACCGAACGGGCGCCGCAGCGCCGCCTCGTCCACGACCGCCCACAGTCTCGGCGGATCCGGGCGGGTGAGCACCTGCTGGCGCTCCAACCTCAGCTGTACGCGGCGAGCGATCTCCTCCCGGTGGGCGCTGCCGGGGCCGAGGGGTATCACCGCCCGGGCGTACTCCTCGGTCTGCAGTAGCCCCGGGACGAACTGCACTTCGTAGGTTCGGATCAGCGTGGCCGTCGCTTCCAGGCCCAGGTACCGCTGGAACCAGTTCGGCGTGACGTCGCTGTACGAGCTCCACCAGCCGGGAGCGTTGGCTTCCCGGACGCGCGCCAGCAGCGCTGCCCGTTCCCGCTCGTCGTCCACACCGTAAAGGGACAGCAGGTCAAGGACGTCGCGCTCCTTGAATCCGACCCGTCCCAGCTCCATCCGGCTGATCTTCGACTCCGAGCAGCGGATCGGCTCGCCGGCTTCGGCCCTGGTCAAGCCGCGCTGCTCGCGCAACCGCCGGAGATGGGCACCCACCAGAATCCGTACGGCGGTCGGGCCGCCTTCGGCTCCATCTCGCTGGGCTGATCTGCCCACCGCACACACCTCCGGCTACTTCACGACGCCAAGCATGCCACCGGACTTCGGTGATTGGTACTCGCCTGACCATCGGCATACACCGACAGTACGGCGTCACGGCTTGTCGTAGTCGGGGCCGAACGTGGCATGCGCCCAGGCCCTGAAGGTATTGATCTCCCGCTCGAAGTGTTCCCTGGTGAAGCCGCTGCGATGCGTGTAGGTGTAGAGCGGGGTCGGCGCGAAGTCGGTCGGCGCCCAGCCGGGCTGGTCGTTCGGATGTCCGGCCAGCCAGGGCCTGCAGGTGAAGTTCCGCCGCTTCAGGTAGTAGGGGCTCAGGCCGGACGCCTCGTTGGTCCAGGCGATCCAGACGTTGTTCTTGAGGACGAACGCCTTGCCGGCCTCGACGACGCCCTGTACGCCGAGGACCTGCAGCAGCTCCAGGAGCACCACGTCGACCCGATTGGCCCAGGACAGGGTGTAACCCGCCTTGGTGGTGGGTGAGTAGAGCGCCTTCGCGGTCACCACGGTGCCCAGGTAGTTGGAGCAGAGATCCTCGGGCGAGAACGCCGAGTTGAGGTGCCCGGGGAGGAAGCTGCTCGCGCCCTTGGTGGTCTCGATCTCGTAGGCGATGGAGTCGTCGTACGCGATCTTCCGTGCCTGCTCCAGCCAGAGGTTGTCCGCAACGGCCGCCGTCAGCTTTGCGGTGCCGTAGGCGGTCGTGATGGTCGTGCCGGCGGCCCCCTTCTTCGCATAGATCTGCTGATACACGAACGCCGTCACGTCGGCGAACGTGAGCAGGTGGCCGAGGTCGACGAAGCCCGCCCTGGCGGTGTACACGGTCCCGGGCACGCCGGAGGCCGGGCCGCCCGGCGTGGTGTAGTGGCCCATCGTCGTGGTGTCTTTCAGCGACTTCACGTCGAGCAGGCAGCAGTCGCGGGTGATCGGGATCGGCTTCGCCAGCGGGGGTTCGGGCGGCCGAGGCGCGAAGCCCGGAGGCGGCGGCGTGGCCGCGTCCGGCGGAGTCAACTGCTCGAAGCCGCCGGTCCACGACTCGAACTCGTCCTCGTCCTCGTCGCGCTCGGCGGCGAAGCCGGGTCCGTCGTGATCGGCCAGCTGCTCGCGCTGCGGGACGTAGCTGCCGGCCGAACCGCGGGCCCTGGCGGCGATCGCCCGCAGCGGCGCGTCGCCGGGATCCCAGTGGTCGTTGTCGGGCACGTGCTGGTGCCCGCACACGCCGTCGAAGACCTGCCACTGTTCCGGGGTCATCCGGCACCCGGAGTTGCGGCCGTAGCAGGACACCCCGCCGGCCGGCCGCACATGGTCCAGGTTGATCGGCACCAGCTTGGCCACCGGGCCGAGTAGCCGGTCGGCCAGCCACTCGATCGTCCGCTGGTCCATCTGGCCCATCTTCGCCGCGAACCCCCACATCTCGACCTGGATCGCGCGCAGCCGGTTGGTCTGCACCGACCCGGGCCGGGCCAGGGCGTACGCCGAGCGGTTCAGCGGGACGGTCTGCAGCAGCAGGTCCGCCGACGGCATCGCCCACAGGTGCGGCGTGTTCGTGTGCTCGGCGGCCAGCCGCCGGAAGTCGGCCGCGGTCGGCTCGCCCTCGATGGTGTGGAACACGAACCGCCACGGCGCATCCAGGTAGCTGCCGCCGCCCGACCTGGGGTTGGCGATCCGTTTCGCGCCGGGCACCCACAGGTCGGTGCTGCCGACCTCGCCGGCGGCCTGCCAAGGCCCCTCGTGCGCGAGCGGAAGCCGGACCGGATCGGCCGGTGCGAACGGCGACTCGAACGCCTCCTGCCTCTGCCGTGCGCATGTCGAACAGCAGCCCTCGGGGCTCTCACCCGCGAAGTCCTCTTCCGAGGGCGCGAGGGGCTGCTCGAGCGTCGGGCCCATGCGGCTGGGACCGGCCGGGGGCGGCGCCGGGATCAGCCGGTGGCCGGCCGAGCCCGCGATGCCGACGTGCACGTGATTGTCATGCGTGGTGCCCTGGGCCTTGTCGAAGGAGAGACGTCCGCCGACGCGCTCGCGGATCGCGGGGTCGTTGTAGATGATCACGCGGGTCAGGGGGTTCTCGACGAAGCAGTCCACGGCGAGGCCCATGAGCAGGCGACTGCATCGCATGTCCTGCCAAGACACGCCCGGCTTCGGGCCGTCATGGGCGAACAGCCGGAGATCGAACTCGAGGCCCTGCTGGTGCCCCAGGTGGTTCGTGGAGCAGCCGCCCTGAGGTACGGCGATATAGCTGACGGTCAGCACGATGCGACCGCCGTCGATCGCGGCGACGGTCTCGCCGGCGATGCGGGCGGAGTCCAGCCGGGAGGCCGATGCCGGGTTCACCAGATCGATAGCCACCCGCTGGGCGATCGCGGCGATCCGCTTTGCCTCCTCCTCCGCCGGGCTGAGCGGCCCCATACGAGGCAGCGACGGACTCCTCAGCCGTTCGAGACCGGACAACCCCTGGGACGCGAGGACGGTGAGGACCGGACGGAACGCCTGCACCTCCCCGCGGAACGCCCGACCGACCTGATCGAGGTACTCCGCCAGCCAGCTCGACATCGCCGGCTCCGCGATGTCGGCGCGGCAACCCGTCTCGGCGCTCTTGTCGTTGCAGCACCAGCCATCGCGCTGGGCCGGGACGGTGCTCAGCCAGCGCGGGGCACCCATCGACCAGAGCCAAGTCTCCTCGGTGCTGCCGGGCTGGATCGTGCCGCGGTTCTTGCCGACCGGCGTCTCGTGGCACGGACTGTTTCTCGCCTTCTTGACCCAGAGCTGCTCGGCTTCCAGCATGGCTCGGAACAACCGGATACCGTGATCGGTCGGGTCGTTGTGGGCGGCGCCGATCGTTCCGCTGTCGGGTACCCAGCTCATCCCGAGGTTGCGCAGCCGCGCCTGCACCCGCCGCACGTCGTTCGGACTGTTGGTCTGTCCCTGGCCGACGGCGGCGGTGATCTGTGAGCCCGGGGCCGGCTGCTCGAAGGACGGCTCGAACTCGAGCTCCCAGCCGACCTCCTTGTCTGCCGATACGCCGAGGAATTCGCAGCGCGCGCGATAGCGCTCGGCCGGCACGCCCGACCAGTTCGACTTCGTCTGCATGAGCGCGCCCAGCGCCGGACGGTTGTTGACGGCCGGGCGCAGCAGTTCCCACGCCCTCTGGTCCAGGTCGCCCCTGAACTTCAGGTCGATCAGGAGCTCGATGGTGGTGACGTCGAGGCTCGCGATGTCCATGGCGGTTGCGGGCGGTCGGGTCATCTCCCACCTGGCCACCCCTCTGGCGACGTCGTTCGCCTGTGCCAGGTACTCCCAGACGAACAGGGTCCACTGCTGCTCGCGGGTGAGCTCGAACGTCTTGTGCTCGCTGTTGAACGTCGTCATCAACTTCTCGGCGTCGGTCCCCTTCACCGTGGCGAAGCCGGCGAGCTTCGGGATGTACGCGCTCGGCACGCCGGCCCGGGTCAGAGCGGAGACGACCTGCTCAGGGGTGTGCTGACCCAGGTCGAAGCCGCGGCCCACCGTCACGCCCGATTTTCCTTTGGGCCAGTGGGCGATGCGGCTGTAGTACGGATTGCCGGGTATGTCGTTGCCCTCGGCGTTGAAGGTGAACTGACCGAACGGCACGGTCAGCGGATCACCCATCGTCACCGGGGAACCCCCGACGAGATCGGACAGGCCCACGGCCTCCTCGGCCACGACCGCCGCCGGTACGCGGAGCTTCGTCCCGAGCTTCATTCTCGTGAACTTCACACCGGGGTTCGCCGCTGTGATGAGATCGGTCCACGCGTCGCTGCCGTACTTCTCCCTCGCGATGGCATAGAGCGAAACGAAGGCGGTGCCGACGATCACCTCGGCCGCCGCGACGCGGCGGGTCCTGAACCGGATCCGACCCGGGGTCGCGAGTGGCGGATCCTCGTGCGCGAACGGGAGCCGGACCGAATCGATCGGTGCGAACGGAGACTCGAGCGTCTCGCCAAGGTTCCAGGTCGTGGTCATCGCCGTCTCATCGGACCAGGTGGCCGTTGGCGCTGGCCGTCGCGGGCGAGACCGACGGCGACATCGCGGGTGCGGGCGATGGCAGCCGCAGCGGTTGCGCGTCGGGAGGCGCAACGGCGCCGAACGGCCGGTCCTTGACCCGCTCGCCGGTCGCCGACTGCCACAGGTTGATCAGGTCCCGCATCTCGTTGCCCAGCGTGGTGGTCGCGTTGAACAGCGTGGCGGCGGCCGTCGGGTCGTCGAACAGGCCGAGCTCGATCGCGCGCAGCACGCTGGACATCTTCTCGGCCAGCTCGAACAGTTCCCGCGAGCGCGCGGCCGGGGTGAGCCCGACCCGCTGCGCGATCAGCGCCAGCCGGTCGGCCGGGCTGGTCGCCTCGGCCTTGAGGTCGCGCACGATCGGGCTGTCGGTCTGCAGCGTGAGGTGGAACCAGCTCAGCACGGTGACGTGCACGAACTCCTCGCGGGCCAGCAGCCCGCCGCGGCGGCGGTTGTTCTGCATGTCCTTGAGCGATTCGCACAGGAAGGCGATGTACGACGGGTCGGTCGGGTTGCTGCCGGACGTGTTCGAGAAGTTCTCCAGGCCGTGCCAGACCTGCCGCAGCAGCTCGGCCCACTTTGCCCGGAAGTCCGCGTTAACGCCGAGCCCGACCTGCGCCTTCCAGTCCCGCTGCCGCTCGCCCCCGGGCAACGTTGACGGCAGCGGGTGCGGCAGGTCGAAGCCGAACATCCGCCAGTAGGCGTTGCGCCGGGTCACCCGTGACAGCGGCCGCGCCTCGCTGACGATGCCGGCGATCGAGAACAGCGGCGGGTCGCGGAAGAACAGCTCCTCGGTCGCCCGCACCCAGCTCGCGCCGTCCAGCGACAGGGTGCCGAGGGTTTCACCCGCGACGAGGCGGCGTACCACCTCGGCGAACACCTCGAAGGCGCCGGTGCTCTCGATCAGGTAGGCGTAGCTCAGGTGGTGCCAGAGCAGCCCGACCCCGCCCGCGGTCGACGGCTCGACCTGGCCGGAGAAGCCGCCGGCGTCCGGCGGATCGATGCCGGACGGGGCGAGCAGCGCGGACGGCAGCTGGGGCAGGTCGAGCGCGCCGATGATCCCGGCGTCGCCGAGGAACGGCGCGTTGATGGACGCCGTTCCGATCGGCAGCTCCGGGACCAGCGCCGCGCCCGCCCAGGCCTCGTCGAGCCAGCGGCTGAGCTGGATCGGGTGGACCAGCAGGGCTTGCTCGCGGGTGCCACCCGCGTCTTCGAACAGCTTGGCGAGGCTCAGGAACATGGGCGGGAAACCCTTCTCAGGCGGGATCGGGATCGGTGGACACGGTGGACCGGGCGGGAAGCCGCGGGCCGAAGGCGATCAGCGGGCCGCGCCGCGAGCGCAGGAAGACCATCGAGCCGATCGGATCGCCCGGGCCGAACAGCCGCGGCTGGACGACCCCGCGGTCCGAGCCGTCGTCGGTGCGGTTGATCCGCAGCGACTCGACCCGGGCGCCGGAACGCAGCTCGACCCAGTCCGCGCCCGGCGGCAGCCGGTCGAACTCGATCAGGTCGCGCACCGGCCTGGCCCGCACCACCCGCACATCGAACTCGCGCCCGGAGGCGGTGCTGACCCGCCCCGTCAGCGTCCCGAGCGCCCGGTAGCTGAAGGCCACCCGCTGCTGCACCCGGTCGGCCTCGGTCTGCGCGGGTGTGTCGTCGGCGTCCACATCGACGTCGACGATGACCGCGGGCGGGCGCGCCGGCCGCTCGGCAAGATTCTTGACCGCCTCGGTCAGCTCGACCAGCTGCTCCATCAGTTGTTGCTGCGTTGCCATCGGTGCTCTCCTCGGTTGCTCAAGCGGCATGCGGTACGGCGTCCGCGCCCACATCGCGCAGCCAGTCGCGCAGGCGGGTGCGGTGCGCCTCGGCGTTCGCCGGGTCCAGCACGGCGCGGGTGCTCAGCTGGGCGAACAGCGGCAGCGAGTGCCGGCGGCGCAGGTACGACGAGGTGAGCAGGGTGCCGCCGGCCTGCCGCTCCAGTTCCCGCAGCCGGTCCGGAGACACCGCGCGGGGGTCGATCACGGCCGACAGCGGAGCGCCGCGGAAGGCCCGCAGCGGCCGGCGGGTACACACGTCGACCAGGTCGGCGAGCGCGTCGACACTCACCCGCGCGGCCTCCCGCGCCTCGGCGTCCGCGGCCTCCACCGGGTGCCGCTGCAGCCAGGCGTTGGCCACGTCGTCCCACGGGCCGGCGCCGTACCAACTGCGGCACAGCGCCGCGTTGAACATCACCCGGATCCAGCCGAACGGGTGCGGGTCGCCATAGCGGATCCGGAACACCTCGGCCGTCGTACCGTCGACCACAGTGGATAGTGCGAACACCGGGGCCCAGCCGGCGAGGGCGAACGCGTGCACGTCGGCTGCGACCTCGCCGGCCCAGGAGCGCCACAGCTGCGCGACATCGACCGATCTCGGCGCGAGTACGCCGTACAGCGCGTCGGCGAGCTCGGCCGTCCAGCCGGTCAGGTGCGCCACCTGGTGCCCGGTTTCGTGCAGGATCGCGGTCGGGTGCGACAGGTTGTGCCGGGTCAGCTTGATCGCGGCCGCGGGGGAGGGGTGAGCCTGGTCCCACAGCCTGATCCCGGCCCGCAGGATCGACGCGCCGAGGCCCTTGTCGACGTACACCAGCGCTTGCGGGGCGTCGATGCCGAGCGGGCCGAGGGTGGCCGCCATCGAATCGCCGGCCAGCGTGTCCAGCCCGCGCAGGATGCCGCGCAACGCCGGGTTGGAGCGCGAGTTGATCGCGTCGCCGTAGAAGTCCAGGACGATCTCGGCCTGCAGGTAGCGCTTGCGTAGCCGCAGTAGGCCGGCCCGCGCGGCCGCCGGCTCCGCGCCGTTCGCGGTCAGCCGCTGCACCGCGCGGGCCTCGGCCACCAGCGCGGCGACCATGGCGGCCATCCGGTCGCGCAGCCCGCGCTGCAGGTAGCTCTCCAATCCGGCCCACGCCTCCGGTGCGGCGGCGTCGTCGAGGTCGGCCAGCCCCTGCGCGGCCAGCAGCCAGTGCGCGACCTCGGCCGCGGTCTGCCGGGCCTCGGCGTCCTCAGGCACGGTGCACCCCGGGGTGCACCGACACCTCGGGCGCGCCCGCCCGGCCGTGCCTGAGCGCCGCGAGGTCGGCGAAGCCGAACGCGAAAGACATCGTCACCCCTGCCGCGGGGTCCTTGGCCGCCGTGCTCAGTGCGGCCGCGGCGCGCACCAGGTGGCTCGCGACCGCGCGGACAACCGCCTCGCCAAGCTCGGCGGCCAGCGCCCGGCTGCGCCCTTCGGCCAGCGTGATCCCGTGCTTGCCGAGCTTGCGCAGCAGCCGCTCGGCCAACGCCTCGCGAACCGGCCCCCCGACGTGGCGGCGTACCGTCCCGACCACCTGAGCCAGCCGGTGCTTGGCCAGGTCGTCGGCAAGTTCGTGCGCGGCCCGCTCGCCGAAGTGCAGGTGCAGTCGAAGCCGCGGCCTCGGCCCGGTCAAGTCGAGCCGCACCGAGAACGGCGAGTGCGGGCGCAGTGCCAGTCCGGGCACGACCAGCTTGACGACGGTGCGCTGCGGCGGGTGGGCCGGGTGCGCCAGCGGGCGCGGCACCTGCTCGAACTGCTGGGCCGCCTCGGCGTACGGCTGCCCGGGCATCTCGTACGCCGCCAGGTGGCCGAGCTCGGCACCGGGCAGCAGCTGGTAGTAGTGCGTCTCGGCGGTGACCGGCCACCCGCGGGAACCGGCGTCCAGCAGCCGGTCCTCCAGCGTCTCGCCGTCGGTGAGGATCACCGACCGGGCGAGGGAGCGGGTGATCTGCACCGGCCGGATCACGGTGTACTTCTTGTACCGGTAGTGCGGCCGGGCCGCGCGCGGGAACATGATCCAGATCCCGCGTTCGCCCTCCTCGGTCTCGCTCGCCTCGGTCAGCTCGGGGCGCAGCAACTCGGCCGGGAAGTGCCGGATCGCGGCGGCCTCGAACGCCTCCTGGATGGCGGCCTCCAGCAACAGCTCGTTGTCCAGCGACTCCGCGGGCATCGACAGCACCTCGCGGACGGCGTCCTCGGTGGCCGCAACCAGGGCCTCGGCGCCGAGCGCCGGATCGGACCGCTCGGCCTCCAGGCCGAGCAACCGCAGCCCGGCACTCGCGATGTGCTGCGACAGCGTCCGGGCCGCCGGCTCGCCGACCATGCCCTGGATCAGCTTGGCCAGCAGCTTGGCGATGAACCCGACCACCTTCGGCCGGCCGATGACCTTCACGCCGAGCTTGATCACCTTCATCGCGGCCATCACGACCGGGATGAACTCCTCCAGCTCGGCGGTCGGCGGCCGGGCCGGATCCGCGGCGATCAGCTGCTGGGTCAGTCGCTGCCGGCCGGCGTCCAGGGCGGCGTACGGTCCGGCCGCAGTGGTGGGCGCGGCCTCTGCCTCATACCGGGCCAGCAGCTGGTCGGCGGCGCCCTCGTGCCCGGTGAGCAGGACCTCCGCGAGCTGGGCGTCGAAGTCCTCGGCCAGGGTCTGTGCGGTCGGCTCGGCCGCCGCGGCTGCGGCCGGGGCTGCGGTGTCGGCGGTGGGGCTGTCCGGAGTGGGTGCGGTCGGCTCGGCGGGCTTGTCCGGTTTTGCCGCCTTGTCCGGCGACTTGCCGCCGAACCGGCCGCGCAGCTTCTCCGCGGCCGGGCGCTGATCCGGCGGGAGCTTGCCGATCGCGCGCTGCAGCACCCGGCTCAGCAGCGGTCGCACCAACTTGCGCAGTACGAGGAACAGCGGGCCGAGCGCCAGCTTGCCGAGCACCTTGCCGACGCCCTTGGCGACCTTGACGACCTTGCCGATCAGCTTGCCCACGAACTGCTCCTGGCCGTCCAGCGCCGACAGGCCGGCCACCGCCTCGATCTCGCCGTCGGCGAGCGACTCGACCGGCCGTTGCCCGAAGTGCATCTCGAGCTCGGCGAGCAGCCGGTCCGAGCGGTCCGCGACCGCCTCCATCCACTGCTCGGCCTCCGCGGCGGACAGCTGCATGCCCTGCTCGGACTCGCTCCAGGTTCCGGCTCCGCTCAGATGGCGGCCCGCGACCTCGTCGGCCAGCGCCTGCAGCGCGGGCACGAAGTCCTCGTCCTCGAACTCCGCCCGCAGCGCCTCGAAGGTCTCCGCCTCCAGTTGCGACTCGTCGTAGGACGCCAGCGCCTCGGCGAAGGGGGAGCTGATCATGGTCGTGGGCGCGACGTACGACTCCGCCTCGGTCGCCGGGTCGGACCCGGCCAGCCGAGCAGGCGCGAACGGGCTGGTCTCGTACGAGACGGTCATCGGTGCCTCCCGTGGCTCATCGCCCGAACCTAGGAAGCCACCGTCTGCGGCCGCGTCTGCGGCTGCGTCTGCGGTGCGTCTGCGGATCGTCGTGCCCGTCGGCGAGCTCGCTCAGCCAGCCCTCGACGATCCGGGCGGCCTGCGCCGGGTCGGACGCGGCAGCTCGATCCGTGTCGCCCGTGGCGTCGGTCCGCAGCAGCCGGACCCGCAGCCGGCCCGAGTCGACCCAGCCGCGCAGAACGAGCACGGACCATCGCGATTGTTGTGACATGCCCGACATGCTCGTCCGCCCCCGTCGCCGCCGCGTCTGCGCGGCCGTCTACGCGGGGTGGCCGACCTGCGCCACCCTGCACTCCGGACAGCCGGCCGGCGTCGACGTGTCCTGGTCACCAACCCGACACCCTGGCCGGTCGCCGAGATCATTCCCGCAACCCACCCTGAAACCCTTACTGAGCAGCCCAAACAGCAAAACGATCAAGGCTAGCCAGGGACCCTCGGCTCGGCGGTCGGATGGCCCAGCTCAGGTACCGTCAACGCTGGCGCGTGCCCGCGTGCCCGGCGCACCCTGCGGGCAGCCGGCCGGAACAGGAGGTGCGGCATGGCGGTCGAGCATGCCCTGCGGCTGTGCCTACTGGGCGGTTTCCAACTGCTGTTGAACGGCGGAGCGGAGCCGCTGCCGAGGCAAGCGCAGCGGCTGCTCGTCCTGCTGGCGCTGCGGTCGGTCGAGGCCCGGTCGGCGCTGGCCGGGACACTCTGGGCCGACGTCCGCGAGTCGCGGGCGCAGTCCAACCTGCGCAACGCCGTCTGGCGGGTCGGGCTGGTCAGCCGTACGGCGCTGCTGTGCTCCCGGCAGACTATCGAGCTGTCCCCGCGGCTGTCGGTGGACCTGCATGACTGCCGCGGCCGGGCCGCGGCGCTGGTATCCGGCGGGCCCCTGCAGGCGGTCGCGGACCTGATCGGCGTGCTCGACCGCGATCTGCTGCCGGCCTGGGACGAGTCGTGGATCGCATTGGAGCAGGAGCGGCAGCGCCAGCTCCGGCTGCATGCGCTGGAGGCGCTCAGCGCGCGGCTGTGCGCGGACGGCCGGCATCCGGAGGCGGTGGCCGCCGCGCTCGCCGCGGTCGGCGCCGAGCCGCTGCGCGAGTCCGCGCAGCGGGCGCTGATCGAGGCGCACTTGGCGGAGGGCAACGTGAGCGAGGCGATCCGGCAGTTCGAGTCCTACCGGCGACTGCTCGACGCCGAACTGGCCGTCGCGCCGGGCGGGCCGCGGCAGCGGGCGCTCGCCCGGCGCGGGGCCGAGGTGACTACAGCGTCATACCAAGCAGTCGCGACTCCTCCTCGGTGAACAGTCGCGCGACCGGATCAGGAGCCGGTTCCTTGGTGGTTCAGTTCGGCGCGGACCGCGGCGCGGGCTCGGTGCAGCCGGCGGACACTGTGAAATCTCCGGACGAGGCACCCACGGGGGTACTGCTCGTACACGGCGCCTGGCACACGGGAAGCAGCTGGGACGGCGTCGCCGGGCGGCTGCGTGCGCTCAACATCCCGGTAGCCGTCGCCGAACTGCACCGCGGCTCCCTGGTCGACGACACAGCCGCCGCAACCGAGGCGATGAATGAACTCCCCGGGCCGGTAGTCGCCTGCGGCCACTCGTACGGTGGCATGGTCATCACCGGGCTGGACCCGGACCGGATCGCCCACCTCGTCTACCTGGCCGCGCCGATGCCGGACACCAGCGAGACCGCACTGGATCTGGTCGCGGCTCATCCGAGCGACCTG
>Ga0307515_10014035_pt1 | contig 14902 bp, 14 predicted proteins | sample 17_EM_MG_FD_194513 | JGI IMG/M metagenome (GOLD analysis project Ga0307515, IMG submission 194513) | Populus trichocarpa ectomycorrhiza microbial communities from riparian zone in the Pacific Northwest, United States - 17_EM | ecosystem: Host-associated > Plants > Roots > Unclassified | place... | reverse complement strand
ACAGTGGCGGATACACAACGGCGGATACACAGCGGCAGATACACAGCAGCACCAAATCAAGATACACAGTGGTGGACACACAGCAGAAGTCTAGGTGATCTGCCTGATATCGTAACAAGTCCACCATGCTCAACGTTTCGAATCCTGGGGGCGGCAAAGCCGCCACCGATGCTAGTATGAATAATAATATCTATCTCTATCTTATTCTCTCTTTGTACGAGAGACAGACAGACAATCAGTATCTTTCATTCTCTTTGGTGATTGCTCTCAACACGCGCTTCACCGCAGCAGGACGTCTTGGATGGATAGTGAAATGGATAGTCCGGACTGTTGCAATATGGGGAGAACCGTGTGCGTGTATAGACTTAGATACAGAGAGAAGAGAGAAGGAGAAAGACGCGAGTTATATATGAGAGAAAAGTGTGCCCCTTACTACCAGCCCCGCTAGCGGTTAGCTCTATCTATACATGCAACACGGACGGGCGCCGGGTGAAGTCGATGTCTATACATGAACAGTCGGGAGGTCTGTGGAAGTCCATGGAAGTTCATGGAATGGCAACACCAGCGGCGAAGTCGGTGGCGAGTGAAAATTTGTGAATGAGTCTACGAGAGCTTGTTAGTCAATTCGGCGACCTCGGTGTATCGGCGGATTCCTTCCAGACCTTGCAGTAACACTTAGTGTTGCATATATGAACCGCCTCCCTTTGTACGGCTAATGGGCTTCAGCAGGGTTGATGTAGATCATGATCTCATCAGTGGCGACCATTTGGGACTCAGCTGGAAATGGCAGCTGAGTACACATGCATGCGTACAAGGCGTACTCTGAATGCAACATATATGAGCACAATTTCCATCGTAGTTAGAAACAATTAAGCTTCTCTACTATTGCTTTTTCAACACTCACTGTTACGATGTTGAAGGGGAGAACTGCGCGTATAGACTATGGTACAGAGGACACACACTCGAGATGAATCCAAGAGAGTTGGGTCCCTTGTGCCCTACCGTATGCATTACCATCAGCTCAGCTGAAGCTCAGCTCGGTCAGGTCTACATATGCAACATTCACGTATTATCCTGACACTAGGCACAATTCATGACTATACAAAGTGCTGCTCGCTAGATGCGAGTAGTGGATATTCCGCTCTATTTAGCGCATAAGAGTCTGCAGCTGACCGACTGCAGAATACTAGGCAACCATACCGGGGGGGGGGGGGCTGAGTTGGGATTTGAACCATAGGATCCGATGCTGGTGAAGCAAGGCTGCAACAATATGATATGCTACGTAGGTCTAGACTTGTTAGCGCCATCTATCAGCCGCAGCTACATTAGTTTAATCAAGCTGGAAGTGCTCAGTGTCATTAACATCCTGCTAATTAATGTCGGGGAACTCAGTTTCAGGCAATGACAGACAGACCCTTGTGGTTGCATAATTTTCAGTATGAGAAAACAAAAGTACAGTTTTGGTTTAGTTCTGCGTTTGTAGAGCGTGTCATAATTTGATAGAAACATTCATGCAACGTCATGCAGCGTGCAGCTCAATTTTGTGCTTTTTCAAAGCACCTTCGACACAACAGCTGAACGTAAATTTGATGCACATTATGCTAAACTCGACTATCTGCTGTGCTCGGTAATTGTGTGGCAGCAAGGCCACATGCATGTGATGGTATTTTGCAGTCGAGGATTATTCCACCGCGTAAGGTTTTGTTGCAATTCTGTTAAGGTTGAAATCTAGGTTAAATTTCATTGTATTTGTGTGAAGTGTATTGACCAACCACAGTGGTGATGATGCTGCTAAATACATATTGGATTTATAAAACTTGGTCTGCTGGAACTAATATGTCATCCAACGTCATTACCTCAACCCAGTAGCTATTGGTATGTCAACGGAATGGATAAATCGCCACTGCGGGACATATTACGCAGCACAAAAAACTCACAAGCAGAAGGAAAAACAAAATCACCGCATCCGCCACCTTAATGCACATTCAACACAGATGAAACACATCCTCTATCGTTTCTACTAACGCAACCGTTATTCACAACAAATTAAATTTCATCCTCTTATCTACCACGCAGTCTTCTGATATCTAATGCATTATAACGATTTTATTTCACACCTAATTCTCTGGTAGGGTGTGATACATAATCCGAATCAGTTTCCGCCTAAGTTGCTGCACTTATCATTCTGGAAAGAACCTTCTCTGTTCCTGGCGACTTTCGTCTTAATCTCACTTGGACTTGCTTATAATATCAAAACGGAAAACGCTGGCGTTGCTGAGAAGCTATAGAAGAGATTTCACCACTGCCACATCCGACTACCGCAATGCCAGGACCCCGAAGTAAAGGACGAGGCTGGATAAAATCACTCATCAAGGGTTCATCTGCAACAACCTCAACAAACCCACCAGATTCGATGCAGCAACTGAGTGAAGATCCGAGGGGATCAATGGCGTGTGTACAGAGTGTAAGCCACCGTAATTATCGCTAACGATATGCATAATCTAACAAAAATCAGGAGCCAGAGAGAACCATTACCGCTTCTGAACTCGGCCCAGAATGTAGCCAGCACGAATCCTCCGATAATCCAGCAGGACATCCACATAAACGCAGTGATACTGTACCCTCTCGTGTTGATGCTGCTGACTGCAATACTGAGCCACCGCTTGAAGTCATCCACAACCTTGGTGATTGCATCAGCTACGTTAGCCGTGCAGGATCCGACAATGCATGGTCCACTGATAACGAAATAGACCCGGAATATGAATCATATTTCGGTGATGCTGTTACAAGCTCTGATGAGGATTTTGAAGATCGCACCTCGGTTCCTGCCCCAGAGGACTGCGGCCAGTGCAGCGCCGTCGATAACACAAACTGGTGCAACATTTGTGATGCTACTCTGTGTACTAAATGTTGGGATCAGCAAGCTGCTCACAAAAGCAAAAACGAACGCAAGGGAGCGAGACATGGAACGCACGAAAAGATGAGCTTGGATCATCGGAATATATTACAGTGGATATTGGAGTCTCGTGATCCGTCGGATAATGGTCACCCTCACCTTTCGGGCTACGACTCCAAATGGTTTGGGGTGACGATAGGAACCTCCGGAGTCTCTCTTGATACTACTCGTCGTTATGGGGAATTGTCGATAGATGTAAATAACGAAAATGATCAGTACCCCTCTTTGATCAGTTTCGTAGGAGAAACTGGCGCTGGCAAAAGCACAATGATCAATGCTCTAATCAAGGTACGTGTCTTACACAAATTCCAAACGTAACTTCTCATATTGCTACGCAGATCAAGTTCCTGGACAGGTCAAAGAGGATTCAAACACCTGTTATTGGAAATCCCAAAGACTTGAATACTCCGACCAGCGGCGACGTGCATTTGTTTGCAGATCCGTCTACCAGCGATACAGATAGACCATATCTATACGCTGATTGTGAGGGGATGGAGGGCGGCAGCAATATTCCAGTGGCAGTGAGAGCAGTTAAAAGGATTTCGATGCTTGAAAACTTCAAAAGTCGGATTAGACTTAAATGGGCTAAAGGTGAACAGAAGACTCGGGAGTGGATGGTGAGACAATTCTTCCCCCGAGTCCTCTTTACATTCTCAGATGTCGTGGTATATGTCGTTAAAAATTTTCGGTACAGAGCCAAGCACCCCATCTGCAAGATCATACTGAAGACACTGTAGGACAATCCATAAGGTCATCAGCCGTTTAATCAAATGGGCGGATACAGTTTTCCAGACGTCGGTAAACCAGCCAATGCTTCCATATGCAATAATCGTCGTTAATGCGCTGGATGATGAAGTACGTAGCTCCCATGCCCATATAGTAGCCAATATTAACACGTACCCAGAACGAGGGAAATTCTTCTGAATGGTGGTCCAATAATCTAGCAAAAAAACAACTTTCCGAGGACGTTGGGAATTTTGTGGAGCAGGATTCGTTTATCGGAGGTCTGATCAAACAATGGCAAGAAAGAAACAAAAAAATTGTGACACTCCTGGATTTAGTCCACTGTTATTACTGCGATATACAGATCATCTGTATTCCGCACACCAAATATTCCAACGCACCATCTCTACTGATCATGCAATACAATAAGCTACACGACGCTATCAGCGCTGCGACTACCATAACCCGTCAGCAGCGGCGCGAGGCAGAGCTGCTCATGAACAGTGAAGAGCTAGATATCTACTTTGGATACGCGTTCGACCATTTCTCTACGAGCCCCAACACTCCCTTCAACTTTCTCAGCGCTGCATTTCACCACAATCCAGTGCGGGCGACATTCAAAACACACATATTGAAAACAGCTATCCACTTCATGACTACTAGTTCTTTCAATTGCGGTGCAGAATATTTCGAACTCCTAGCGCCCCTCGTAGCTTCGAGTATCCTATTAGACGTCTGCCGTAAGAGCTATCCACAAAAATGTACGGTACACTGGTGACTAAATCGAGAATTTCCAATTCTTAAACGTTATACCGTTTGATATTTGATGCTGATCAGGAAATAGTTAATGCAGCCGAAAATGTACTTAAAGAGTATGAACCTTTTTGCCGGGAAGCAATTCAGGAGTTCTATAGAGGTCACTGGCCATGCAGCTATGTCGGCAACAGAGGGCGATGTATCAATGTCTCAACCAAGCACCAGAAAGGACACCAGATAGGAAATGGGCAAGTTGTTGCAGCTGGAGGCTACGAGCAAGAGAGATACTATGGTCAAAAGAGAGCAGACGGTGATTATTTCGTTGTGGAGGTTTCTAACCAATATCAAAAACAGTTACAAGCCTTAATTAACGAAGAAATTCATCCCACTGCCAATGAAAACGATGATACGCCCTTTAAAAATGAAGAAAAAGTTCGATTGCAGCAAGGGGCCGCTAAAAACCAGCGAGCAGTTCTTCGTACGAAGCCATTTTGCGACTTGTGGAGCACCGGAAGTTTATCTGAAGTTACTTCAAGCCACAGCACGTGCTTTTGCTGTTTATTCTCTGCGCCTACGCACCCCTTACCTTGTGGGCATGTTCTTTGCGACCCCTGTGTGGAAGACTTTTCAAGACGCAGCGACCCATGTCTAATGATTGATTGTTGCCCTCTCTGCGGCGACAATAAGGGTTCAGTTTCAGCATGGCGTCTCATGAAAGACCCCGAAGAGGCTGCGCCCCGAATTCTATGTTTGGATGGGTTCGTGGCCCAACTGTTGTTGATCACTGTGCAAATACTGACAATCCTGACAGAGGAGGGATACGATCGATCATGCAGTTAGTGATCTTGTCAGAATTAGAGAAGGAGATTGGCCTTGGAGTGCCAATACATGAATTTTTCGACTTGATTATTGGAACAAGGTGGGTATCACCAATACCCGTCGTGTGAAAAGCCATCTAATGCTCCGTTGTGTAGTGCAGGGGGTATAGTCGCAATCGGACTGGGAATATGCCGCCTATCGGTGAAGGAATGCAGTGATCTTGTTAAGAGATTTGCAACCGGTGCTTTTACTAAACGTATGGGAAGTGATTTGCCGGGGGTTGGGTTTTTGGTTGAAGCAATTAACCACAGCCGATATGAGTCAGCAGGATTATCTACAGTTCTGGAGAGTGGCTTCGGAGAAAATTCGAACAAGAGAATATTCGGGGAGACCCATGACTGGAGCTCACGACGGCTAGTAAGAGCAGGAGTTACCTTAACATCATCAACTGGTCATCCATATTTCGTTGCTAATTACAATCGCGCTCTACATGACAACGGTAAGAAATCAATTTATATATCGCGAATATATTGACTGATTGCTTCTCCCATAGCGTCCGGGTACGAATTCTTTCGAGCGGAGAACAAAAACAAAGAACTGAAAGTCTGGGAAGCGTATGTTATTATCCGAAAGATGTCTGCACTAGGTCTGAAGCGATCAATCAACTAACACACTTCCAGCGCCCGAGCTACCGCTGCAGCTCCAAGATACTTTAAGCCATTTCACCACCGCGAAACTGGCCGCATCTTTGCGGACGGCGCACTATGTTTCAATAATCCTGTTGAAATAGCGGACAACGAGCGAAAACTTCTGTGGCCATGCCATGCCCGCCCTGATGTTCTCCTCTCAATCGGGACAGGAATTGGGAAGCAATCTGGGAGGATACCAGAGGAGATTCCCGAAAGTGCCGGATCGACAAGGTGGCATCCGCTGGCCTATCTCAGAAGACTGAAAGTTATTGTTACTCACCAAGCTGAAATGAATATGAACTCGCAGAAAGCCTGGAACGATTTTGCTTCAAAGCGACAGTTGGAACTCACGCCAGACGAGTTACAGTATCACTATATTCGCCTCAATGTGGAATTTCCGGACCGTGTTCCTGAGCTAGACAAGGTCGAAGATCTAGACTACCTTGAGACTCTAGCGACCAGTTTCTGCAATGCCAACAAACAATTGATCCAATCAGCTGCTATCAAGTTGGTAGCGTCCTTATTCTATTTGAAAGTCAATAAAATCTTCCCGAAGGAGAACAGAGCAAAATTTCAAGTGCAAGGTTAGTATTGGACTCAACACAGAATTCACACATTCGCTAATTAGAAAAGGAACTATCCTCTGTCGCTTTGTGCAAGGATCTACCGCGCTAGATAGACTCCATGAACGACTTACCTGCGACACATATTTCCCTCAGTCAACATCACTGTTTTATACGAAAATAGGCCCACAAGATCAGAAACTTCGTCCATTAGCGAACACCTCTCGATCATTCGTCAACACCGGAAGTGTGCCTTTTCAGCTTAACATAGAGTTCCGTGTTGGGAACATCGAAGAACCAATCGAAATATATTTAGGCGGTGGGTGTGGGCAAGAAACTCCCGCATTGATAAGCGGCTTTCCCTGTTCTCTGGTCCAACTCAAAAAACTGCACCGTAATAAATCCGGTACGACAATGACACTCCAATCCCCTCTATACGCTGTGATGTGCTGATCAATTGATATAGACCGCCGAGATTCGATTATAGCTGACTTTCCAGACGAAGTCCAGCAAAGTGCGGCGATGTAGGCATGATATGAAGTGAATTTCCCAAGGAGGAAGACAATAAGGGAGATATCGAGCATTCTTGGTGAAGTATACGGACGAGGTCGGAGGTTTTGGAGAGAGAATGTAACTCAAGCGAAAATTTTGCTACGAAAGTGATGTGGGAAAATTTTGTTGGACCAATCCTGGCGCAGAGGGAAGCGTACGTCGACTTATGGTGCAGCTGCCAAATTGGTGATGCGTATATTGACTTGTCTATTCATCTATTTGACACGTACACAAGAAGTAAAGTGAATGCGGCTCCGCCGCTCAACCCTAACCTAACACCACGTGATGACCGCACTCAAAGTCTGCCCTACAAATTTAAGTATGTATCAACGAACCAGAGAGCCATCTGTACTTTCCGCATAGTGTGCGGCCCTAGTAACCGCCTGGAAGTCCTTATACGCTACTAGCATCGGTGGCGGCTTTGCCGCCCCCAGGATTCGAAACGTTGAGCATGGTGGACTTGTTACGATATCAGGTAGATCACCTAGACTTCTGCTGTGTGTCCACCACTGTGTATCTTGATTTGGTGCTGCTGTGTATCTGCCGCTGTGTATCTGCCGCTGTGTATCTGCTGCTGTTTATCTGCAACTGGGTATCTGCCACTGTATCTACTGTGTTGTATATCCGCCACTGTGTCTGCTGTGTTATATATCCACCACAACGGCAAAAGTGCAAATCGACTATAGGCTGCGCTACGCGGAGCAGATAGCAAGCTTCCCGTGGACCCCTGCGCGACGCGCAGTCTATGGTCATCTATAGTCGATCATAGAGATGTGCGCGTGTGCGTATGGAACTATATACGGCTGGTGGGCAGAGACGGACCTACACCTGTCTGTACTACCTGCAGTCTTCGCTGCGATTTGATTTGAGAGCCTGCTGGCGCTTGGGAGCCTGCTTGAGAGCCTGCTTGAAAGCGTGCTTGAAAGCCTGCTTGAGAGAGCCGCGCTTGAGAGAGCCGCGCTTGAGAGAGCCGCGCTTGAGAGAGCCGTGCTTGAGAGAGCCATGCTTCGGGAGGGGTAGAGTTTTCCACAGGAAGCTTTTGGCCGATGGAAAATGCTGAGTTTGTGGAAGCTTTGGCTAATAGAAGGCTCTAAGTCTGTGAAAGCTTTGACGCTGACATTGAAGTAGCCAACCTACTTGTCTAAGCACTTCTGGTACTATGATCACCATCACCAACATCATCGCCATCGCCATCGCCATCGCCATCACTATCATCATCAGGCCTGGACCGAATGCGCACATATACGCCCAAAATCGATGGGAAGCGGGCAGCAGATATCGCCGGAAAATCTGCATCGGAGATCTACTCTCCCGCATCTCCAAAAGCGCAAATCGACTATAGGCTGCGCTACGTGCATACGCGTACACAAGAAGCTCATAGCAAGCTTCCCGTGGACCCCTGCGCGATGCGCAGCCTATCCCTTTGCCGGTAACCGGGTTTAGGCCCACAGATGGGCCAGCTTTTAAAATACACATCACTCAACCACAATCCAGCCAAATGCCCCCAGAATAAATAAAAATACTCTACTTATGGTGAAAGTCATAAAAACAATTTCGTTTGGGTGTAAAACACAAAGCCTCATTGCAGTCCTCACACTTTATGCAGGTTTTCATGCCTTCTCCACTACCACCCTGACTTCTTCTCCACCTGCAAAGGAAACAATCTACTCTACTCTCCAACCAGAGTGGGGAATGCATTCCTGGTACCTTTCAGCAGAGGGGAAGGGGGGTGTGCTTGGGAACTAGCCTGGTAGGCAGTGGGGGCAAGGCTGATTGTGTGGCGGGAGGCGATTGAGTGATTTTTGGTGAAGCCGGAATGTGGAAGGAACTTTTCACCGATGATTGACTTCCAGCTTGCAGAAGGTTATGCACAATGGTGAGACAAATGTCAAAGTGCTCCTCAGTGCCCTCTTTGTTTGCTGGAAGATCTCAATAGATTATAAGGCTATTAATGAGGGTGCACTCCAGATTTCAATAGAAAAATGGATACCGATTGCGTCTGCATATGAGCTGTGTATCAAAATAGGTTCGATACTGGTCAGCCACCTCCATACCCACCTTGTGCTGGTTGTAGGCGTCAACAATGTCAGGTATATCAAGCTCTTTCCAGCGTTCTCCAGGAAGAAATGTGGAATTTGCTCCACTTGCATTGGTACTCTTGTTGCCTGGATGCTTTCTCATTCTCAGCACTAGTGAATCCTCACCACTTAGAGGGTGGATTGTAGACATCATGGTGACAGGAGAATTGTCCATCCAGAGCAAGGTTGCAACGCCATCGTTAGCATCTCCACTTCGAAAATGATCAGGCAATTTGGAATTTCTCCCTACTGTTAGCACTTTCGGAAATCATTGGAACTGCTGCCTGCATGTGCCACATTCTCCCATCCCCATCCGACGGAGCTCTGCCAGCAGAGGTTGTGTTGTGAAGAAGTTGTCCATGTATACATTGCATGAGAACTTTCAATGCCTGTGGTGTAAATGTCTAATCAAGTGGTGAATCATCTTTCCAGTATCTGTAAGCTTCAACAGACTGGATTCTGCATCAACAGGATCCCCTCCAACTGCATTCAATGATGGGTGGATCTCCCAGACATAGCCCTTCTCTGCCCTGCAGAAAAACTTATATCCTTGACTAATTAGCTTGTTTGGCATCTATGTAATGTGAATAGACCTGCCTGTGAATAGAATTATGGCTTCATCAATAGAAATATTGCTGCCAGGTACTCAGTACTGCTGCAAGAAAAACCACAGCTGCTCCAGCAGAATATCCACCTTTGAATGCCAACAAGGTAGACCTTCAGGAGTTTCAGTTGGGAATTGTATGGAGAAACATGGAAGAAGCGGTGGATCTCCTGAAAGCAAGTCTTGCCAAGGTAAGTAGCTGGTGGTAATCCATCCTTGGGAAGGTAAACTCCATCCTTCATCCAGTACCTCTCAGGCGCAACTCCAATCAGACCCATATGAATTTGAATTGCCAGCCAGAAATAAAGCTCCTGAGCAGTAACTGGCTGCCAGGAATGCTGCCGGTTATTCTCTGGCCCAAGAAGCTGCTGCCGGCCATAGCAATTGGTGTTGGCTATAAGCTGTCCCATAATGGAGTTGGTAAGAAAGAGATTGAAGTTTAGAAATGCAGTAATGGCATCCAGCTTGGAGAACAAGATGGGCAAGCAGTTCCCTTCTTCGTGAGGAGGGACAATCGGTTGTAAAGGGTCAAATGTGGGAAGTTTAGGAAGATTTGTCAAATTTTGAATTGGTTCTTGGGGTGTTTTCTTGGGCTGTTTAGCAGAGTGATCAGCAGTGATTGACTTGGCTGGCTCAATATATGCCTCGTCTGAGGAGCTATAATCATTGTCAAGGTTGAGCATTGCAGGTGGAGCTTCAATACTGGGTGAAGACACATCAGGTACAATGACAAGTTGATGCTGTACCACTGTAGGTGGTGGTGGCAGTTGCGAAGTGGTGCACTTTGGATCAGCGTGATCACCTATGATGTGACGCTTGGTGCTTGGTTTTTTCTCATTTTTCAGTGAGGATGGTGGAGATGAGAGTATAAGTGGTGGGGGTAGGTAGCTGACATTAAGGTTCCGAGGTCTGAGGGCTTCTCTGCTCATGGTTGATGTGGTGTGGTAGATGGGAAGTGGGAAGGTGGTTGCCACTGGGCTGGAGGATGGTACTCTCACAATCTCCAAATTACTGCTATTTATATACAACTCAGCACCACAGAACTTGACACACTGCCACAAGAATTCATAAATCGAAGCTTCTACTAGTTATCTTTCAATTCATAATATTCTAGGGGGGGTTTAAGTGGGTGGCTGTGTTGTTATAAGCGACAAGGCGCAGCACACGTGAAAGTGGGCCCTTTCGCGGGCCCGTTACTGGCGAGGGGATAGTCATCTTTAGTCGATTCCTAGAGATGTGCGCGTGTGCCTATGGAACTATATACGGTTGCCGGCCAGAGATGGACCTATACCTGTCTTTACTGCCTGCAGTCATTGCTGTTATACCGGTACTGGACACACTATCGCTGCCAGTCCACATGAGAGCCCGCTGGCGATTGAAAGCCTGCTCTAGAGACTGCTTGGAAGCCTGCTTGATAGCCTGCTTCATAGCCTGCTTGAGAGAGCTGCGTTTGAGAGAGCCGTGAGTAGAGTTTTCCACTGGAAGCTTTTGGCCGATGGCAAACTTTGAGTTTGTGGCAGCTTTGGCTTATAGAAGGCTGTAAGTCTGTGGAAGCTTTGATGCTAACGTTGACGTAGCCAACCTACTTGTCTAAGTGCTTCTGGTACTATGATCACCGTCACCGACACCATCACCACCGGTATCATCACCATTGCCATCATCACCATTGCCATCATCACCATTGCCATTGTCACCATCAGCCCCAGACCGAATACGCACACATACACCCGCCATCGGTGGGAAGCGGCCAGCAGATTCCGCTGGAAAATCTGAGTTGGAGATCTGCTCTCCCGGATATCCAATTGTCTACCATTCGTGCAGAATCTAAGGCTGCAATTGTCAACACCATAACCATGAGGCATGGTGAGATCTCGTCGCGGTGGCCACGCTAAAAATAAGGTTCAGACTATGATATAGACCGACATCATGATTTCGGCCACCCACCACTCGCCACCAGCTTCCGGGTGCCTGGCCCCTGCCACTCAGCAAGTCTCTGGATCGAGCACCCAGGAGCATACATGGGAGCATATAGTCAAGTGAGATTGGGAGTGTCTTGCCTCTTGAGAGTGTACTTGGGAGCATGCTCGGGAGTGTACTTGAGAGCGTCTTGAGAGCTTATTTGGGAGCGTACAGTCAAGCAGGCTAAGAGTGCGCCATCGAGTGTAATTGGGAGCATCCTTGAGAGCATGCCCGGGAGTGTGCTTCAGAGCATCTTGAGAGCTTACTTGAGAGCATAAGTCAAGCAGGCTGGGAGTGTGTCATCGAGTGCAATTGGGAGCGTCCTTGAGAGCATGCCCGGGAGTGTGCTTCAGAGCGTCTTGAGAGCTTACTTGGGAGCGTACAGTCAAGCAGGCTGAGAGTGCCATCGAGTGCAATTGGGAGGGTATAGTCAAGCAGGCTGGGAGTGTGCCATCGAGTGCAAGTGGGAGTATACAGTCAAGCAGGCTAGGAGTGTGCCATCGAGTGCTATGGGGAGCGTACAGTCAAGCGGGCTGGTAGTGTGCCATCGAGACCAATTGAGAGCGTCCTTGGGAGCTTACTTGAGAGCGTAAGTCAAGTATGCTGGGAGTGTGTCATCGAGAGCAATTGGGAGCGTCCTTGAGAGCATGCCCGGGAGTTTGCTTCAGAGCGTCTTGAGAGCTTACTTGGGAGCGTACAGTCAAGCAGGCTGGGAGTGTGCCATCGAGTGCAATTGGGAGCGTCCTTGAGAGCAAGCCCGGAGTGTGCTTCAGAGCGTCTTGAGAGCTTACTTGGGAGCATATAGTCAAGCAGGCTGGGAGTGTGCCATCAAGACCAATTGTGAGCGTCCTTGAGAGCATTCTTGAGAGTGTACTTGAGAACGTACTTGGAGGTGTACTCCGGAGCGTGCAATGAATGCATTTGGCGGTTTGATTTCAAGTTTGTTGAATGCAGCATGATGTATAGTATCAAGCGCACATAATCGGATGTGTATCATAGTAATCTAGTGTATGCCCAGGTCCATAGAACCTCATAGTACCACGCGTCAGAAATGCTATGGGTCACTGTCCCAAAAACGGCTTCTCTACGAGTTACACATTGCGTAAGGTCATTTTTCCCGGTGTACCGCTGTGTATCCGCCACTGTGTATCTGTCCCTGTGAATGTTTATCTTGATCCGGTACTGTATATCTGGCACTGTATCCGTCGCTGTGTATCTGCCACTGTAAATATATCTGCTACTGTATATTCTCCACTGTATATCTGCCACTGTGTCTGCTGTATTGTTGAGAGTAATCGAGTACAAAGAGAGATTGAATTATCTATCATACAAAAGTGATTGTCTACCGAACTATCTAATGGTAGAATCTATGCCTTTATATATGCCTAAGAAATTTGAAGTTCGCTGGAGATGGTAGAGTGGTGCCGGCAGTGGTGAATGGTGGGTGGCGAGTGAAAATTTGTGAATCAGTCTATACAAATGACTCAGTGCATTAGTAAGCACTCTCCAATTCTTTATAGCAGCTTCGATGGCGTTCTAAAAACTTGTAGGTCTTCGGGATAAATCCTGAGTAACCATGTGGATATCCGGCACTGTATGCACCACTGTATCTGCCACTGCCACAAACGCCAAGTGGCAAGTCCACCCGACTAATGCGAATGCTTAGAGCGGACAAACCAAGCGTATAACTATTAGATGTGGCCCATTTGAATATATGATTGTACCTCGTATATCACCTAATTCGTAACAGTTCCTAGTTTTAATGGACACCGGAAGTGAATGCTTCTTATCAACCATTACTCAAGAACCATCCCATAAGTACTCTCTGGGTGGAGAGGTGACTTTATGGGGTTTGGTGAGGTTTCAGCCAAGGTCGATACTCATAGCTCAAATGCTATACTCTCAGAGATAGCTGATGTCATTCACAGACCGATAATAGACAGAATGTGAATATATCCCTTCCTGAATTCACTCGTAAGGAATTGAACTGTGATCACTAAATACGATCTTTTGAAACCTCTCTTAGCACTCGACGAACGTTCTTAAGTAAATTTCACAAAGGAACAGTCGATACCTCATTCTGACAGCATTCCAATGAATCATTCCATGCAACTTGCGGTTCTTCACCATGGCGTACATATTATTTTTGTAATCAATTTGCTGTGTCCCGAAGCTTATACCAACTAAAGGATATATAATTATTAACTACCCTATTTAAATATGGGTCCCCTATATCGGATGCATGGAGAAAATATCAAATTATGCTGCCTACAAATTTCATGTCTGATTGACAGAATGTGATAACAGCATTAACCTCTTAAATTTCAAACGATCGCAGTTCCCTTCTTGATGAACACGTGAGGCGCGTATAGTGGTATGTTGTTGTGTATATGTAATATATAGTATATTCTGTCAAATGCTATTTAGAGTAATCTATTGGTACCGACAGTCTTCTGAAATTGATCGATACAAGTCTGAAATGGATGTCCTTCTAATTTAACTAGATAATATTACCTGAGTTATTCATGTGTGAGTTATCCCCTTTTGCCCTTGGTGGTCCTGAGGGGTGGTACCAGCTCGAGTACAAATCTAGTTTGTCACCAAGAAGAGACAACAATGACATACAAGGATATCTCTTTTGTCAACCAGATGATACTGAAAAGGTGGTTGGTATCACAAGTAGGTACACAAAGAACATGCTGGAGCATAATCTTTGCTTCCTTCACGCTCAGTCTGTTGACATACAACGAGATCTTTCTGAAACCTTTCACATCGATAAAGTAATTATTTTCCGTCCTGACCTAATGCTCTTATTTTGCTACAGGATCACTGAACTTGAACAGGTGAAGGTTCAGTGTTCTCAACCGTCCCGTCCGACGGCCGGGGACGGGAGTGCCGTCTGAGATCTCGCCAGGACGGACGGGACGGCACTAAATCCGTCCGTCCCGTCCTAGCAGATAAATGACGGTAGGACATCCGTTGTCTGCCGGGGACGGTGAAAACACCGTCATCGGCGGTCATCCACCGTCCCCGGCCGTTATCGGGCGGTTAGAGGATATATTTAGATGATTGTTTGTTTTGTTTTAATCATACTGTATTCACTCTAATTAGAGTATGACAGGACCTTAATAACCCCCTCCGCCTCCGGGCGAGCCGGCTAGATGGCGGAGCTCCCCCCCCGCTACCCTTCGTCCCCGTTGACA
>Ga0307515_10014034_pt1 | contig 14903 bp, 5 predicted proteins | sample 17_EM_MG_FD_194513 | JGI IMG/M metagenome (GOLD analysis project Ga0307515, IMG submission 194513) | Populus trichocarpa ectomycorrhiza microbial communities from riparian zone in the Pacific Northwest, United States - 17_EM | ecosystem: Host-associated > Plants > Roots > Unclassified | place... | reverse complement strand
GAATTCAATGGACCTAAAGAAAGTAAGTAATAAAAAATCTTCAGTACCCCCCTTTTTTTTTCCTTTTTACTGTTTTCTTTCTTTGATTCTGCTCTTCTTCTTTCTTTAATGTTTTTCTTAGCGGGTTCTTTTCTGTTTTTCAGATGATTTTTTATTTATTCTTGTTGGCCCATTTAGATACTTTGGGTCATGGAATTGATCTTCAAGATTGCTGTCAATAAGAAGTTATATTTTCTTTTTTATGAATTGAACCTTTTATTTTTCTTTTGCCGGAGCTATTTTTCTTTGAAGTTGAATTTTAAGCAGATTTTTTTTACTACTGATGCATGCGAAGAAACTTGTTGTTTTGCTTTTACTGTGAAGTAGAATGAAAATTTAATGAATTGCATTGCTGTTTTTAGTTCTTATATTAGTTGCAGGTTTGTTGTTTGTTGATTTTCCTCAGTGAAGATAAAGCTTAAGTTTCTTTGGGGTTTTTTTAATTATGGATACAGTCAGATTATTATCTCTTCTTTTCTTTTTTCTTTGTGGGAACATGGTAGGTCTTTATCAAGGAGGTGTGTGGAAGATAAGAGTTGAATTACCAGATGCTTATCCTTACAAACCTCCATCAATTGGCTTTATCAACAAGATCTATCACCCAAATGTCGATGAAATGTGAGTTAGTGGATGCTAAAATTTGACTACTTAGCTTGTTTGACGTTTGTGTTAGCTTATATGGGTTGCCAGATCACGTATTTTAATGGAAATGTGGGTTCTTTTTGAGTTTCAGGTCTGGTTCAGTGTGTTTGGATGTTATCAATCAAAATTGGAGCCCCATGTTTGGTAAACCTGCTCCATTGTTATTATTTATAAATGGACAATTTATATGCTATGTGCTGATCTTGTAAATTTGTTTCATCCATCCTAGATTCTTCCTTCATTTCTTGTCATGTTAGACATTGACAATTTCCATTTTAATGAAAATTACAGATCTGGTAAATGTATTTGAAGTGTTTCTTCCTCAGCTTCTTTTGTATCCCAACGCATTAGATCCATTGAATGGAGAAGCTGCTGCTTTAATGATGCGTGATGGCACTGCTTATGATCAAAGAGTGAAAGGTAGGAAGTCTAAACATAGTTTGTGAACTTAAGTTTTACTTCTGCTTAGCTAGTCAAAACAGAGTTTAAGATACTTTATTTTCCAGTTCTCTTATTTTTATCCTCAAATCTGTAGATTTTTCCACTCTAAAATGCATTTAGAAATTCATGAATGTAAGGCTTTGGGGTTATGTTGCATGTTGAGGACAACATTAACCGTGCTCATTTATGTCTAATTGGCCACTTTTGGGAGGTTTCAGTGCTTATTCTGGAAAAAGGCTTCATAGTTTTAATCTTAAACTTGATAATCAATTTCAGTTCCAGTATATTAGCACTTAGTGTGTTAAGTTGATAGCTTTAGCTGCTTTTATCTAATTCCAGTTTAATTAAATAATCATCGGTTTTTTATTTTGGATGTACATCTTTGAAGTTGCACACTTGTCACTTGTTTGTTTCCATTTTTTATCTATAATGTCTGATCAGCAACATCTGACACATTAAGATGTACGTTTACGGCCCTCTGTTTGTCTTTTGGATCAGATGGTTTGATGCATTGAAAGGATATGTATCTACAGATGGTGACTTCCAAGAACCTTGAAATGGAATAAGACCTATAACCAATCAAGTAAAATGGGTCTGCTATTGATTTTGAATTGCTAATTCAGAAATTACTACATTGAATGGAAACATTTCCTTTGAGATGGCATGTAATTGCCTCCATTTTGATGCACGAATGCATGAAGGCAAGGGAACAGTGAACCATTTGTGACACTGTTGGACACCGAAGGGGTTGTTGGATGTCGGGCAATTTCTGCTGCAAATACTTATTCTCTTGCCCTATAATTGTTTTTTTGGAAATTTGTGTATTGTTGTCTGGGAAGACTACAGTATAGTAAGATTTTCCTTTATGAACATGACTGTGGGAGAGCTGGTGTCAGTCAATCATTTATCATCTCTTAACTAGATCCAAAAACCCAAAAAACAATTGTCATTTGTTGAATGATTCAGTAACTATGAAATGATAGCAATTATGTGAGGATGGTCTCAGTTTCCTACACGAATTTCAGATTTAAACAATTGGAGCCCCATCAAGAATACATGGCTGCCCAAAGAGTAAGGATAGTTAATTGCTGGTTTGATCAGTCCTTTGGTTTCACAATGGCTACTAATTTGGTTTTGGAACTTGGAGATTATATAAGAAATTACAAGTTTGTGTGACTGGAATAAGAAATGAAGAGTTGTTACTGAATTGGGTTCACTTAAAATAGACTTTATGTTATGTGAAATATAAAAATCTGGAATAGGTCTGTGTCTTGTTTGATGATGGATTGTCAAAAGTTAAACAAACCTAAGCTGGCAATAGTCATAGAGTGTACCTGTTGTGCATACGGACATCAACCTCAGTTTTTCTATGATATGTATAATGCTAAAGATTGTCAAATCCAGCATTTTATCAGCCCTTATAGTCTTGAACTCTACTTTGCATTTAACACCTAAGCTGACATCATTACATCGTTGACTCTTCTCTCATTCTTCATCTATCCGTCTTGTTTGTATATTATTTCTTGAAGTTATGCAGATGTTTTTTATTTCCAGAATACTGTGAAAAATATGCGAAGCCAGAGGATATAGGGGCGAGACCAGAAGAAAAATCCAGTGATGAAGAGCTGAGTGAAGATGATTACAACTCTGATGATGACCAAGTCGCTGGAAAAGCTGATCCTTGATTACATTTATTCATGTATTGTAATTGTCTGTTCTTGTACATGAAATTCAACTCTTTTAAAATGGAACATTGAAACCCTCATCAAAACCGATGGCTTACGGGGAAAATTCCTGCCCTTCCCACTTTATTTGCCATGAATGTTTGTAAATTATTTTACTGCGGATCAATGTTTCAGATCTTCGTTACTATTGGGACTAAATCATGTTGCTTATCCTTCGCATGTGCATGCACCTGTCGTTTTTTCGTGGGACTTGTCTGGTCTCCACTCATGGATGCCTTGTGGTAGACAACTTTTAATCTTCAGTTCACACCATTTTAGGATAGAGCTTAGCTACTGGTGAATGGAGGGTAACTCTCTATCTGCTTCTGATAAGCTCGGAGCACTTAGAAGCTTGAAACCATAATGATATCAGATTGTAGGAGAACCATACTTTAGGTTTCAGTTGGTATTGATTAACTTGGTTGGATCAAGTTATGAATGGAATGATATTTCAACATCTAAAACAATCAAGTTGAATGGCTCAATGCCCTTAGAAGTGCATGACTGGAAATTTCAATCTTAATATGACGGTGATCATGCAAAGAAGGCACAGGTGCCTTTCTCTTTCTCAATGGGGAAGAGTTGACCAGTTATTAAACTCCATTGTTCATACATTATTCTACCATTGTACCATTTTTAACTTGGATGGCCAATGATAAAGTAATATCAAATTCATGACAAGCTCTTAATCAGCGTTCTATAGAAAGATTTGAGAAATGCTATTTCACAAGGAAATACAAGAAAATTGAAGAAGAAGAAGAAGGGAGAATATTGAAGAAAATATTTGCTATTGCTTTTTTCCATTTATTTCCTTTCAGTGTTTGTTTATTATCCATTGTGTTTGGGCCTAACCAATTTATAATTTTGATTTGAAACTTGATCTTCTTTATTTGTTTGCTTTTGGGCCTAAAACCAAAACTTTGATTTGATACTCTTCCCAACATCTCTCTCTCTCTCTCTCTTTATTGGACAAATGGGGCAACTAGCATATAAATTAAAAAATAGATAAATTAACATCAAAACAAAAAGATTTTGATGAAATAATATATTTTTATTTGTCATAATTCAGAATCGTGATATATATTAAATATTGTATTTTTAAATTACAATAATTTTTTAATATTGTAATTTATAATTGCGACATTAATTATAGGCTGAGCACTTGAAGGCCTCGAGGCTTCTTCTTCTCCTCCTATATGAACTCACCACACCCATCTATTGCATTTCCACCAATAGCTGATGCATGGTTTTTGAGACATCCCTTCTACCTCACCACTTTCTTGTAGGGCCTTTTGGTCCTCCTGCTGGCTTGAAGGGGAATGCCTATTGGTGGGGACTTGAGCTACTGCTGAAGTGACAGTGTGACTGTGACTAAATTTTTCTCTCTATTTTATTACCCAAGAAAATTAAAAAAAAAAAAAAACTAAAATGACTCCTTTAGAAAAGCCAGATATAGAGTAAATGTCTATGCCATGGAAAACGGACAAGAATAGAGTTGTGTTCTTTGGCTAAAAAAAACGAATGTTAAGTTTTCGTGTTTTTTAATCATGATATTTAATAAATATTATTTTTTTAAAATGTAACAAATTAAAAATATGTTATTTTATCAAAAAAAATATATATTATTCTGCTAAATTTTTTAATTACTGTTCTAATTAAAAAAAAAAAAAAAGCAGATGCTACAATCTGTAAACAACTTCAGCGACACACCACTGTCAAGAACTGACACAGTAACCAGATTCAGAGCTCTTTTTTCCTTGTGGTAGAAAAGAAGTACCAAATACTCATCATTATATTTATCCAATGGATCAAACAAACGGTGGTGTCCTTTTCTGATTGATTCATTAAAGCTTGCAGTTCAGTTCAGTTCAGTTCAGTTCATTCCATGAGTTCTGTCAGCTCACAAACTCCCAGGTTGTACTACTGGTGCAGGAGAAAAGATTTACTCTTTTAGTTCTCCAACTGAAAAAAATTGGACAGCCCCTCCCTGCTCTTGCACTTAACCTTTTACATTTCCAATATTGTATTTTATATTAGATGCTCTTTTGTCGTCCTTTTTCAGGCTCCGATTGGAGAAGGAAAAAACCCATAAAAAGATTTGTACGCGCAGTGGTAACATCAGCCTAGAATATCCAAGAATTTATGTATCTGCATGCAATGGCTTGATTGACTGCTAAAATGTTATCTTCCACTTTTTTTGGTGATTATTTTGAAGGAAAAAAAATTATGGGCGTTGTGAATACTGATGCAATCCCTAAATGTCATTCAACATAAACTTGCTAACTCGTCCAACCTAACGAGTATATATATATATGGTATCTTTTTTAAGTCGTGTGTGCTTGTGTTGGATGGTTTGATATTATTATTAAAATCGGTCCAATGATCAATCTTGAAATCTTTAGATCTGATTCTTTGTCTAACTTGAGTTTAAAATTAAATTATTTCAAAATCTGATTTACTTTGATTAGTCTAAAAACAATCCGTCGATCACTAAAAAAAATTTAATTACAAAATTAAGAGAAAAAAAATAAAATCAATCCTTATAAAAAGTTCAACATGTTTTTTTAAGAACAAACGCATAAATCTACTATTATAATCAGCGGTGATTAGCAATTACAGTACGGTGATTTTCCCACCTAGATGTTTTATGATGTTTGGGTAATAGCCAAAAGGTAAGGGGGGCAGTTCTTTTTTTTTTTATTAAATCATATGCTGTCGTGCAAGGCAGAAAAAAAGTGTTTCCATGCACATCAAATGATTGAAATTTCACTAAACAGATGGCAAACTTTGTTCTGTGTAATTTACACGTGGCATACAGTAATGATTGGTCACATGAAATGATTTAGAGAGTGATGGGTTACACAGCTAAAGAACTTCAGGGAAATGGAGAATTATTCACTTGGGAAGTGTGAAAGGGGAAAGGGGTTGCATAGAAAAGAAGGGAAAATTGAGAAGCGACAACCCTGTGCTCCTTCACTGTCCTTTTACTTTATACCTTCACCAATATGCAAACACATGAAGAAGGTTTAGCAAGCATGGGCGGAGAAGCATCTATCGCTTGTTCAAGCTTACGTGTGATTTGAATGTGTACTATGTATCTTCATCGAGACACAAGTTTAACCTGGCAAGAAATCTTGCCAGGTTATAAAGTGAAACAACGAAAGATCAGAAAGAGATATAATTTAACCTGGCAAGAAATCTTGTCACAAGTTTCCAGCTTTGCACCAGCATGCTTCCATGGCAAAGGATGGTCGAACTTCAGTCACAATTGCAGCTAATATTAGCCACGTCCCAGTTGACAAACTTGGGTGGATCACTAGTTAGACAGTTTCCAAATATTTCAACACTGAAAATAGAATACTTCTAATCCAGCAATGTCCTGTTTGTTCAGCTGATCTATAACATTGTGAACCAACAGGTTGTTCATATCTTATTAAGTATTAATTAAATCTCTTTGTCCTTAAGCTCTGAATGTAATGGAGTGATACAACCACGAAGTAACCGTAAAGTTCATGTATGAAAGAAATTAGGAGAGCATGGGAAGCTACAAGCCAAGCCAACACAAGGTCAAAAAATGCACAACGAAAAGAAAGCCCGCATATTTGTTTATATATACAAGAAATTAAGACAAAAATTTGAGAAAATGAAGGGCATCTTTATCAGAGTTAAAAAAATGGCATAAAGAGTTCCTCTAAAATGTTTATAACAGTTTTATTTGAGAATTTTGTATAAGTCTAATGTAAGTTTTGCTTACAAGGAATATGCTCTATGATGAATTCTGAATTTGAACATTGGCATGAAGCCTGGTGAGTTTGCTTAGAGTTTCACGAGCAGATACAGTGTCTGGATGGTCATCTCCACAAATTGAAGTTCGAATAAAAATAGCCTTTCTTATTAGATCATCTCCGATATCAAATTGTCCACCTCTCAGCATTAACTTGGCTCTAGTTTCCAGCACAGTGGCTCTTGATAGAGCCAGCTCCTGCCAAAGGTATGGATTCAACTGAGCATTAGTCTGGATGGGTCTCCAGCATAGTGATTTGTCCAACCATTTCTCAACTGGAGTAACAAAAGCTTGATCTGCTGCTTCTAAAGCATTAGTACATAGGCGCAGGAGTTCCAGAGCAGCACTGCATCTAGAGAATGTAATGAATGTCCGAATGGCAAGAGGCAAAACCACTTGTTTGACTAAGTACAGCAACTCTGACACCTTAAGCTCAACAGCTTTAGGGTCAGTACCAAATGCAAATAGCAAGAAGCATGCTGCCCATATGTGTTCTGAATGATGGGATACGGACCCACGACTAATGACAGCATGCACCATGGCTTGTGCAACCCCAGTGACTCCTCTCTTGCGAGCATAAAGCTTGATGAGCTCATTGACATGGACATAGCCTTGCTTGGTACTACTTCGTGCAATATTAAATCTCAACAGCATGGAAGATGCTTCTGCTTCTGATCTTTTGGTGTATGATGAAGAGAGGCCGCAACTCAAAGAAGACAACAATTTTCTCCATAAGTGTGTTCCCTTGTGCTTCTCGGGAATCTTTTTTGCAGCTAGGGCTAATAGGGAAACTGGAATTGCAGCTGGTGCAAACCAAGCACTGGCCTGGACCATCCTTGTCGCCAAGCTCCTAGGCCCATCCGCATGATCAAATATAGAAAAACATACCTCGAAGAGTTGCAGAAGGAAAGTGTTTTTCCTCATTGAATGAGCTTCTCTACCACTCCATGACATCTCTCTCAAGGGCATTCTATTTATGGTGTCCAACAGCCTACTTGGATTAATTGGAAGCTCAGATAAAATGGCTCCAACGATTGCAAGGCCCAAAGTTAACCTACCTACTTTCTCCTCAATAACCCTGAGAGCATCAATTTCTGCAATAGAATAATCCTTATCACTTCCCTGCATTAAACACATTGCCTCAACTGCAGACAAATAAGAGAGTTTCAAAGGTTCCAAATTCATCACACGTGGTAGCCTTGTGGATATTATGATGTGGGTCTCTCCACCAAAACGGGGAAGAAGATCCATCACAATTTTGTGATCCCACCAATCCTTCTCGCTTTCCAAGTTATCAATCACAACCAAAAATGGTATGTTTCTCAGAAGCTCCTTGCGAACTTTAGAAATAGCTTCCTCTTCTTGCTCTTCAAAACTTCTAATCCTGCTTTTCCCTGAGTAATTCTCAACCCCAATATCAACATCTAAAAATGACCTGAGGTTCAGATAATTTTGCCTGATATACCTGCTTTCTCCTCCAATCCACAGAACCATCTTGTACCTCTGGTGATATCTGTATGCGAACTCCAGAAGAAGTTCTGTCTTGCCGATTCCCGATTCCCCCGAGACACAAGCAATTCCTTTTCCATATAAAATCTTTGTTGATCTTTTTCTCTTTCCATATCGCCCACTGCTTTTGGGTTTTACTAGGTGCTGCCTTTGAGAGAAATCACCACTTTGCATCTCTATCTCCCTTTCTGACTCCTTCCATACAACTGGTTCTTTACCCTTCTCGCTGCTATTGTCCCCTTGCTGCTCTCGTCGTTTTTCCTCCACTGAACTGTTCTTATTCCATCCGACTGTCAAATTCTTTCTCCTGGGTCTAGCCTTCAGTTCAAAGTAATCTCTTTCAGAATTGCCACTAACATCGCCAAAAAGTATAAATTCTAGCTCAGACAATTCTTTCTTCCTGCCAACAAAGTTCTCATTTCGAGGGAAAGGGAACTCTTCCTTTTCCACCACCTCTCTCCACTTTGTCAACCTTTCCACAACACTTCTCCTTCCTAATCTCAAAGCCAGGAGCGTGACAGCTCTCAATATGCAATCTCTCCAGTTACCCTCCTGAGCTTCCAGTTTCCACTCATCAACCCGAGAGATGCCATTAACAGCTTCCTTCCACTCATTCTCCAAACCACCATACAAATGCCATAGCTCGCCCCCATGTTTTTCCCACAACTCCCCCCTCTTCTCAATGATATCCCTGACAAGGCAATCATCTGGACTCAGATCAAAGAATACCGGGACCAAATTCTTTTTGCTTTCAAAATATTGCAACTCCTCAATAGCATATGGGTTTCTGAAGGACTTCTTTGTTAATATTACAATGCCAAAAGAAGAAACATCCATCGCCCTGTCAACAATTCCATTTTTGCGAGAGTTTCTACATCGAGCTCTGTCAGATACAAAACAACTCATCCCTTGAACCTCCAACTCAGCACGGAGCCAATTAGCAAACCTCATCAAAGAAGGTTTACGACCATGCAAACCTATGAAAACATCACAACTCCTGAGTTTACAAGAGGAAACTGAAACTGGAGTATATGACATCCCATGGCTTCTCCCATGCTTTCTTGGCTTTTCTCTAAACCCTGAATAACCTCTATCACGGGCATAATTGTAAATACATAGAGTGCTACTAGAAATGCCAGTTGAAGATGATATACGATTGAACTTCTGAAAATCATTTGCAATGCCAGAAACTGGATCTCTTGTCATATCTGCCAAGGCATCTCTGGTATTTGCTAGAGATTCAGGATCTGGAATTCCTGAACTAGAGCTAAGGGGATCGCCGCTAAGATGAGTGCTGTCATATTGAGCATCCGAACGTGTTGATTCCGATACTTGACATGTTGGTGATCTTGGAGAGAAGAAGGGTGACTGATTCGCTGAAAAGAATGCTGACGACGAGGATGAAATCCTTGAAGTAGTCACTGGTAACAACCCGAATCTAGAGCTATCCTCACGGAGATCCATCCTGACAAAATCTCCCGACTCCAAGGGCATTAATTCCCATGCATGCTCTCTAAATATGCCATCATGAAATGGATAGGATAGCTTTAATAAGTAAAAACTCCCAAGAAATGGAATAAAGGCATCTGAATAATAGTACGAAAGTGAATGCTCTATTACCAGTATCAGTTTTAAAAGCTAATAAAAATGCAAGATTACACCTGAGCATACATTAGTAGCAGACAATAAAAGACAATTTAATACATTAACATGCTACAACTCATAGTGCGAAATCAGGTAGCTTCTCAAAGACAACAAACTACATGACAGAACCCAAAATTTTCTTTCTTTGGGAACATCCGAACCCTAAAATTAAATAACTAAGAGGACAAGGGAAAACAGAATAATCTTTCTGATGGGGAAATATAAATGCAGCATGTCAACTGTAACAGGAAATAGTCATAAACAGAAAATCCAGTGACTTAAAAAGAAAAAACTCAGAAATACCAGTAAAGAATGACAAATTTGGAAATTCAGCAGCTAAAAGGTAGTTTAGAAAATAGAAACAGAGGTAAAAACATAGTATCAGAACTGGAATTTTCAACAGCTAAAAACGCAAAACTAGTAATGCCAAAGAAAATTTCGAAAATTTAGGACTCTAAAGATCTTTCTGTAGCAATCCAACCATACCATACACCTAAACCAAACAAACCCGGTTCCTTAAATGGAACCTTAAAAAAATCCATAGAAGTCATATGTACAGCTTCAACTTCAGGGCATTCTAGATCTCATTAGCCATTCAGAGATTTAAAAGGGACTCCATCATTCAAAGAAAACACCCGTTTTATGATTTGACTAAAATAAGATAACATTTTAAGATAATTGAGATCCAAGAACTTACTTGGCTTCAAATCTACAACTTCGTCTCAAAGATTCAATCTTTTTTCAAAACCAATCGGACCCAGTTTACCAAATCCAATGCCAAGCTCAAAAGAATTCAAAATTCGAGGAACCCAGACAGAAGGTCTCGTTGAGTTATAATCAGTACAATGAACTTAACCACCAACCTGCATAAGAGATAGTGACTTAGCATACTTCGATCACTACATGTGAAAAAAAAAAAAAAACTGATGGTTATTCAATCACAAAGATAGATCAAGTTTTGACAATGAAAGATGGAGGAACAAAGAGAAACCAGACAGCTTATGATGGTGCCGGTCTCTTTCTCCGTATCTCAAAGTAGACTCGAAAGCGAGGGACTTATTTTGTTTTATAACCATTCAGGAGATAGATTTCATGCTGATAGAGACTTTCATTTTGGAAAACAATAAGGCTGGACTAGACAAAGTTAAAAAAAGATTCCTAGTTAAAAACCAAAATCAAAATTCAGTTACCTTTTCAATGAAAATATAACAACTAACAACAACACCTTCAAGAACAACAAAAGCCACACTCTTTCTTTTGCATTTGCATAACTCAAAAGACTCTCTTTTTAGTTTTTCCCTCTCAAAGATTTCTTCTCTAAAAAGGGCCTTGATATGTGTGAGTGAGGGGAAATGGGGTGCAATGAACAGAATCACTGGTGAAGAAGGAAGATGGGTCCCAAGTAAAGAGATCTGAAGAGGTCACCGTTGTGTAGGCTCCACATTAGACACCGATAGAGACAGAGAGACCCTCTCTCTTTTTATAGCAGTGAAATTTCAGATTATCCACTGTGCTTTCACATTGGTTTTTTCAGTGTTTTTTTGTGGGTTGTTGTTTTAAGGTGTTAAACCTTAAACTGATGGTCTCTCTTAACTTGTTACAGCATTGCCTATGATGATAGAGATGGAGTTTCGCCAATGATTTGGTAGCAAATTGTTACCAACTTATGACTTAGGGCATTGTGATTAAGGTTTTAAGAAAATATATATTTTTAGTTAAAATTTTAAAAATTATATGTTTGATTAAAATTCCCATAAGATATATTTTTTCATATAAATAAATAAAAAATATATCTTTATAAATAGAAAAGAGATTATTTTAACTTCTACAATTAGATACAAAAAGTTATTTTCCTAACCAAAGTTACCAAATTGTTCCAAATCTAAATCTAGTAATTGTCATGTCACATGGTTTGCTATTCCACAAATTATCTTTACAGTGTGCCAAAGGCAAATTGAGATTTTTCAAGCAAGCTAAAAAAATCAAAATGCAAATTCTACCGTAAAAAAAACAGGTTATCGGAATCTCATCTGTGAAATGGACCTTCACTATTTTATTTTATCTTTGCGATGAATTTCACTTGACTTTGTCTTTTGCTCCTATGGCAACTGCTTCTTTCAACAAAATCAGGCTAAAAGTTAGTGACCTTCCATGGGGGGAAATTGACTGCTTTTGCCAAGAAGAGGCTTAAAGAGGATAGTTACCCTACCAACATCTTTCCACTCCATTCGTCATTCGAGACAACCTTGATCTACTTTTTTACTCAACTTTTATCAACCTAATTTAGTATCTCGCACATTTGAAGTATCATTTAGGCCTTCTTAAATGTTTTGTTCACTGTCCCACGTTATGAATAGAAAAAAAAAACTATCGATTAAGGCTATAGTTAGAAAATTCAAGGGCAGATTCTGCGCTATCCCAATTAGCATTATCAGTCTTGGTAGGTGAGAGGTGAGTTGAGATGCATAAATTGGCTTCTTGCTACCCGGACAACAACGGTGATGGGCATGAAAGGCATCGAGTTTGCTCTCCTCCAAAAATCATCGATGCAATACGATAGCATCCCCTCCTCCATCCACCGAAGGACTTCCAAGTTGACTTAAATGATATTTGGCCTTTTTCCATGTCAGTCCAAAACACTCTTTTGATGCTACTTGGGAGCACATGCATACATGTGAGGCCACTGGGAATTGAGGGCTAAGATCTTTTCACTCACGAACTTCTGCATCGAATCAATGGCCTGGATGCCAACACATGTAATCACCAAGACAGATAGGGCAGAGGGTGTTAATGGAGTTTTGAAGTTTGAACTGGAGTTGAATTATATCCACACACCTGCCCCCCTCCCCCTAAATATTGCCCCCACAACTTGTGGACAACTTAAGAGTACAAGCATGTGAAGGATAAACAGAGACAAGCTTTTTTTTTTCATTTAGTGAGCCGTAGCTGCTTCTAGGACAGAAGTTTAATAATGTGAGAGAACAATTATTTGGTTAGCTTGCTCATTTCTTCGATCCTTTAGCGACCTATGCGGGCCACGGCGGAGAAAATTGCCACCATCCTAAGTTCGAGCCATCAACTCCATAACACTGATTGATAGTTGTCTTCTTTTAAGTGGCATGTCCGAACGAACTAGACAATAGTGCAAAATGACTTGGGCAAATTTGGACTTGCAAGAATTGGGTTCGTACATGTTGGCTTGCAAGCTGACAAAAAGTCCTTGTAGCTTTCTCCTGATGTAACCTCAAAGATTGCATTTTGCTGTCTTATGTGGTGCCTCAAAATCCCAGAATGCAAGATGTGTTGTCTCGAGAAAAACCAAGCATACCCCATGAACCCAACTGGAAAGTGGTGGTGTTCGAAGGAGTGCTGCTGCTGCTGCCGCTGCTGCACAGTCTTCATTGCTCATAATTAGGCCCATAACCAGGAAGCTGCCTGAATTGTTTTGAATGTTACCTTGAACACTAAACAAGACCCGCGTGGCTAAGCTGAATAAACAAATCCATTGATGCACATGCACTAAAAGGGCTCCTTTGCCTTAGTTTAATCACAGCTTTTGACGTTTATACATAACATGAAGCTACCGCAAATGCTTTATCGATGAATTTGATCGAAGCCTCGTGGCGAAGGACCACACAAGCATGAACAAAAGTTATATGCGATACCTGACTGATCAGATTTTCTGCATTTGTCTTGGAGTTTTTTTTTCGATATCATAGGTGAAAAAAAATATTTTATAAACTAGTATAGTTAAAAACATTAAAAAAACATTTCAAATTTTTTTATTTTAATCAGATTAAAAAAATAGATAATTATAGTAAACGGATACAAATTTTTAAAGAAACAACAATCACGGTATCTTGAAAAATAACCATTTTCAAGAGTGGAAAAACAATGATACATGAAAAGGAGCCCATGAAGAGAATTAAAAAATAAGGATCAATTAGAAAAGATAACATATGAAAAATCAGAATTAAATAATGAAAATTAAAAATAGATAAAATTTTTACATAAAGATCAAAAAAATAAGAACCGGAGTTGAAATATCAACAATAAAAAGAATCAACCTATATTTTTCAAGAAAGTATAAAGAAAAAAAAATCCACTAATGATAAATCATCTCGTTACCGCTGACACGCGTCACATTAGGGTTTGTTTGGCAGTGTGGTTGCGGTTGCTTTTCAAATAGCTTTTCGTGCCAAAATGCATGTCAATGATGTTTTTTTATTTTTTAAAAATCATTTTTGACATCAGCACATCTAAATGATTTGAAAACACTAAAAACATATTAATTTCAAGTTAATAAAAAAATAAAAAATTTTCAAAATTTGTCAAAAGCGCTTTTGAAACGCAGAAACAAACAGGGCCTAACATGAAGAGGGCATGGTGGCGTATTTAATGACATGAAAAAAAGAGAATTTTTAGCCACCAGGAAATACTACAAGTGTCGACCTAAGTGCATGGATGCCTCTCACATAGTAGTGTATGTATCGCACTTGAAAATAACAGGAAACCAAAGAGAAAAAACAAAAAGATCTTGATACTTGGCTAGAGTTTTTATATTTAAAAGGTGAACTTATAATATAATTGTAACTGTATTTAAAAATATAAAAAATATATATAAATATCCATGCGTGCTAGTTTTAAAAATATTAATTAAGAAGATAATTAGATTAATTTATTATGCTCTAAAATTATATATATAAATATATATACACACACCTAAATCAATTTTTTAATAACTAATTCACGCATGAAAGTAACAATAAAAAAGAAGGTATTTAATTTTACTTGAGATGAGCAACAACATCATTATATTATTGAGATGAATAGTAAAATATATCTACTAGCATTAAAAAAAAAATCTTCCGTTTTAATTGTTTTGCTTTTGTCTCTTAGGGCAGCACTTAATTCTAAGGAGTACAATAATTACTGATTCATCATGAAAGAAATGGTATGTTTGGACGAGAAGAACTCAGTAAAAAACAAACATATCCTGAACAGAACTGCAACAAGGATCCCTCAAAAGGAACACCTTAAACATCACAAAAAACATATAATTTAGAGTGATTTGGTTTATTTACCACGATGAACGAGGAAAAAAGGTGTTCGAGATTCCA
>Ga0307515_10014033_pt1 | contig 14904 bp, 14 predicted proteins | sample 17_EM_MG_FD_194513 | JGI IMG/M metagenome (GOLD analysis project Ga0307515, IMG submission 194513) | Populus trichocarpa ectomycorrhiza microbial communities from riparian zone in the Pacific Northwest, United States - 17_EM | ecosystem: Host-associated > Plants > Roots > Unclassified | place... | reverse complement strand
GGTCCAGGTCAACGACACACCGCGCCTCGCAGCGAGATCGCTGGACAACGCCCTGACCAGCGAGAAGGGGCAGCATCGAACTATGGCCAATGTTGCATTAGATGCAATAAAGCCTAGTTGGCGGGGCGGCCCGCGCCCGCGTAGTCGTCGCCCTTCGAGTGGTACGTGTGGATCTGGATGGCCTGGCCCTCGGTCGGCGCGTTGATCATCAGGCCGTTGCCCAGGTACAGGCCGACGTGGTGGATCCGGGTCGCGGGGCTGCCGTAGAACACGAGGTCGCCCAGCTGCGGCTCCTGCGACGGCGGGACCGCCGGGATCGAGCGGAACTGGCTGTCGGCCGTCCGCGGCAGCGCGACGCCCGCGCTGTCGTACGACGCCTTCGTCAGGCCTGAGCAGTCGAAGCCCGCCGCGCCCGCGTCCGGGCCGTTGCCGCCCCAGACGTACGGGAGGCCGAGCTGGCCCAGGGCGAAGCGCGTGGCGCGGACCGAAGGGGTGCCGGCGCGGGACGGGTCGAGCGAGAGCGTCGCGTACAGCTGCGCCATGCCGAGCACGCGCTGGCGGAACAGCTCCGCTTCGCCGCCCGGGTGGTAGGCCGCGATCGACTTCCACCAGCCGGGACCGGTACCGAGGTCGGTCCCGCCCGCGCAGAGCGCCCGGCCGGCCGCGACGGACGTCGAATTCGGGTCGGTCGGGCCGGCGCCGTACTTCTTGGCCTGCGCCGACGACAGCCCCAGCAGGCTCTCGCCGCCGCGGCCGTGGTTCGACGCGGCCGAACCGACCCCGGCGAGCGTGACCCAGGACAGGTGGCACGACGGCTGTTCGCTCCGCAGCGCCAGCTCGCCGTTCGCGTAGCCGATCAGCGCGTTCGCGGGGATGTCGAGGGGCCCGGCCAGCTGGTCGGCCCACTGCTGCAGGGGGCTCTTGCCGCCCGCAGTGGACGCGCCCTGGCCCGGCTCGCGGGCCTTCACCGGTGCGCTCACTTCGAGCACTGAAGGACCCGAAGCCGCGCCGTCGGCGACCGGCAGCGGCGCGGGGGCCGGAGCCGGTTCCGGCGCCCGGTCGGCCAGCAGCCAGCCCGCGGTGACCAGCCCGGCGACGAGCGGCAGCGCGACGAGGCCGCGCAGGGCCGCGCCACGAGCCCAGGAAGTCGGCTTCGTCGTCACGGGGTCCAACTTAGAAGAGCGCACCTCTGTGTGAACGAGCGAGTGCCTTGCACGTTAGGGGGACTCCCATATGGTGGACACATGACCGAGATCGACGCCGCGCGGCTGACCGCGGCGCTCAAGGACCGCTACGCGAAGATCGACGTCGTCGAGACGACCGGGTCCACCAACGCCGACCTGCGGAAAGCCGTTGACGAAGGCGCCGCGGACCGGACCGTTCTGCTGGCCGAGACGCAGACCGCGGGGGTCGGCCGGCGGGCCAGGTCCTGGAGTTCGCCGAAGGGCGCGGGCCTGTACCTGAGCGTCGCGCTGCGGCCGTCCGGCGTGTCGTTCGCGGCGCTCGGGTCACTGTCCGTCGTCGCCGGGCTCGCCGTCCGGGCCGCCGCGGCCGGTCTCGGCGTCGACGCCGCGCTGAAGTGGCCGAACGACGTACTCATCGGCCGGGCGAAGTGCGCCGGGATCCTCGCGGAAGCCGTCGCGGGCGCCGACCCGTCGATCGTGCTCGGTATCGGGCTCAACGTCCTGCCGCTCGGCGACGTCCAGCCGGGGCCCGGCGGACTGCCCGCGACGTCGCTCGCCGAGCACGGCGCCACGACCACCGACCGCACCGACGTCGCCATCGCGCTCCTGTCCGAGTTCGACGACCTCGAACGGCGCTGGCGCTACGCGGCCGGCGACCTCACCGAAGCCGGCCTGCTCGGCGACTACCGCGCCCACTGCGCGACCCTCGGCCAGGACGTCGAAGTGCAGCTGCCGGACGGCACGTCCCTCGTCGGCCGCGCCGCCGACATCGACGCCGTCGGGCAGCTGCAAGTCGACATGGCGGGCGGCCAGCGGCACACCGTCTTCGCGGGTGACGTGGTGCACGTCCGCCCGGCCTGAAACTTTGGGGCGTTGCACTCACCGGCCGGGCGTCTCGCCGGTACGGTGAGGCGACACCGCCGCACCGACCTTGGGAGCGTCCGCCGTGGCCTATCCGGACGATTTGCTCAGTGAGCAAGAGCACGTCGTGGTGCACAGTCACCCGCATTTCAAGATGCTGATCTTCCCGACGCTCGCGCTGCTGGTCACCGCGGGCGCGGGCACCTGGCTCGCGATCCTCGCGAAGGACGCCGGCTCGCCGTGGAACACGGTCGGGCTGATCGCCATCGGGGTGGTGGCCCTCGTGCTGGTGGTGTGGCTGTTCCTGACGCCTCTCGTGCGCTGGCGCACCACCCACTTCATCGTGACCACTGATCGGTTGATCGCCCGCGAGGGCGTGCTGAAGCGCACCGGCATCGACATCCCGATGAGCCGCATCAACAGCGTCCAGTTCGAGCACGGGCTGCTCGACCGGGTCTTCGGCTGCGGCACGCTGATCATCGAGTCGGCGTCCGACGAGCCGCTGCGGTTCGAGGACATCCCGCACGTCGAGCGGGTGCACACGGTGATCTACCGCGAGGTCAACGACAACCCGCACGACGACTACCGGGCGCCCGGGCCCCAGCAGACCGAACCGTTGCCGCCGCAGCCGCGCGGCGACCGCCGACGCTGATGGGCACGCGCGAACTGGGCCTGCCGGAACGGGTCCCCTCGGCGGGTGAGCTGCCGGAGCGGGTCACGATCTGGGAGGTCGGCCCGCGGGACGGGCTGCAGAACGAGAAGACGATCGTCCCGGTCGAGGTCAAGCTGGAGTTCCTCGACCGGCTCGCCGGAGCGGGCCTCACCACGCTGGAGGCGACCAGCTTCGTGCACCCGAAGTGGGTGCCGCAGCTGGCCGACGCCGAGGAGCTGCTGGCCGGGCTGGACCGCCGCGAAGGCGTCCGCTACCCGGTGCTGGTGCCGAACGAGAAGGGCCTGAACCGGGCTCTCGAAGCCGGCGTCGAGCACATCGCGATCTTCGCGAGCGCGACGGAGACGTTCGCGCGCAAGAACCTCAACTCGTCGCTGGACGAGCAGTTCGCGATGTTCGAGCCGGTGGTCACGCGGGCCCGCGAGGCGGGCGTGGACGTCCGTGGCTACCTCTCGATGTGCTTCGGTGACCCGTGGGAAGGCGTCGTGCCGGCGAAGCAGGTCGCCGACGCGGGCCGCCGCCTGCTGGAGCTGGGCTGCACGCAGCTGTCGCTCGGCGACACCATCGGCGTCGCGACGGCGGGCCAGGTCGAGAACCTGATCGGGCTCTTCGGCGATGTCGGTACTTTGGCCGTGCACTTCCACGACACCTACGGTCAGGCTCTGGCCAACACCTTGGCGGCGCTCCGATGTGGAGTGTCTACTGTGGATTCTTCGGCCGGCGGGCTCGGTGGCTGCCCGTACGCGGAGTCGGCCACCGGGAACCTGGCGACCGAAGACCTGGTGTGGATGCTGGACGGGCTGGGCGTCGCCCACGGCGTCGACCTGGACGCCCTGGTGGCGACCAGCACGTGGATGGCGGGACAGCTCGGCCGCCCGAGCCCGTCCCGCGTGGTCGCCGCGCTGAGCTGACCTCGGTGCCGCCCGGTCGGGGCGGGTGCGGTATCAAGGGTGACCGGCAGCGCCGCGGCCGCGTCGAAAAGTTTTGTGCCCGCGGGCACCGACCGAGCCGGAGGATGGGTGTGACCGAGCCTTCCGAGGCGGGCTCAGAGCCGGTCGAGGCCGACCTCGACACCGGGCCGATCCAGCTGCCTGGGTACGGCCTGACGGATTCCGGCGCGCTCGAAGAGGCGCCGACCCCGCCCTCGGGCAACCCCGCGGCGTGGCCGCACGCGGTGTCGCCGCTGCTGCCGCCGTTCCCGCTGCCCCCGGCCCCGCCGGCGCCGGCCGGGCCGCCTCCGCCGGTGGCCGGCCCGCCGCCGAACCCGGGCTCACCCGCGCCGTTGCCGCCGCTGGGCTCGCCGCGCAAGGAACGGGAAAGCGTTGTCGCGCTGTTCCTGGTGCACATGTTCCCGATCGGGCACCTGCCGATCGCGATGGACAGGCCCGCGCTGCAGCTGCCGTTGCCCGACGATCCGGACGGCTTCCCGCCGAACGACCACCCGGACGCCCGGCTGATCTTCGACGACCAGGCCCTCACCAACGTCACCGCGGGGTTCCGCCGGTCGCCGACCGCGGCGCCGCTCCCGGTGCCGCGGTACATCACCGAGAACTACGTCCCGTACGCGCACGCGACGCAAGCGGTGTGGATCCGCCGGTTCGTCGTCGGCGACGGCCCGCTCGGGCCCGAGTACGCCTGGCCACCGGGGGAGCAGTACCCCGAGGGCGGGCTGTTCTTCGCCGAGCCGGTGATGGTGCCGGCCGACACCGTGCTCGACCGCTTCGGGCCGGCGTACGGGCGCGTCTTCGCCGCGGACGGGACACCGTTCGCGGAACGCTCCCTGCCGCCCGGCATGCGTGACGCCGAATACCGGCGCTACGTCGTGGTGCGGAAGGTGCCGATGTGGCGCTCGGAGTCCGCGCACTGGTTCGGCCAGGTCGGCGGCGGCACCCGGTACCGTGCCCTGCTGGGGGCGGACGAACTCGTCACCCTCGGCTACCTGGCCGAGGCCAAGGGAGAGGACGCATGAACACGCAGTCGATCCAGCGCTGGCTCGGGGTACTGGGAGTGCCACCGGAAGTCGTCTCGCTCGGCGCCGAGGTCGACAACGCCTGGTGCCTGATGCAGGGCGAGGACGAGGCGTGGGAGGTGTTCTGGCGCGAGCAGGGCAACCGCTACGACTGGGCGCGGTTCACGAGCGAGCAGGTGGCGTGCCACTACCTCTTCGGCCGGCTGGCCTGGGCGCAGGTCGCCCGCGGCGCCGTCGGCCTGCTGCCCGGCAAGTGACGTGCCGTGAGGGGCACCCCCATGGACTTAAGAGCCATGAGGGTGCCCCTCACGATCGTCAGGACACGGCGTAGGTGAAGACGTGCGCCGCGCCCGCGCCGGTCGAGGCGGGCAGGGTGATGGCGCGGACCTGCTTGGCCGGGTCCAGGGGGATCGGTGCCGTCGCGAACAGGTACGACGTGTATGGCCGCGACAGCCGGAACATGTACCTCGGGAACGCCGAGTTCACGTACGGCACCTGCGCGACGACGGTGTTCCCGAACTGCGGGGTCTCCGCGCCGCCCTTGAGCAGCCACTCCGACAGGCCCAGCGCACCTTGCTGCGTCGAGCCGTCGGTGTAGGTGACGGTCACGCTGCCCTGTGCGTCACCGCCGGTCGCCGAGCCGAGGAACGACAGCTTCGTCGCGCCCGCCGGGGCGTCGACCGCAAGCGTTTGCCCCGCGGCGATCACGTTGTCCGGTGACCCGGCCGGGCTCGACGGCCAGGTGAACTCCCGCACCTTCGCGCCCGGCTTGATGCCGCTCGTGGCCAGGCCCTGCGCGGAGTAGGCGAACTGGCCGGGATAGAGGTCCGTCTCGCCGAAGTCGCCGTACTGGACGAGTTTGTCGTCCGTGACGCCGACGTTCGTGTTCGCCGTGTGCAGCGTCCCCGGCTTTCCGACGGTCACCGGCAGGTACGCGGGCAGCTGCCCGCTGAACTCGACCGGGACGCTCGTGTACGCGTCCGGAGTCCCAGCGGCAGCAGTGACGCGGACCTGCTGGGACGACGTTCCCTGAGCACCCACTGTGAGGGTGCCACTCGACGGCGTCACGGTGATCCCGGCCGGCGGCTTCGCCCGCCATGTCACCTTGCCCTGGCCGGTGATGCCCTCGGCGATGACGGTCGCCGTTGTTGCCGGACCACCCGGTGCAGCGACGATCCGGCCCGGGCCGACGCGGCCGCGCACCGGCACCTCACCGTCGCGGAAGGACGGCGGAACGTCCGAAGCAGCCGAGCCCCACGACGTCGGCGACGTGCCGAGGGTGAAGTCGAGCCGGCCGCCGTTCACCGCGAACGACTCCGGCAGCCACGGCTTCGCGCTCGCCTTCCCGTTGACGTTCAGGCTCTTCACGTACTTCACCGAGCTGGACGCGCCGGGCGCGGTGATCGTGATCCGCTGCCCGGTCGCCCGGGTGAGCGTGATCTTCGGGAACATCGGGCTGGCCAGCACCATCTCGGCGCGGCCGGGCGCCTCGGGATACATGCCGAGCGCGGCGAAGACGTACCACGCCGACGTCGCGCCGAGGTCGTCGTTGCCGGGCAGGCCGTCCTCGGTCGGCTTGAACAGCAGCTCCGCCGAGCGGCGCACGATGTCCTGCGTCTTCGACGGCGCGCCCGCGTAGGCGTACTCCCACGGCACCTCGAACGACGGCTCGTTCGACATGAAGGCGTACGGCGAACTGGCGTCGCTGTTCAGCTTCGTGAAGAAGAAGTCGAGACGCTTCTTCACGGCGTCGTCGCCGCCCATCGCGTCGAACAGGCCACGGACGTTGTACGGCACCATCCACGTGTACTGCGCCGCGTTCCCTTCCTGGTAGCGCATTTCCTGGTACTGCGCGGGATCGAACGGCGAGAGGAACTGGCCGTCGCGCATCCGGGTCTGCAGGTAGCCGGTGGCCGGGTTGTAGACGTTCTCCCAGTACTGCGCGCGAGCCATGAACTGCTTGTACGTACCGGGATCGCCGAGGCGTTGCGCGAGCTGCGCGATGCCGAAGTCGGCGGTCGTGTCCTCGAGCATGTCCGAGACGTTGTTGGGGTGGTAACCCAGCGTCTGGTAGTCGGACAGGCCGGGACGCTCGAGTGCGCGTTCACCGGCTTGCTGGACGCGCGTGGCGCCGTTGACCATGGATTTCAACGCCTGTGCCGCGTCGAAGTCCGTGGCGCCGAAGGCGTACGTGCTGGCGATGATCGAGTGGTACGGGTCGCCGCCCATCACGCCCATGAAGTCGTTGTTCTGCGACCAGCGGTCCCAGACCCCGCCGGCCTGGTTCGCCTGGTTGAGCATGGACTGCGCCATGTCGGCGGCCTCGTGCGGCGCGAGCATCGAGAGCAGCTGGACCTCGTCGCGGTAGGTGTCCCAGCCGGAGAAGTTCGCGTATTGCGCATGACCCGGTTTCGCCCGGTGGATCGCCTTGTCGAAGCCCGGGTAGCGACCGTCCACATCGGAGAAGACGTTCGGCTGCAGGAGGGTGTGGTAGAGCGCGGTGTAGAAGGTTCGCGTGGCCGCGTCCGTACCGCCCTCGACGCTGATCTGCCTCAGCCGGTCGTTCCAGGTCTGGCGGGCGTTGGCTTTGACGGTCTCGAACGAGTCGTGCCGTTGCTCGGCTGCCGCGTTCAGACGCGCACCGGAAGCATCCACATAGGACAGTCCGACGCGGACCTGCACCGGCTTGGCCGGGTCGAACGTCAGGTAGGCGCCGGAGCCGCCGTCGGCGGTGACGACCTGCTTGTCCCAGGTCTCCTTGCTCAGGTTGCCGCCGCGGGCGGTGGTCGCGCCCGGCGTCACGGTGGCGTTCTGCCAGGTGCCGGACGTCGTGAACGATTGGTCGAAGGACGCTGTGAAGTAGACCTTGTAGGTGTTGGGGCCGCGGCAGAAGTGACCACTGGAGACCCAGCCTTCGACGGTCCGCTTGGCCGGGTCGACCGTCACGGACGCGTCGTCACTGCCCATCGCGGACTGCGCGACGTCGATCAGGAGCGTCGCGGGGGAGTTCTTCGGGAAGGTGAAGCGGCCGAGGCCGGAGTGCTGGGTCGCGGTCAGTTCGGTGGTGATGCCGGAGTCGGTGGTCACCTTGTAGTAGCCGGGGGACGCGGACTCGTTGGCGTGGCTGAAGGTGGGGAAGTACTTGGTGCTGTCGACGGCGGGCGACGTGGAGATCTGCCCGGCGAACGGCAGGAACGGGACGTCGCCGGCCGCGCCGCCGCAGCCGGCGCCGTTGAAGTGGGTGAGGCTGAAGCCGCGGAGCTGGTTCTCTTCCCAGGCGTACCCGCCGTCGCGGTCGTGGGCGTAATAGCGGCCCTGGCCGGTGGGTGGCTTGGGCTGCAGGGGCGTGTCGGGGCTCCACTGGACCATGCCGAAGGGGACGTCGGCGCCGGGGAAGGTGTCGCCGGCGTAGGTGTTGGTCTCGGGGGTGTCGCCGGCCTTGGCGCCGACGAACGGGTTGACGTAGGCGGCGAGGTCCCTGGTCTCGGGTTCGGCGTTCGCGGGGGTGGCCGCGGCGGTGATGAGGGGGACGATCAAAGCCGCGGTGACGACTCTGCGCATGCTCTTCCTCCCGGGGTGAGCGGATCACCTCGGGCTGACAACGTTGTCAGAAGACGGGGTGACCCGGCGAGCACTGGGAGTGAACCACCGGTGGTTCAGACCGGTCAAGAAGTGCCCGCCAGGCGGCCTATCCGGTTAACGTTTGAGAATCCCCAGCGCGTCGTCGTGCAGCAGGCCGTTGGTCGACAACGCGCTCCCGTTGTCGTACCGCTCCTGCCCGTCCAGGTCGCTGAACCGGCCCCCGGCCTCGGTGACGATCACCTGCGCCGCCGCGACGTCCCACGGGTTCACGATGCACTCGGCGGCCACGTCGAGAGCGCCCTCCGCGACCAGGACGTGGTGCCAGAAGTCGCCGAACGCGCGGGACTCCCAGCACGCGTCGACCAGGTCCAGGTACTTCTCGCGCGAGTGGTGCTCGCGCCACGAGTTCACGTCCGTTGTGGACAGATAAGCGTCCGAAAGGGACGAAACGCCGGAAACCGACAGCTGCCGGGTCCCGGCCGAATCGGTGGAGAACGCGCCGGAACCCGAAGCCGCCCACCACCGACGGCCCAGCAGCGGGGCGCTGATCATGCCGACGACCGGATCGCCGTCGACCACCAGCGCGATGAGGGTCGCCCAAACGGGTACTCCCCGCAGGAAGTTCTTGGTGCCGTCGATCGGGTCGAGCACCCACGCCCGGCCGGTCGCGGCCGAACCGCCGCGCTCCTCGCCGAGCACCGCGTCGTCCGGGCGCTCAGTGGCCAGCAGGGCACGAATCGCGTCTTCGACCGCGGTGTCCGCGTCGGTCACCGGGGTGCGGTCGGGCTTGCGCTCCACCGCCAGGTCCAGGGCGCGAAAGCGCGCCGTCGTAATCGCGTCGGCGGCGTCAGCCAGCCGGGTGGCGAGGGCCAGATCATCTCCGTAGCCAGGCACGGTCACGATGGTTTCACGCCTCACCACCGTAGAGTTGAGCAGGTGAGCATGGTCCTACTTGCCGAAGACGATCCGGCCATCGCCGAACCGCTCTCCCGCGCCCTCGAACGTGAGGGATACGAGATCCACGTCGTCACCGACGGCCCTTCGGTGCTCGACGCCACCGCCGCCCAGAAAGTCGACCTGCTCGTGCTGGACCTCGGGCTGCCCGGCATGGACGGGCTGGAGGTCTGCCGGCGCCTCCGGGCCAACGGCACCGAGCTGCCCGTCCTGATGCTCACCGCCCGCACCGACGAGGTCGACTTCGTCGTCGGCCTGGACGCGGGCGCCGACGACTACGTCGCCAAGCCGTTCCGGCTGGCCGAGCTCCTCGCCCGGATCCGCGCGCTGCTGCGCCGCCGGGTGCCCGAGGTGCTCGAGGCCGGCGGGGTGCGGATGGACCTCGGGGCCCGGCTCGTCACCGTCGACCTGCACGAGGTGCAGCTGGCGAACAAGGAGTTCGAGCTGCTGCGCGTCCTCATGAGCCGGGCCGGGCAGGTCGTCAGCCGCGACGAGATCCTCGCCGAGGTCTGGAACGACCTCGAGTCGAAGACGTCCAAGACGCTCGACATGCACATGTCGTGGCTGCGGCGGAAGCTCTCCATCGCCGCCGACGACGCCGCCGGCCGCACCAGCAAGGCCCACGACGGCGAACGCCGGATCGCCACGGTCCGCGGCGTCGGCTTCCGCTTCAACGCCGAATAAACCGTGCGCCGCCGCATCCTGCTGGCCATCCTGCTCGCCGTCGCGGTGACGGCGGCGGTCCTCGGCATCCCGCTGGGCATCGTGGCGAGCTGGCAGATCGAGTCGAGCTACCGGGAGACGCTCGCGGAGAACGCCCGCGCGGCCGCGGCGATCCTCGACACCGAGATCGCGAACGGCCAGGACATCGACCTCGACCAGGTGCGCGCCGCGGTCCCGGCGAACGGCCTGCTCACCGTCCGGGCCAGCAACCAGATCGAGAAGCGCTACGGCAGCGACCCCGGCGATGACACCGTCACCGAGACCGCCGACCTGGCCCGCGACGGCAAGGTCGAGATCGCCGTCCCGGCCGGGCCGATGCACGAGCGGCAGACGACCGTGACGCTCGTCGTCATCCTGCTGGTGCTGCTGTCGATCGGCACCGGCGCGGTGGTGGCGCTGGTGACGGCGCGGCGGCTGGCGAAGCCGCTGCGGCACGTCGCCGAACGCGCGTCCCGCCTCGGTGGCGGCGACTTCCGGCCCGACACCAGCCGCTACGGCGTCGGTGAGCTCGACATGGTCGCCGAGGCCCTGGACGCCTCCGGCACCGCGCTCGCCCAGCTCGTGCAGCGGGAGCGGCAGCTGGTCGGCGACGTCTCGCACCAGCTGCGCAGCCGGCTGACGGCCCTGCAGCTGCGGCTGGAACCGCTCACCATGCACCCGGACGGCGAGGTGGCCGACGAGTCGAAGGCCGCGCAGGAACAGGCCGACCGGCTCGCCGAGGCGCTCGAAGGGCTGCTGGCGGCCGCGCGCGCCGCTCGCGAGGTCGGCGCCGAACCCGTCGACCTGCCGAACCAGCTGCCCCAGATGTCCCAGGAGTGGCGCGAGCTGCTGCGCTCGGAAGGCCGCAACCTGCGCATGCGCATCGCCGACGGGCTCATGGCGCGAGCCACGCCCGGTCGCCTTCGCGAGGTCATCGGCGTCCTGCTGGACAACGCGCTGCGCCACGGCTCGGGCACGGTGAGCGTGGTCGCCCGCCGCGGCGACGCCGAGGGCACGGTGGTGATCGAGGTCAGCGACACCGGCTCCGGCGTCCCCGACGAGCTCGCCCCGCACATCTTCGAACGCGGCTTCTCCGGCGGCGGCTCCACGGGCGTCGGGCTGGCGCTGGCGCGGGCCCTGGTCGAGGCCGACGGCGGGCGGCTGGAGCTGTCGAACCGCCGTCCGGCCGTGTTCAGCCTGTTCCTCAAGGTCCCCAAGCCCAGCGACGTCCCCGAGGTGCGCTGGCCCGCCGAACGCGTTCCGCGCTAACCGACGTCGGCCGTGACGAGCAGGACGAACCCGGCTCGCGCGGGCATGCCGAGGCTCGTCCACAGCTGCGCCGGATCGGTCGCGGCCAGCCGCAGCCGAAGGGGCGATTCGGCGCCGAGGACGGCGTTCAGGGCGGCGTCGAGCAGGTCGTGCTCCTCGCGGACCTCCGCGGCCCGCGCGGTGACGAGGTAGGAAAGCGCGCAGCGACGAGCCGCGCGCTCCCCCGTCCCCTCATTTTCTTCGCCGGCGGCGTCCTGCAGTGCGAAGAGGAACAACTCGACGCTCCGCACCTGGGACTCCGTCTGCCAGGTCGGCTTCGGCGGATCGAGCCGGATCTGCGTCCCCGCCGGCAGGCAGGGGCGCAGGAGTCGGCACAGGGCCTCGTCGACCTGGGCGATCATGGGTCAGATCAGCCCTTCGCGGAGGGCGTAGGCGACCGCGTGCGACCGGTTGCGCAGCTGGAACCGGTTGGTCACGTCGTGCAGGATGCTCTTCACCGTGCGCTGCGAGTAGCACAGCTGGTCGGCGATCTCCTGCGTCGAATACCCCGACGCGACCAGGCGGAGCACCTCGGTCTCCCGGTTGCTCATGCCGCCCACGTTCAGGCCGCGCGGTTCGAGCACCTGGCGCTGCAGGCGGGAGACCCGGTTCAGCAGCCGGCCGAGCAGGTCGGGCGGCAGCGCGCCCTCCCCGGCCGCGGCGGCCTTGATCAGCCGGACGAGCACCTCCGGGCCGGCGTCGGCGCGGCGGGCGACCGCGCAGACCCCGTGCTCGACGGCGTTGAGGATCTCGTTGTCGTCGACTTCGCCCGCGACCAGCACGATGCGGGTGAAGCCCTGGTGGCGCAGTGCGGACAGCAGTTGGGTCATCTTCTCGTCGAGCCGGTCGGCGACCAGCAGCGCGACCGCCGCCGGCTCCGCCGGGCCGCCGTCCACCACCCGGACGTCGTCACGCGAACGCAGCGCCATGCAGACGCCGTTGTGCAGGATCGGATCGGTGGCGCGGACCACCACCGGTGTCCTGTCGGATTCGAACATCGTCACCCAGTCCCCTCGAACGGTGCGAGCTCTCAGCCTGCCCGCCGAGGTGTCCCGGGCGCATGGGACCGGTGTCCCGATGTTGCTCGGGTCAGGTGCCTCCGAGCCCGGCTTCGCGGGCGCGGACGATCGCCTCGGCCCGGTCCGCGACGTGCAGCTTCGCGAAGACGTTCGAGATGTGGTTGCGCACCGTCTTCGGGCTCAGGCACAGCGTGTTCGCGATGACGCCGTTGCTGTGCCCGCCCGCGATCAGCGAAAGCACTTCGCGCTCCCGCCCGGTCAGCTCCGGGAACACCGGATCGTGCGCCGGCGGCGGCTGGTTGAAGAAGCCGAGGACGCGGTTGGCGATGTCGGGCCCGAAGATCGCCTCGCCCCGCGCGACGGCCTGCACCGCGCGGATGATCTCGTCCGGCTCGGCATCCTTGAGCAGGTAGCCGCGAGCGCCGGCGCGCATCGCCGCGAAGACCGACTCGCTCTCGTCGGCCATCGTCAGCATCAGCACGCCGGTGCCCGGGCATTCGGCCACGATGTGCCGGGTCGCCTGGATCCCGGACAGGTCCGGCAGGTGCAGGTCCATCACCACGACGTCCGGGCGCAGCGCGGCGGCGGCGCTGATCGCGCTCGCCCCGCTGGCGGCCTCGCCGACGACCTCGATCCCGGGTTCGACGTCCAGCAGCGTGCACACGCCGAAGCGGAACAGCGGGTGGTCGTCCACGACCAGGACGCGCACGCGCTCGGACATGCGGTCACCTCCCCGTCGTCACCCCCGGTAATGGTAGGTGAACGCGGCCGCATTCTCACGCGCCCAATCCGGGAACGTTCGCGGCGGCCTGCCGAGCAGCCGCTCGACGGTGTCGAAGACGACGTGCTCGTGCTCGGCGGACTCCCGTTTGAGCGCGAAGAAGCCCTCGATGGCTTCGGCGGGCCAGCCGTACATCCGCGTCATGCGGTCACGGGCGGCGCTTTCGGACTCTTCGACGTACTTGATCGTGCGGCCGATCGCTTCGGAAAGGACGGCGACCTGCCGTTCGGTCGTGAGGGCTTCGCCGCCGGTGAGCTCGTAGGTCGCGCCTTCGTGGCCGGGCGTCGTGAGGGCGAGCGTCGCGACCGCGGCGATGTCCCGGACGTGCACCAGCGCGGACGCCGGGTCGCCTTCGGGCACGTACACGGCGTTCTCCTCGCGGATCGTGCGCAGCCAGGCGAAGCGGTTGTCCATGAACGCGCCGGGCCGCAGGATCGTCCACGCCGGACCGGCTTCGCGGACGGCCTGCTCGGCTTCGGCGTGGGCGCGGGTGATCGGATCCGTCTGTCCGAAGTGGACACCGGTGGTGGACAGCTTGACGAGGTGGGTGACACCGGCCCGCGCGGCGGCTTGCGCGATGGCCCCTTCGCGGCCGGCGCCTTGGGTGAGCACGAAGACGCGGTCCGCGCCGTCGAGCAGTGCGGGCAGGTCGGCGGTGTCGAGGTCACCCTGGACGACTTCGGCCCGTGGGTCGATGGTGGCTTTGGCCGGGTCGCGTGTCAGGGCGCGGACCGCGGCACCGGCGTCGAGCAGGGCGGGGACGAGGGCGCGGCCGACCTTGCCGGTGGCGCCGAGGACGAAGATCATGCGGTTCTCCTAGTGGTGGTCGCGCAGGGGGACGTGCGGGAGCGCGAACGCCGTGACGAGGGCGAGCGCGAGCACGGGCAGCAGGGTGAGGAAGACGCCGTGGGTCCCGGCGCTGTAGGCGAAGCCGAGTGCGACCGGGCCGAGTGCCGAGCCGAGCGCGCGGGCGAGGTTGACGGCGGCGGCGACCGCGCCCCGGTCCGCGGCCGGCGCCGCGTTCTGCGTGGCCATCGCGAGGACCTGCAGGTTGAGCCCGGCCGCGAGACCGAAGACGACGAGGCAGCCGAGGATTGCCGGGAGCGGGCTGTGTTCGTCCAGCGTGGTCAGGCCGAGCACCGCGAGCAGGCCGAGCGCCGTGCTCAGCCGCGGCGCCCAGCGGTAGTGGCCGGTGCGGGCGATGACCCGGCTCGCGACGGCCGACGAGACCGCCACGGCGATCGTCATCGGCACGAGCCGCAGGCCGCCTTCCGCCGGGCCGGCTTCGGCCTGCAGGAAGACCGCGATGTAGTTGATCGAGCCGAGGAAGGCGAACCCGGCGAGCATGCTGAGCACGACGGCCACGGTGAACGTCCGATCGCGGAACAGGCGCAGCGGCAGGACGGGCGCTTTCGCCTGTCGTTCGACGAGCACGAAGGCGACGGCTCCTGCGGCGCCGAGGGCGATCGACCACGGCGTCAGCAGCGTGAACCCGGTGATCGTCACGCCGAGCAGGACGACGCCGACGAAGTCGAACGGCGCTTCGCGGCGACGTCTCGGCAGCTCGAGGCGGCTGAGCAAAGCGACGGCGAGGAGACCGAGCGGCAGGTTGACCAGGAAGATCGACCGCCACCCGGTCAGCCCGGCGAGCAGCCCGCCGACAACGGGACCCGCGAGCGAGGCGACGGCGAAGCAGATCGAGAACCACCCGAAGTACTTCGCGCCTTCGCGAGGCGTGAACATTTCGCCGAGCGAAGCGCCTACGGAGACGAAGAGGCCTCCGGAGCCGGCGCCTTGCAGGACACGCCCGGCGACGAGCAATCCGGCCGACGGCGCCAGGCCGCAGGCGAGCGAACCGAGCAGGAAGAGCGTGA
>Ga0307515_10014031_pt1 | contig 14906 bp, 10 predicted proteins | sample 17_EM_MG_FD_194513 | JGI IMG/M metagenome (GOLD analysis project Ga0307515, IMG submission 194513) | Populus trichocarpa ectomycorrhiza microbial communities from riparian zone in the Pacific Northwest, United States - 17_EM | ecosystem: Host-associated > Plants > Roots > Unclassified | place... | reverse complement strand
CTAACCGGTTAGGCTTTGAATTTTGGTATAACCGAACCGATCCAATAAAGTAACCTAACCAGTGACATCACTGGCCCGATCGATGCAGCAGCGCGGCCGAGCCAGATCTTGAATTTTGGGAGCCAGTGCATGACGTTACTCTGTAGCACATCCACCGCAAGCCACAAATTTTTGGGAAACCCTGTTCTTGGGCGTTATGCCGCTGGGGAAGGGGGGGTTATTATTTATTCATTGTTTAACGTCTGATATGGATCCTATCCCGGCCCACGTAGACTACTCCTTACACGCAGGGGAAAAGTAATATTGACAGGAAAAAACCCCTGGTATATTGGGGGGAGAAAAGCCCTATAAGCCACCTCAGTAGGGCAAAACCCCGTTGACCATCTCTGCACGTAGCTGCAGCCCCCTGCGGCTGCTCGAGCTACGTCCTTGGCCTCCATTGGATGTTGGATCTCCTTGGTAACCACTGCTTCCTTCTTCCAGCTTATCCAGAGCTAGGGTCCACTACGTCCCAGCTAGGCCTTGTTGTTAATTAATTGCTGCGTACTTATAGTTATTTCCTATATCTTAACCGTCCCCTATATGCTATCTCTTCTAAACTATTGCCATATACGCCCTATTTCTCCCTCCCCCCCCCCTTAAGGCCCATCGAAGGCGTAAGGGGGATTAATCCATTCTAACCACCGTTTTAATACCGAAAGGCGAGCGGGATGTATATGTGTATATACTTTGTGCCTAGGCCCGGTTGCTAGGCCCTCCCTAGGGTAACCAGTCGTAGGGAGGAGACAAGGTAAACCGTGAGGTTGTTATCTAGGCTGCCAGGCAGTATTATACAGTAGTTAATGGCGAGTGCCACATGCTCCGCGGGCGACTGCCCTAGGGGTGAGGAAGGGGGGTATATTCATTCGTTCGTTCGCTCGTTCGTCGATATAGGCTGTCGATGCTTTCCATTAGGGGTTAGGGGACATTGGATTCTATGTCGTACCTATAAGGATTACACAGGCATAAATAGGAGAACATAGTAGTTGTCTACTGTAAGGAGGGAACCATTAGTAGTAGTTTTTGAGATCTCACTATCCTATGTGAAAACTTTTCACAACCGCCCACCGACATTTCGACAACTACCAGGTCCTACCCGCGCACTGTGCGACGTCTCTACGTTGGCTCTGCTGAGTCTGAACTTCGAAGACCGTCATCACGTACAGGTGCAGAGTCCGATTTCGACGACCGCGGGGAATTATTAAATAGCCCGATCGGCGGGCATTGAGCATATTTTTCTTCAGCAACTGAGAAAGTTGAGTATCTCTGACGCAAAATCAGTGTGGTACGTTTGCATCTATCTCGAACTAGACGGTTGAAGTTCTGTTTGTTTTCAGAAATCGGGCATATTGTTTACACATATGACGCTCCTACATCGTTATACTCCCTATTCGATATTGCAATCATGTCACAGTCATAGTCTTGCACGGAGTGGATGAAGGAATACTACAACAAGCAGTACAAATCTCAGGTGCCGTGAATGGAGGGCCAGTATTTGAAGTAGCTTACCAAGGATAACAAGACATCCTACGTTGCTAAGGGTGAGTCTAAGCTGTATTCTCCTCTTCTCTTTACGCCCTCGATCTCCCTTTAACATCTTCGTCTCACATTTCTCCTGTTCTCATTATAAGTAATAACTAACTCGTCGATAGAGCAACTTAGTAGAATCAAAGTCATAGGCATAGAGCAAGTCAATACCCTCCAAGACGGCGTCAACAACCTTGCTGCGGGCCAACTAGGCAGAGGTTGTCTAAGCGAAAGCATTGGGAACCTAGCCTCAGAGGAAGGTGTGAATCGTGCAGAGAGGGGCGGGAAAGAGGAATACACGAGACCTATTGAAAAACAAGGTCCTCTAGGTGTATATACCGTGCCTCTGGCTGGCAACGTAGGGAGGGGCGGAGGGAGCTTGGTTGAAGGCGCCAAAGGTGCGGGAGGTTCCCTAGGTGATTGGTTGGGCGGGGGAAGCAAAGATGCATCGAAGAAGTAAAGAGAGCAAGTTCCGTAAGAGTAATGGTAACCGATGCTGGCGTTGGGGCCTGGATTAGGGATGGCTTCTGCAATGGTATATTGGTACTACGATTTCGTGGCCAAGCTTGGATACCTGGGATATTTTTGTAGCTTGTTTTGACTTTTGATACCTAATTATACGATTTTACCTATCGAAGAGGATTGGTGTGTGGTAGATAATTGTACGAATATTGAAGCAACCACTCATAGCCACACCTTAAAAATATACGAAATTCCACAGATCGAATATACACAGCGAAGGAGATTCAACATATAATATTGTCGATCAGAATATTAAAGAATGAGGACTCTGTCTATTGAATGTGGCTCTAAAGCCTCTATATACATAAGAAAGGTGTAGGAAGTAGGAAAGACAAGGGGGGTAAGGGGTGGCAATGGAATCAAAGGGGTAGGTGACCGAGTCAGTGACCGAGTCAATGACTGAGTCATTGGGTAGGTAGCCGAGTCGGTGTAGCAAGACAACCTGATTCAGGTCGACAAATATACTTTCATTTCCTAAAACAAACGGCATCTCTTAGACTTCCTCTATCCCATGCGCCGTTAACGCCTTCGCTCAATTTTTTTCTTTAATTTCCTAGTTGCACCCTCGTGAGTGACTTGAGATATTAAAAATACTTTTAAAGGTCCCTGTGTATTTAGGTTTGCGGTCTTTTAGATGCTCATCCAAAATTCACACGCCATGGCAAGGACTAGCGAATGACCCCTCGTTTAACCGGACAACGTACACAAAAGTGTCACGTGGTTTATGCATGTGTATCAGAAGGATTTCGTATATCAACTTACTTTCCAACTGCAACCTTTTCCAAACCCAATGACTAGCTGGAGCGGTAACAGCCCTGCTTTCTCCCACAAGCATTACCGTCTTTATGGACGAGCTAGTCGTGACCATCGCCATTCGCCTCCGAGACGATGACATTCTGTTCGCTCCACTTTTCTTCTCATGGCACCGAGACATGGAATGTGTCAATCCTTATTTGCTTCACCTAAATACAGCACAGCATAAAAATATCTCGTCAAGCTCAAATCCGACATGCCCGATATACTTAGGTGCGCTATCCGACGAGCACCTGCCCCGCGAACGCTCCCCGGGGTGACATAGACCACCTCACGCGGTTTTGCGAGAATTCGTAGAAGTTTCGGATAGATCGGTCGGGATAATCAAACCCAATATTAACAATTAGTGAGGACTTATATATCTGGGGCCCACGGACTTGAAATAGGTTCATTTCTTTAAATCACATACCACTTCTAAAGCAAAATCACAGCCTTTACCTTTGAACCACCACCGAGGTACTTTTGAGTGTATTTGAGATGGCTTCAAACGGCATTATCGATAGTGAGGCCAGGAATCGTCTCCATAAATTGGATCCAAACTTCACGCAGAATGTCATCAGCGCTACGGGACTGAGGGCTTCTCCACGAATGAGGAAGGTCATGGCAAGCTTGATACAGCATCTTCATGATTTCGCGAGGGAGAATGAGATCACCGTTGATGAGTGGATGGCTGGAGTAGAACTGGTAAGTACTTGCAGAGCTTCATTTCCCCGGTTATAGGTCTCTTTTTTCTTTGAGGGCTGAGAATCTGATGAAATCTAAGATCAATGAAGCAGGCCGTATGTCTACCGACCGGCGCAATGAGGGCCAGCTTGTATGTGATGTCCTTGGCCTTGAATCCCTCGTCGACGAAATAACCTACAAACTTGCTTCCGACGCTAAGGACGCTCCCACCGCCACTGCGATCTTAGGTCCATTCTGGCGAGAAGACGCACCGGCACGCAAAATGGGCGAGACGATTGTGTTTGGCATTGAGAACGGTGACCGAACTTACATGCATGGACAGGTCTTGGATTATAGAACAAGGAAGCCTATTGAGGGCGCAGAGCTCGATGTCTGGCATACAGCACCCAATGGACTATATGAACAGCAGGATCCAGACCAGCCCGATATGAACCTAAGGGGACGATTTACAACAGGTAAAGATGGAAAATACAACTTCTACTGCTTAAGACCGACAAGCTACCCGATTCCGTACGACGGACCCGCCGGGAAATTACTGCAATTGCTGGACAGACATCCTATGAGGCCGGGGCACATACACTTTATCGTAAGTTGTCTCACCACTATAAGAGAGTTTGAATTATACCAATTAACGGCATCCTGAAAAGGTCACTGCTCCTGGTTACAAACCCATCGTAACCCAAATCTTTGACCGTAGCGACAAGCACATCACAGATGACGCCGTCTTTGCTGTAAAGGACTCCCTTGTTGTCGACTTCCTCCCATACAAGGGCGACCCAAATGCGGATTTTGAGCTCCCTTACGACTTCAGGTTAGCAAGTTATGATGACGCCAGCAAAGAATTCTCCAGCTGGGACGGCTGAGGGAAGTACCTCCGGGTTCTCCGGGAAATGATCGATGCGTGCTTGATAATGCTCGCGGAAATCCGCTGTCACAAGGATAAATCTTACCACTTGAAAGGTGTCTATGGAGTTTTTGGAGAGGTGGAAACGTCCGTGACTTCGTGGCCTCTCAGAAAGACTTATTGTAGCATCTCATTTCTATTTCAGTCTGATCTCCCTTCTTGGAGGTATACTTTGGCATGTTGCTTAGCAAGCGGATATGCCAACGGCCTGTTCTATGGCATGCTCCTAAGTGATACGAGCAGCATCCGTCCACTCCAAGGACATTTTTATATAGTAAAGCTTTTTTATGTTCCTAGATACCCTAGAAGAGGCCATGCACGCAGCAGAACAGTGACGGACTTGGATGCCGTATGGCTGCTCTACAGTCCCTCGTCAAAAGTTTCCGTGCGAGCGCATTTTTAAGACAATCTACCTTGCTAAATTACTATATAATAACCACATATATAAAATCTAGCTATTATAACCTTTTTTAAAATTTAAAACCTATAACTCTTTTAGAAATCCTATTAATTTTTTACTAAAATCTAAAATCTATAATATATAATTTCAATAAGATATATAATTTTTAAGAAATATTTTTAATATCTAGTACGGAGGTCGGTAATAAAAGTTCTTACACCTTCCTAATTAGGAAAGTAATTTACTAACTCTCTTAGTATATTAATATTTTTATATTTTTATATTTTTATATATAATTTTACAAGCTTTATGTGAATTCTAAATTAAAATTATTATATAATTAATAGCATTGACGTAGTTATTATAACTTAAATTTTATAAAAATTTATTAGTGCTATAATTTACGCAGCAAGTATCACGGCTTACGTAGCAGTGCTAAAAATTACGCAGTTGTAGCGGGGTCGTGTCTAAATTTACGTAGGGTAGACTGATAGCTGCGCACCCGTGATTGCGCATGCGCAGTCGCATACTTTCCTAATTAGGAAGGTGCAAGAACTTTTGTTAGCGACCTCCGTAGTAGAAAATATATACTAAATATAGTAAGTTTTGGTAGGAAGTTGGTAAAAACTAGAGACTTTTAATAAAGGACTATAGATTTTAAATACTAAGAAAGTATCGCGATTACTAGATTATATATCTATAAGTAGCTTCAGATAATTTTCAAAGCTCTAGAATTAGTTATGTGACCTTTATATAGTATTTTGACGAAAAGTGTCACTTTTGTTATGACCTCTGCACAGACACTTTTGACGAACCCCAGGCCATCAGCCGCTGTTAGCCGAAAATAAAGGAATCTGCATTAGTAGCTCGACAGGACACTTTGAGACCCCACACGCCCTTTGACTCACCAATTTCTAATCACACTACCGCGATTATTCCATCTCTGCCCGGGTCGTGTTGACCTGAGTCGGATTTCCATTACCTATTGACCTATTTCTATTACCTATTCATTACCTATTACCGACTGAGTGGCAATATCGACCTGGTGGCAATTGAGTAACAGCTACTAAGTTAATTTAGTGGCAGTAATTCTTTAAAGAAGTTAGATTTAAAACTAAGGAGAAATAAGTAATATATTACAACAACATATAGATAATTTAACTCCTAACTAAAAGCAACGCTAATCTTAATACTTAGCTCCGATATATCAATATCTATTACCACCAGCTCCGCTAGGAAGTTTATAAAGGATTAATATTAAATAGATACCTATTACTAGTAGTAGATTCTTTGATTAACGTCTGATACGGATCCTATCTAGGCCCACGCAGACTACTCCGTACACAAGGGAAAAGTAATATTGACGGGAAAAAACCCTTGCTATTGGGGGGAAGGAAAAACCCTATGAGCCACCTCAGTAGGATGAAAAACCCCGTTTTGCCATGTCCGTCCGTAGCGGCGGCCCTGCGGGCCTACAACTACGTCCTGTCCTCCTTGGATGTTCGAACTCCTTGGGAACCACTGCTTCCTTCTCTAGCTTATCCAAGCTAGGGTTCACTACGTCCCAGCTAGGCCTTGCCAATTGATTGCTTATTATTGTTGTTGTTTCCCATATCTTGGCCATCCCCTGTGTGCTATCTCTTGTTTGACCATTGCCATATACGCCATGCCTCCTCCCCCCTAAGGCCTATCGAAGGCGTAAGGGGGATTCATCCATTAACTACCGTAATACCAAAGCGAGCGGGATATATTGTGTACTTTGGGTATCTTTTGTGCCTAGGCCCCAGCTAGGCCCTTTCTAAGGGTCACCACTCCGTCGAAAGAAGATAAGGAAAACCATGGGTCGTAATCCAGGCTGCTAGGTAGTACTTGATAGTTGATGGCGAGTGACCGCATGCTCCGCGGGCGATCGCCCTGGGGGTTAGGAGGGGCCGTATATTTGCTCGTTGCTCGGTCGCATTCGCTCGTTCGTCGATGTGAGAGGTCGTCGATGCTTTCTATTGGGGGTCGGGGGATGCTATCGAATGCTGTGCATCCATGTTGGATCGTACAGGTGTCTTCTGATAGGAGAATAGTAGTGTAGTAGGGCAACCACCACCACCATGTCGTATCGCACGCTGTGCGACGTCTCTGCGTTGGCTCTGAGTCTGAACTTCGAAGACTTAGGTTCGTAGCCGTCACCACGTACAGGTGCAGAGTCCGTTTTCGACGGCCAGATACCTATTACTAATATAATAGCAGACAGCTTAACGAAGGCTCTAACTTATTTAAAGTATAAAACGTTCGTTTAATAATTAAATCTCGTTATTATTAAAGATCTAATTTAATTTAATTTAGATAATATTTGGGTCAGGTAACTATATAGGGCATTTCTTTAACTCAATACTAAATTAGTATCGTGACTTTTTGTATTTTTATAGCAGCCTAGAAGGCTCTATATAGCTAGGGGGGTATATTAGCCTAAGTCGGATTTCCATTACCTATCGACCTATTTCTATTACCTATTTATTACCTATTACCGACTAAGTGGCAATTAAGTAACAATTATATATCGTCGTCGGCGTCTCCAGCTTCGCCGCAAAATTCGGCATGCATCGCATACTTGACTTCCATCCCAGTTTTTGTTCAATGTCTGTGGTTTAGATTCAGTCCTTCTATTAGACTTATAATCTTTACTATTCGCCGCGACGAATTCCGCAGACTTCCAAATCATTCATGGCTACAATCACTTTGGGCGGATATCTTTGGGAAAGGTACATCTATGAGCTTCTAGGCATTGCTTTTATCGGATCTCCATTAACTCTTTACAATGTCAGGGTTCGCCAGATTGGTGTCCGTGCAATCTTTGTACGCTTCATTGACCCCAAGGAGCTCGTTACTCCGCACACGATTGCTGACCGCAGCTCGTAGGGCGTTCCGGGCGACTTCAACCTTCAACTCCTCGATTACATCTACCATGTAAAGGGTTTGACATGGGGTTAGTAACTCCTGATTTCACCGATCCTACAGTGAGATTCAAATCATGCTTATCATTCTGTAGTTGGGAACCAGAATGAGCTAAATGCAGCATACGCGGCGGATGGGTATGCCCGGGTTAAAGGCATCCCTGGTGTGTGTCAGTGTACCACAGTTTTTGCCTAATTGGGGAAGCGATGGGACTAATATTCATCCCCGCACACAGTGGTTACCACTCATGGAGTTGGTGAGAGTGGGCTTTAAATCCGGATTCTTGACTGAAAATTGACTAGATTTCCAGGCGAACTCAGCGCGCTTAACGGCGTTGCTGGGGCACTCTCAGAACAAGTTAAGATTCATGTTGTCGGGCAGACAACGAGACCGATGCAAAGTGATCATATGATGATTCATCATTCAATCGGAGATAAGCCTGACCATCAGGTACACTCCTTACAACTCTCCACGCTGTCAAAATTACTGATATAGATACAGATGTACAAAAAATCTTCTAAGTTACTCCGAGCAGCTGCCGCTGAGCTTTGGGATGTGAAAACAGCTCCAGACGAAATAGACGTAGGCCTATGGAAACCTCTTTCCCCCTCGAATGCTAATATAAATAGCGTGTTATTCGAGAGTGCTTCCTCCAGTCATGCCCTGTATATATCTTCATGCCACTAGATCTAGCTATGGAAGAAGTCCCAGCCAGTCTTCTAAACACGAAAATCGATCTCTCTTTACCGGTCGACCCAAAAGCACAGGATGCAGCGGTAGATGCAATCAAACAGGCTATAACCAATGCTCAAAATCCATCAATCCTCATCGACGCTCTAGTCCGTCGCCATGACGCAGTGGAAGAAACGCGAAAACTTATCAATAAGTTGCAGATACCTTTCTATGCCGCAAATTGCGGTAAGAGCATCATCGATGAGACGCATCCCCTATACATTGGTGTTTATAACGGGAAAATCAGCTCTCCAGGTATTGCGGATGCGTGCGAATCAAGTGACATAGTCCTTATCCTAGGGTATCTCCCTTCAGATACAAATTCGGGAGGCTTTTCAAGGAAACTTTCTCCGGAAAAATGCATTCTTATTAATCCCCACAACGTCATCGTGAGCATTTGATCACCTTATATTATACCCCCTATTCTCACTAATACTTTCCTCAGGTCAAAGGTCAAAAATACCCTAGTACCTTTATAAAACCACTTCTCGCTCTACTTACCAGTTCCCTGCCTAAGAATCCGATCCACGAACTCAACGTACCGAAATTGCCACCACCTGTTCAGCCCGAAGATGATTCAGCCACGCACATTACTCAATCATGGATATGGCATCGCTTCGCAAAGTTTTTTCGGCCAGGTGACGTTGTTGTTGGGGAGACTGGCACTACTTGCTTTGGTTTATGCGATGCAACTTTTCCATCAAACATCCAGTATGGAATTACCAAATCTCCTTCACCGTCAATGGAAAAACCCGGAGATGATTTAGTGAGACTAAATTTATATTCCCAGCTTCATTACACAAATCTATTATGGCAGCATCGGATATGCTACCCCAGCAACCCTAGGAGCTGAACTTGCACGAAGAGAATTGCAATCAGAGCATAGCCAATCCAATGGCAGGACCATTCTTATTACCGGCGACGGCAGCCTAGCGATGACGATTCAAGAGATTGGAACCATGGTGAAGCAGAGTATAAAGCCGATAATTTTCATTATAAACAATGATGGCTACACTGTTGAACGATTGATCTGGGGGGCACGGCAGCGCAAGTACCACCATACCTCTTTCCCGTCGTATCGAAAGTGATTTAAGCTCATGCGTTCTGTTAATGCAGCATACAACGACATTGTACCAACAAATTATTCGGCGCTTCTCCCTCTTTTTCATCACCCAAATTCGGCCACATCTTTTCACCGCGTAGCAACAAAAGCTGATTTCGAAGATGTGCTTAAGAAGCCTGAGATGAGCAACCCAGCAGATCTGCAGATTGTTGAGCTCATCATGGAGATGAAAGACACGCCGTGGAGGCTTGGTGGACAGATCGCGTTCCGAGGCGAAAAGGCGAGAGAATATTTAGAGCAGGAAGGGTTCGTTGATAGTGTGGGCGGGTGGGGATCGAAAATGAAGAAAATTGAGGGAGTTTCGGGGAAGATTATATGAGAGTGTGTCGACCGAATTTTCCTATGCTAGAATTATCGTCATTTAATGGGAACTTGAGAAATTTTCGGGAGGGACAGCTCTGAACTCTTGTGCGCCTCGAATCTTGCTCGACCTACATTCATTTCAGCCCTCTCATTCACTTAGCTTCAAGGCCTTTTAGAATGATACCCCACTGAAAGGCACTACGCTCCATCGAACTATTTCTCTGTAGCCTATCCGCGATGAGCACTAGTAAGACTTTCAATAGGCTCTAACATGTTATGTAAAACTGGGTATCCTGCTGTTAAAAAGCTAGAGGAAAACATCATACGTTTTCTTCCTAAAGTCCATGCCTAGAAAATCGTTCCTGAGCCGTGCGTCGAGCCTTTTCCTAGTACAGGACGGTTTTTTTTACTCCAACGAAACCACTGAATTCCTTCAAACGGTGATCTATTTGGATCGGAGTGGAGCGGATTTGAATCCAAATCCACTTGTTCGGACTGATACTGGTACACACAATATTGTGGAACATTTCTGCCTCATTCCGGAACGAGCCGTCCTTGTTCTAGAATGCGTCGTGTTGACCAGAATCGGATTTCCATTACCTATCGACCTATTTCTATTACCTATTATCGACTGAGTGGCAATATCGATCGGGTGGCAATTAGGCAACAATTACAAATAGTCGTCAGCATCGTCGTCAGCCTTTTGCCATCTACATCATGTATATATAGTCTCTTTTCTTTATAGATCAATCTACATACGAGTTCTACAGTTCAACACGTCGTGTATCGCTTTGAGGGCAATTTAAATACGCTAACAAGAGGTATCCTGGCTCCTGGCCAGAAATATAACCGAAACCTGGCGACTAGAGAAGTAAATACCTAATATTGCTAAAATATGCCAAGGCTGAACCCTGCCCAGTCATTCCATCTGGCAGAACTCATCGAGACAATTGACATCCGCGCTGTTTTTGGAGGCCATGAAGACATAAGTCGGCCTAGGCCGATAAAGTGGATTACTTAAGCTTACTGGCATGAATTCTCCGCAGTCAACAGTGGTGCGTATGGACGTTCCCACCTAGGAAAACGAAACTGCATCACTGAAATCCCTAATCTGTAGCAGTACGAGAGGTACAGCGGCTTTGACTTCCAAGCCGACTATCCAACATTCGCCGACAGAAGTACGCCTCTTAACCTCCTATCCGAAGCATCCCTAGAGGCGCAAATTAAAGCCGCCAACCATAGTGCTTAAAGCAGCATGCTAATGACTGACTTCAACCAAGTTCCAACTCCCGGGTCGGCCTCTGCTACCTTACCACTCAAGCCAAGCCCCCATGCGCTGTGGCACAGACCAACTCCTGCTTAACGGGGTGGCAATCACTGGGATAGCTCAAAAAGCTAAATAGAGGACTTTATTTCTATATCGACTACCGTAAGCTTAATAATTTAACCCTTAAAGACCGCTACCTACTGCCTTTATTTAATAAGACTTTAGCCCAAATAAGTAGAGCTAAGATCTTTATAAAGCTTAATATCCGCTAGGCTTTTTACTAAATTAGGATAGACCTTAAATTAGAAGACCTTATTACGTTTCGGACCTATTACGGAACGTATAAATATAAAGTACTACCTTTTAAACTAACTAACGGACTAGCCATATACTAATAATATATAAATAATATACTATTTAACTACCTTAATAACTTCTATACAGTATACCTAGATAATATTATAATCTACTTTAAAAATGAACTAGAATATAAAAAGCATATCTATAAAGTCCTATAACGGCTTTAGGAAGCTAGCCTCTAAGCCAATATTAAAAAGTTAGAATTTAGTATTAAGCGTATAAAGTACCTAGGGTTTATTATTAGTATAAATAGAATTAAGGTAGACCTAAAAAAGATAGCTGTAATTAACTAATAGGTACCCCTAAGGACCGTAAAGGGGGTGTAGTTATTTTTAGGGTTTTATAACTTCTACTAACGCTTTATTAAAAACTATAGTAAAATTGCCTAGCTACTAAGCCTACTTACCTATAAGGACCAGCCCTTTTACTTTAATACCGTATATAGGCAGGCCTTTAATAAGCTTAAGAAACGACTAGTCTCTGCTCCTGTAACGGCGCTATCGCACATTACCTACTAAATTCTGCCATATTCTGCCGACCTATAATTAGCCCGCCTAAAGCTAGCGCCTTAGCGGCTTACCCTATATATTTGTTTACATCGGTCCTAGCGACCCCTTTTCCTTCTCTTTAGCTTAGTATCTTCGTAATATAGCATTCGTTTAAGCTTCGGTTTAAAGGCATTTATTTAAGCCGTGACATTATACTAAGCTTACCCTACCTTACCTAGGAAGGCCTTAATAATATCCCACCCTAAAGAAACTTTGTCTGCAATAACGCATTAACGCGCTATACTTAGACACTAAAACAACTCTATATTGCCTAGGAAGGCCTAGATAATATCCTACCTTATAAGCTAAATAGGACTAAACCTATACCCCTAGAATTAAAACCAAAGCGTATAATACTAATAAAACCTTAGGAAGCTAATAATAGCACCTAAAGCAAGCTTATTTAAGAGAGCTGCCTTTACCTAAGAGGAACCTAAGATCTAATTAGGATTAGAAATTGAAGATAATAATAATATTATAGACGTATGTAAGCAGATTCGTGCTTTTGTAGCTAGCTAGGAAGCTAATTATCTTAAAGTAAGAAATATATAAGAGACCCTATAAAAGATCCTAGAAAGCCTTATAGCCCTATAAAATAGCCTAGCTTCCCCTTCTTAAAGCCCTAGCCGACCTATTTACTTTACTAAATATAATATACTAGGAAGTACGGATATAATAATAAAGTAATTAAAGTCCGTTAAGCTCCCTAACCCCCTACTACTATTTAATAGGATAGACCCTACCTTTAAGAATTAGAGGATTTAAGTATAAGGAAAGCTCCGCGTTAACTATAACTATTTCCTTTCTAAAGAAGCTAAAATGCTCTACCTCTTTAGTTAAACCACTGGGGACGCCTAATGGCACCTTTAAGCTAAGTTTAAGGACGACTCCCCTATTTGATTTATATTTATTTATAAAATAATATAGTACCTAGCGGCTATTTATATTAACCTAAATAAAGTACGGGATACCCGTTATAACTATAATCGCCTAATAATAAAACTAAACTAACTTTTTGCTAAATTCTAGACTTAATTCCTATACCTTATAGGAGAAGGCTAGGTTCCCTTTAAAAACTACTAATTAGACCTATATAATAAGCTAATAATCCAGCTATAAGAAAAGATTATTATAACCTTAAATAACCTGCTAACCTATAAAAGACTTATAGCTTATTACCTATTATTAAACTTAGAACTAAAGCGGATTAACGCCTACCCGAATTAATAGAAGCGACTCCGTAATAATTGGAACTTACTAATTATACCTATAGGAGCTAGAGTAGGAAGATAAGTTATAACTGCTTCTATACTAGGGGTGGTTATAACTATATACTAGTAAGCCTTACCTAATTAGTTATATAATACGCTATTAACTAGTATTTGCTGCAATACTCTAATTAACCCTGCCTCGGCTATATACTATAACTATAATAAGTAGGGTTACTTTGCCTTATTTTGCCTGGAGCTAAAGGATATAAGTAATATTAAGGAGATAGAGGAAGAAAAAACGTCTAATAAGTTAGGAAAAGAAGAACCCTAGGGAAAGACTTCCCCCTAGGGTACCCTATTAATCTTAAAGAGATTAATTTTAGTTAGTTAATAGGTGGAAAGCATTTTACGGTTCTATATATAGTATCTTAAAATAGATATAGAGTTAATATAACCGCCCTTATTAACACTAAAGCAAATAGCTTTACCTTTATAAATACTACCTATATAAATAATGTTGCCAAGTTTCTAAATATAGAAGCTATCCGACTAGAGAAGCCTATCTAGGTAAAAGGCTATAACGGCTAAGCCGGCCGGCCTATTACCTATATTTTAAAGTTGTATATTACTCTTAACGGATAACGCTAATATAGTATCCCCTTTTATATCCTAGACCTAGGGTCCCACGATATAATCCTTAGACGAAAATAGATGTCCTATTTTAATATTTAGTTAAACATATAATAAAGACGGTTTGTCTAGCCGGAGGATAGACTAAGGTTGCCCTTCTTTATTAGGGAGATCTAAACTAACCGTAAGACACTAGCCGTAAGGGCTGACCCTACCTACTAGTAGGATGTCTAGGCCTATAACCTAGCCTTTACCTAAGAAGACGCCCGCCGTAAAGCTAGAAAGAACTTTATACTAATTAAGATACTTTCCTAAAGCGCTATATTTAAAGAGGACTCTATATATAGAAGTAGAATAGATAGTAATATAGACGGCGTTTAAATTATATAGATCTAACTAGTATAGAAAAGAACATATTAATAGGATATAAGGGATAACCTCTAAAAGATATAACAGGAGCTAAAAGGAGTAATAATAACACTAGTACCCTAGAAGTCCCTAAAGTTACATACGCCCCTATTATTAGATAACCCCCCTACCGTAGATATTACCGCAATTAGCGCTATAGCGTTCTACTTTAATATATACCGGAAGGATAATAAGGTCTTTATAATAAGCCTATATAAGATTAACCGACTTATTAATAATAGAGAGGAAAGGCTAGTTAAGGAAACTAATAAGGAACTAGTTAAACGCCTTCTTTTTACCATTTATACAGACTATAGGGATATATTCTTAAAGGCGGCCTTAGATAAGTTACCCCCCTACTAAACATATAATTATAAGATTTAATTAAAAGCCAATAACTCGCTAGGCTATAGCCCCCTCTACTATTAATTAATAGATAAGCTAAAAGCAATAAAGTAGTACTTAATTAATAACCTAGATAAAGGGTTT
>Ga0307515_10014030_pt1 | contig 14906 bp, 16 predicted proteins | sample 17_EM_MG_FD_194513 | JGI IMG/M metagenome (GOLD analysis project Ga0307515, IMG submission 194513) | Populus trichocarpa ectomycorrhiza microbial communities from riparian zone in the Pacific Northwest, United States - 17_EM | ecosystem: Host-associated > Plants > Roots > Unclassified | place... | reverse complement strand
AGGCGATCCATCCCTTCTATTTCTTATTTGGGGCTGAATCTCACTCCTCGGAGATGGTAGGCGCTTGGCGCTCCCACTCTCAACGGTCCGTTGGAACAGGATCAGACCTCGCTTTGCTCCAGTCATCTTAACTCCACTCTTGCCACCGTCCTTTCTGCCCCTTGATTCATTAATTTACGACTATGGCTGCTGCCGGCGACACATCCGTCGACGCCTTGAAGGATTATTTAAGTCGCCTGGCCGAGTCAAACCAGATCTGCAAAGTTGTGATAGTCTCATGCTTGATGGTTCTCTTTTACGACTGGGGTGAGCAAAGCGCCTGTTTCTCCAAAACTCATCGCCGACTCTCTGTGCTCGACAGTCATCTCTATCGATTGGGAGGTTTGTGGTTTCCATATGTTCTATTTACCTACGCTGATCAGCCTCTCACAGGTTGCTACAATCTGGGTATGGTCTCGTTTCCTGAACCTTCCAAGATGAAGGCCAACTAGTCCATAGACTGGCAAACCCACCCTCCTAAAGTTCCTCTACATCATGGCACGTCTTTTCAGTCCTGTATGCCGCAAATTCTGACCGTTGGGATCGCAGGTTCGATTTGGGACATTCGTGCTGCAAGGCTGGATGGCTATTCGTAAAGGTTTCACAATGCCATATCTGCCTATGCTGATCGATGTTCTAGTCTATATACCGGATAGGATGTCGTTAAAGTTGTCAGTTTTTTAAATCGACGCGTGTGCTAATCGCTAAGAAAAATTCGTCTAGTTGTATGCCCCAATCTCCGTCCACGAAACCCCCTCACACCTTCACTCTCCAGGTCGGATTGGGACCACAATAGAGAGCTTTGGAGGTAGATCTGATGGGTACGTTCATGAACGGCGCTGACACGGTCGGTACCATAGGGACGGTTGCATATATCCCATCCAGAGGTACAGAAGCGCCCACTAAGCCGCACCCATGCTTCACCCGCTTACTTCCCTTATAGTTCTCATGCTCTTGCGCGTGTCGGCATTGTACCAGAATTCCCGAGTCCGTTGCGCCTCCTATCACCTCTTTATATGGCTCAAAAAGGCGTTTAGAAAATCATCTGCATGTTAATCATGGCTTTGCTCCTTCAAATCTTGAGTCAATATGCCATCGTGGTGGTTATGTATTATCGTTTTGGGGCATTTTACGGATGTGAGTGATCCATTCACGTCATATACGTCATCCTCACATCATATGCCAAGTCACGAACCAGCCAATTGCTAGTGTACCATACCAAGGGTGTTTCCATGAAAAGGTCGTGCCCTTCTGGACGTGAGTAGTCGATCTCTCCACTTATATTCCAAAGGCGCTAATTTAACATGACTAGGTACTGGTAAGCCGTGATGTCTAAAATTAAATATTCGTACTCAAGTTGTCCCCGTCGCAATCGCGCAGGATCCCGCCAATTCGTTAGTATCATATGACAAGATGAGTGAGGAGGACTAATGGTGGCTCTCCCAGTGTATGACCTACTTCTTTGCGCCCTAATCATTGCCAAGGGCATGAAGGGTTTTCGCTATGGACTCGAAACGTCACTTTCGACCACTATAATAAGGCACGGCATCCTTGACTATGCAAGCGCACCGAACCTACTCACATCCAATGAAGGGACTCCATATTGTATTATCTCGCAATCGGAGCCACAGAGACCACAACATTGGTCATCTGGGCGCACGCAAGAGGCATTGATGTAGGTCTAGATATGTTCCTCTACCGAGACTCAGATGCTCAAGCATTCTTCTTCAGAACCGAATGGCCGCTGTACGCAACGGCCGCACACAATTGCAACCACGTTGACTAACTTACTGCCAGGGCACGGCATTGACCATCGCATTCGAACCAATACTTTGCTGCCGACTTTTTATAAGCACTCACGACGCGGTCCGCGGTGTCCGAAATGGTCAGCGCAACGATTGGACGATTGGAGCAACGGAAAACATCGCTCTCCAGGTCAAGGCGCGAGATAGGCTAGACTTAGACTCGATGGGATACCCTAGAATATCGGGTGCGTGCTGTCCGCTTCTAATACTCTTCGGCTTGCGGCGCTAAGCGCCATGGCGTTCTCTACAGCTTACCACGAGGAAAATCATGGACACGTATGATTGGGTGATTCGCCCCTGTTCCTGTATATTATATCAATGCATGTAGCAACGGATATCTGATCGGCTGTGCATACTGGATCATTAGGCCCCAGCACCTCTACCCTTTGGCTCCCTCTATATATGACTCACCATTGCACTCGCACCAAAGTCGTCCGGAAGTCTGCCTTCGCGACCGTCCTTAGCTGGTACAGCCCCGAATCCGAATTCAAGATGGCCAGTAGATCGAGTGGGCTGCGCACGTCTCAGGTTGCAGTTTAATATTCTTCAACACCCCACCGTGTCCTGTCACATGTTCTCAAAAGGTTGCCTCGAATACATGCCCGCCAGATACGTCTGTAGGAATTCGGCTGCGATTCCTCCCTGTCACTTTTTGATTGGCCGCTATCAATGCCTTTCGCAACAATGAAGCTGCAAAGGATAGACTTGAAAGTTGCGCGCAATAGTAAGCGAATCTATTGAAACCCGGTGATATAAATAGCTCATACGCCTGACTTTCGCGCGAACCACCTCGTTCCCGGGCGCTTGTATGGCTATTTCTGTACCTATGCCCACCGCTTAATGCACGGTCAGCACTTCATGCTTCAGCTACTTCTCGGAAGGACCCTTTGCCTCGCCCATTAATAGAACGACTTCGAATCACGTCCTTGAGAACTTGAAAGGCAAGGCCAAGCCACACAACATTGTAGCGTAACCAGCGGAATATCCATAGGAGAAGAGCCGTCTGTGTCAGGGAACCGTGAAGTCCGAATTTCTTATCTTGAGCAAAGGGGAGTCCTCGCGCCAACGACCAATTAAGAATCACCAAGACTGGTTCCTGAAGGCATTGATTGATGATCCAAAAGCGCTCGCCCTTCCGATCTGACTCAGCCGAGGTTGTCCCTCGAAGACCTTGATCTTGATCTCCAACTATCATAGTGGCGTTTCTAGTTCGCCTCTTAAGCGCGCGTATACGCCCCCAGATCTTTGCTTGGACGCACCTGTACCATAAAATGTCCTTCCAAAATCTTCCCTCGGTACCCGGCGCGCAGCCTGAGCGCTGCGTGCTTGATGCCTTCCGGTTGATCATCGCGCAAAAGTTACACCAAGTCTTCCCCAACCTCACCGTCGAACAAGCGTATGATGGCGTCGATTACTCAAAAAAGGATTCCGATTTCACCGTCGCCATCCCCCGATTCAAGATGGGAGGCAAGCCGACAGAGTGGACAGAAAAGTTCAAAAACGAGTGGACGCCCGACGAATGGGTTGACTCTTTAACTGTCAATGGGCCGTTTTTGCTCTTCAAATGCAGAACCGACACTCTCACGAAGGTTGTTTTGGGGCAGGTGGACCGACTGACGCGACATACTGCGTCTGGAAAGCCGGAGTACGGGTCTAATGACGCTGGAAAAGGAAAGAAGGTTGTTATAGGTAGGATCTATCATATAAATGCTTCTATTTTCTTTATTATTTGTTTCGATATGCCGTTGGTACAGCGCACAAATTTGACTTTCTAACAACTTTCATTCCACCTTGATCACCCTCGAATGCACTATTCTGACTGCTCTTTTAGAATACAGCTCCCCTAATATTGCCAAAAAATTCCACGTCGGCCACCTTCGATCAACCATCATTGGCGCGTTCCTTATCAACTTGTACCGAACATGTGGATGGGAGACTGTTGCTCTTAACTATCTTGGCGACTGGGGGAAACAGTTCGGCCTCATCGCAGTCGGCTACGAAAAGTACGGCAACGACGAGGCTATGAGGCAGGACCCAATCAAGCACCTCTATGAAGTTTACGTTAAGATCAACGCAGATGCAGACGGTGATCCATCCGTGCATGATGCCGCGCGAGCCTACTTCAAGCGAATGGAGGACGGAGACGAGTCGGCCCTGCTCAAATGGCGGCAGTGGCGAGCAGATTCGATCGAGAGGTACAAAGCGGAATATAAAGTGCTGAACGTCGAGTTTGACGAGTACATTGGGGAGAGTATGGTTGGCCGAGAAGTCCAGCTCGAAGCCATCCAAAAATTAACCGATATGGGACTCGTAGAAGTTTCGGAGAACGCAACGAGGATTGACCTCGAAACCAAGTACAAGCTTGGAAAGCCGGTATTACTGAAGACAGGTGAGTTCCGCCACCGCTTGTACGTGACCGACGCCAACCCCTTGCCAGACGGAACGACGATTTACCTTACGCGAGATATCGGTGGAGCCATCGAGCGATGGAACGGGTACAAGTTCGATAAGATGATATACGTCGTCGCCAACCAGCAAGATATGCATATCGCCCAATTCTTCAAGATTCTCGACTTGATGGGCTATGAGTGGGCCAACCGACTAGAACATATAAATTTTGGGATGGTGACCGGCATGTCGACTCGAAAGGGCACTGCGGTGTTCCTTGACCAGATCATCAAGGATTCGCAGGATGTGATGATGGAGCAGATGCAGAAGAATGAGGAAAAATACAACCAAATCGAGAATCCCGAGTATGTTGCCCGGGAGATCGGAATCACTGCTATCAAGGTTCAGGACATGCAGGCCAAGAGGTAGGTGGACGATAAAAAGAAGAATCACTTTTTGGCTGACTTGACTGGCAGGGGTAACAACTACGCGTACAATGTAGAGCGAATGACCTCATTCGAAGGAGACACAGGGCCATACTTGCAGTATGCGCATGTACGACTCTCGTCTATGGAGCGAAAGAACCCCGAACTCTTACCATTACCGCCCATCGCGGAGATCGACGTTTCATTACTCAACGAACCAAAAGCTCGAGATATCGTCTTCCATCTTGGTACCTATCCCGAGGCTGTCCGGGTGGCGTTGAAGACTCGCGAACCGAGCGGTATCATCACTTACTGCATGAAGCTCTCACATCTCATCAGCTCAGCATGGGACGTGCTGCAAGTCAAAGGGGAGCCGAACTTGGATAAGGCTAAGGCACGATTATGGTTGTTCATCTGTGCGCGGGACGTGTTAGGGGCAGGGATGCGACTGTTGACTTTGACTCCCCTGGAGAGGATGTGAGAAAAGAACAAGGGCTCTGATCTCAGGACTAACATGAGCCACATGAATGTTCTTGTACTTTGCATATGTCATTGGTCCTTCCACGACAAACTCGCGCTTAGAAACAAACAGCAGGCTGCATAGAAGGTTGAACCGCTCCTCTTCCAAGGCCGTTATCGAACAGCAGGCAGACGATCTACCTTTTTACGGCTGTAGAAACCATTACTGGTCTAATGAATATTATAAACACTATCATACTCGAATACGGTGGTCCGTGGTGAGCGAGCGCGCCAGGTGCTTCTGAAAGCCGCGCCACCAAGACCTCTCTCAGAGCCCCATACGTCGAAATGCGAGGGGAACCACGGGGAGGACGGGCCGATGGAACCTATAGAATTTCGACGTTAATGTGAGTTGTGATTGTGGAGAGGGCAGAACGGTGCGTGTTTTGATAGCATAGCACTGGGCTGTGGACACGTACAACTCACTGGCAAAGCAAATACAAGTGGCAATCCAAGGCAAGGGATCTCGCGCAACCTGGTGATCCACGGATTCGGCCGGCCAATGAGACGAAATGGCACAATCGGCGCCTGGACCCACCCCTAATGATTCTTCTCTGCAAAGATCGATCGACCGGCTACCTGATACACCCCAGACATCGCACGTTCGTCTCAACCGGATCAGACGGGATTGTTTTTGCGTGGGACAGCGCGGAAAAGTGGCGTTTACTGCTACTTCCGAACAAGGAGATGGGAGATTCCCCATTCAACAAGGCTGGAAAGAAGCCTGCTGTTGGTGTGAAATATGGCTGGGAAAGAAGAGAACCGCTGCGTCGAAGCTTGCGGGGCACGCGTGGTAAGCGTGTTCGCTCAGGAGACAAGTGACAAGGCCAAGGTGGGTTTCCACTCTGCATTTCCACGGTACATTACGCGGGTGGTACGTTCGCCAGGGTCAAGTGAAATACCAAGATATCGGCAAGCAAGCAAAGCCATGCCCAAACTGGGCTGCCCTTCCACTTCCACTTCATCACTGGCCACCAAATATCACGGTTGTCATCAAGACCATCCACACTACACAAAGCAGTATTATCAGATGGGGTTCAAACCCAGTCGCCGGTAATTATCCCACCTGAAACACCCACAGGGTACTCCAACAATCAAAATAGAAGCTCAATTCAAACAATGTGACGCATTCCCACCGCTCTACTCATACAAAAACATGTGGACGCGCGGTAGGAGGGCGAAAAATACATAAATGTCGCCTCGACTCATAGGCAAGCTCATTGACCCTGTGTTTGCAGTCCTATTCTTATTATAGACCTATGGGTCTTCTTGCCAATATAGTATCTCGATACTCCTGACCGCCTGTACTTTACGAGAGCTGATGTCAACCCCGGATTGTACCTTTCAGAGAAGATCGAAAATTCGAAATCAAGATATTGAAGCGGGGTTCCACCTCAATCCCGATTTGGTTGACATCCGGACTACCCCAACCCCCGAGGCATGTCAGGAACGAGCCGATGTGAAGAGGGGTCCTCCCCGTGTGCAAGTGTGAAATGGGTACGTATTATATCTGGGCTTGACCTTTGACAGCTGTTGTACCCCGAACGCTATAAAAGCTGCCTTCACCACGCTGCTTTTCCCTCAGCAATCCCTTGGAAGCACACGAAACCAGCGAGCACCATCTATCATGTCCATCGTCTTCGCAGGAAACCACGTCAGCCTCCTCAGCGACGCGTACAAGAGTCTCGTAATCCAGGACCAGACTCTTACGGCCAATGGAGACGCGCACGACGTCAGCGGTATAATTAGCTCCGTCGTCGTTACGGACAATGAAAAGAAAACCTGGATCTTTACCGTTCCTACATGGCAGCATACTGTTCTCTCTCCCGGACAGTACGTCCACTTCGAAGGTATGTAACTTCGGATGTCTGTAAGGTGGATCAACTCAGGCCCTGACGAATATCTGTAGGACCAAGAGAATATACGGAGGATGGCGCAACTTTTGTCTGCCTAGGGGTGTCCAACTCCGGAGGTGGACAGGGTTTCCTCACCAGGCAGATCTCCTCAAAGGCACATATATCGCACGCTAGACAAACTGGTGAAGTATGGATATTTCAGTCAACCTATCCCCGTCTTACTGGCTTCAGGTTCGGGAAAAACCTTGATTACCACCTCTCAGCGGAGCAGTCAATGCAGGATAATGTAGAGGCAGCCATATACCGTTTCACTTGTACCTCGATCAATCCAGACTGTGTTCAACCATCGCAGTTCAACTGTGATAGCTTGCTTGGAAAGCTCTTAGCTCTGAAAGTGATTTCGAACACCGTTTATTGTCAATGCGAATACACGTGGCATAAACTATCTTTACGAGGACGTCATCCACTATTTGAAAAGACAGAGCCTTCCTTGCCGAGTAACACGTGTTTTCTGCCCATCCAGGTTCATCTTTTGAGTATCTATCGCTTTAGACTACTGGAGCTACACATATGAGCCGGTTTGGTGCTGAAGACTCGTCCCTTTAACTATCTCTGCTCGTCCTTCGATTTCACCACCCGAGATACGGTCCTTAACATGTCCCCCCGTCTACATTTCAACCTTATTTCTTTATGTCTAATGTTTAAGCTACCCGCACCAGCCTTGCTCAACCTAGCTGCGCTTTTTGCCACCATCTGCCCCCAGTAATGATGCATCCTACCTCTTTATTTTGCTCAAGAACACATCTACTATTTTACGCAGGCTTATTTGAAATTAACTCGACCCGTGATGGTCCCCTACCTATATTCCATGCCTTCCTTCAATTCTGTGGTCCCGTCGCCTCTGGGTGGTTTTACGGGCTCTCAATCTCCTCCTTCTTTGGTCGCTAATACGCTACCAGTCATTCAGTGGGTCAAGCTATGTCCGGAGAGATACATATGTCTAGGGTTATTCAGGGATAATTCGCCATGAAGAGTGCACAATGGTAATGTGTGTCTATATTCCAGCAAGTGTAACCTTTCGGACAGAGTCACCAGTTTATTCCACAGAAACCCCACTAGACCCCAAGACAGAGATAGCAGCCTTTCTGTCACGTCGTTGATGAATATTTCATTGTATTCCGGGTTAATTCCAACCCTTATAACCTCCTTGAGACACTCTGCAACAGGGTATAGACGTAAGTTATGGCACGTGAGATTGAGGTAGTGCTTGAAAGGCGAACGTCAAACCGCCAAACCTGCACGCCGCCACGATGGCCGACTCTAAAGGCACGTTCCTGACGTGCTTGAGAGTTCGTGTCCGGGTATTTACGTGTCTCCTTTACAGAAATCGAACTCGAAAACCCCCCGACAGACAGCATCACACGCGTTCGTTGGTCCCCGGTTGATCCCAATTTGCTCCTCGTTGGTTCGTGGGATAGTGTACGTCATGTTCCACACCCTGGAGTACTATCTGGTACTCATGTCCATTTCTAGAGCCTCCGCTTGTACGACGTGTCGAACAACACGCTTCGATCGAAATTTGAGCACAAGGCGGCAGTCCTGAGCTCTGCGTTTTCACCCGCTGGCGATGCAGTTGTAAGTGGAGGGCTCGACTGCTGGCTTCGACTGTAAGTCTCTGGCGTTCGTCATGCCTCATGACTGATTTTCGCGCACAGCTGGGACCCAGAAAAAGAGACGTTCCGGGTCGTCAGCACACACGAGAAACCTATCTCTAATGTCCTGTGGTCACCGGAAACTAGTCAGTTTGATCCCTGATGACCCATCACCGGAAAGTTCCCCACTGACCTGTTGTTCAGGCGTCATTTACACTGGATCGTGGGACCAAACGATTGCGACTCACGACATCCGTGCATCTACTCCTCGTACTGGCTCGTACTCAACTCCCGAGCGTGTATACTACATGGACATCTTCGGGCACAACCTAGTGGTCGCGATGGCAGGGCGAAAATTCAATATCTACGACATCAGGATGATGGACCGCCCGAAGCAGGAGCGTGAGAGTAGTCTCCGGTTCATGACCGGCGCGGTGGCATGCATGCTGAACGGCGAGGGTGCGTCGGTGGTCCCCCTTTCCTATTCTAATTGACCACTAATCGAGAGTTGCTCCCTCTAGGGTACGCAGCGGCGTCAATTGAAGGCAGAGTGGCCGTCGAATACTTCGACCCTTCACCCGCCGCACAAACAAAGAAATACGCGTTCAAGTGCCACCGCCAGGCCATAAATGGTGTTGACCATGTATGGCCAGTGAACGCATTGGCCTTCCATCCTTTGTGAGTATGATAGGCGAGTTTTTGGACTCACACCTCGCCTTGCACTTGTAGAGCGCCCACTGGATTCACGTCACTTATCTCATACTCAGGCACCACACGTTTGGCTCGGCTGGGTCCGATGGTATAGTATCGATATGGGACCATACAGCAAAGAAACGCTTGCGACAGTACCCGAAGTACCACAACTCTGTGAACGACATCTCATTCAACACGAACGGGACTAGACTTGCCGTCGGCGTTAGTTATGGTTGGGAAAAGGGAGAAACGGCGTCGAAGCTAGCGGAGAACGCGCGGGTGAGCGTGTTTGTCCGAGAGATTGGCGACGAGGTTAAGGTGTGTTTGCTTCGTTGCAATCTGATGCGGGATATTGAACTCAAATTGCCCACTCTGATCGTCAAATCTTCAAGCCAAAGGCGAAGGCGTGAACTCGGCTCATCCGGTCGCGTCGCGTCAGCCGATTCTTATCCTCTGTTGATATACTTACTTCCATCTGTGGATTACACTGCCACTTCTGCGCTGATGTATCCTACTTGGTCAAATACTACAATTGGTACTCGTATTTCGCCTACTCTGTCAACCTTTGCGATTGTCGATGTGTAGATGGGTAGAGAGAATTTTGTTGGTACAAAGCTGTCTCTACAACCTGAACTGGTCGGTTCACCTTGAGTTGACAGCGAGCGCTGGACCTTAACGTTACATATTTGGACGACACGGATGACGATCCCGCTTTCCAGAAATAGAAACGGCGGCGGCAGCAGCGGAGGCGACTTCGCTCGTGGCTGCACGCGAGAACCATGGAATGCATGACGGATCGGTCGCGTGTTGGTCGGTGAGGGATTAGCGACGACGACAGGGCGAACGACAGGGCGAGCACGCGGCGCTAACAGCTCTGACGTCTCTGACGTCTGACGGGCCCGACAGGTCCGGATTGGTTGGACCACTTCGTTTTCCACGACCACGAAACAAACGGCAAACGAGGAAAAGGACGACGAGGAAAATGGCTGCTGAACGGACTGCGAGCGACGGGGCCATCGTAGCTCGTAACCATCGCATCAACGCCTATGCCGACGCAGTTCACGTCCTCATCGAGGCCAAAAACGCCTCTGGCTTCCTTCCTCCACGGCGCTCGTCATTGGCGCCGCCGAACTCGTCTACAAAACGCCAACGGACGTCGACGACGCTGCACCCAAGCATCCCAGTTCCAGACGCGCTCATCGCCTCGCTCTCCTCCACCGCGCTTGGTCAGTCTGTTCTCCTCCATCTTCTCAGAGGCCCCCGAGACATCGAGCTGACGGTCCTCCATCTCTCCTTCGTTAATACCATATTATCACCATCTAGTCAGCGTCCAGTCGAGCATTCTACCGCTCCCCACCGGCCGTCCACTTGTCCTCCTTGTCCAACTCGACGACCACATCCCAACCGAACTTAGCACCACACCCTCCGCGCTGTGTTTCCCAGCCATGGTAGCTCCGACACCGCAGGGGGTCCATCGCGCTCTTGCCCCTCTTCGACAGGCCACCAAGGAGCTCGATGTTGTCCGTGCTAGAAACGAGCTCGCGATCATCGGTCAGTCTCGTAGTCCGTGCGTTATGTCTCTTGATATGCTGAAATAACCTCAGCCTACTCTACCGATGTCCATCTTCCAGAAGAAGTCTCAACTGCTGCCCTTCAAGACGGAGCGCACGCACTCCTAACACCGCCATTTACCCCAACCACCGTAGAGCTCGCTATCCAGTCGGTAGGTTTAGATATTACGCAGTCGTGCCAGTCCGACAATACACTGGCCCCGTATACTTCGAATACACGTTGACTGTCTCATATAGGCACTTCAAACTCACGCAAACCAGCCCTCTGTTTACTCTCTTCCACCCCTGCCCTCGACACCCAATACCCCGCCGAAAATCTTGCCCCTCTCTCCTCTTCCCACCGATTCTGCGGCTCTTGTCACTCCAACATCGGATTTACCACCACGAGTAAAAATACTATCAAAGTTATCAGGTTGGCCTGTTGACCACCGTCGTGGGAGTGTCGATATCGGCTTGTTATCCGAATCCCTTTCTCGAGAAGAGAGTGGGTGGGCAGGCATGGCGTCTAGCAATGGCGATCCTGAGTAAGTCCCTTCCTGGAACCGTATCTGGACTGTCACTCAATCCATCTTTGACAGTTATGCTGAGCTTCTCGCAGAAATGCACGCACAAACTAGCGCTGCGATTGACGCAGCCGTCATGCCGTACGTTCTCACCCGTTCTTCCCTCTATTGGACCTCATAATTTCCCCCAGAACCCTATTACCCAATGTCCCTGGTACCCGAACGCGACTCATCAATTCACTTTGCTCCTGGCAATTTGAGCCGTATCGCCTCGCACCCGACGACCTCCTTCTTTGCACAGTTATCATCTTCGAGTCCCTCTTGACACTCTCGAATCTTCCGTTATCTTTGTCATCCTTGTCTCTCGAGCACCAGCTCATTCCTTTCCTCTCTCACCTACGGACACTCCACCGGAGTAGTAATCGATACCACTCCTTCGTCCATGCCGTAGATGTCCTGCAGGGCATCTATTATTTCTTGACACGCGCGGGTGTCGTCCCTCCACTGTGGCGAGACCGTGGCCATGTGTGGCACCGGACGGATCGCGAACAGGAAGGAAGCTTAACTTATTTATTGAAGGATGGCGATGTGTTCTTGTTGTGTCTTGCTGCTATCGGTCATGATGTCGGGCACCCTGGGAATTCTAATGCTTTCTTGGTGAGTTTTCCAACCTGGCTTCCGAAGGGTCCGGGAGCTGATATGGTGTGCATTCGGTGTAGAAAAATGTGCAGGCCCCGTTATCAAGACTCTTCGAGCACAAATCTGCGCTCGAGCGCATGCACTGTACCATCCTCCTCCGACTCCTCGCTCGGCACGGCATGCGCCACCTCGTCGACCCCTGCACGCCTGAGGGACGCGAAGGGCGGAGGGTGATCATGGGTACAGTCCTCGCGACCGATATGGGGTGGCACTTCGAGTGGGTCGAGCGATTCGAGCGGAGCGTGCGGGAGCGCAAATCCGGAGTCAGCTCGGTCGTTGGTGCGGGTTTGTTCACCAATGGATGGTCACTTGGTGGAGAGACTCTGGAGGTTGAAGAGCTTGCACCTGAGGAAGCGGAACGGGAAGACCGGCTGTTCCTCTGTCAGGCATTCATGAAGTGTGGGGACATTTCGAACCCAGTCAGTCCTTTCTTTTCTTTGATATTACACTGCTGATCCCTCACACTTATTGCAGTCCCGCCCCTACTTGGTTTCGAAACATTGGTCGACGGTGTTGCTGGAGGAGTGGGCTACTCAGGCGCTTCTGGAGCGACATCTGGGTTTACCTGTTTCGGTCGTTGCGGATGCGAATGAGAAGGTGCAGGCGGATGGGCAAATCAATTTTATTAACATGTTCGTGCTGCCACTCCTCGAGCGCGTATCCGAAGCAATCCCTGGTATGTCTCCTCACATTGGACACAGACCTCTGCTAATAAGGCACCGTTCATCTCCAGTTATGAAAGAATTCGTTAACCAGTGCGAGGAAAATAAGATCTTATGGCAAGAGCGACTTGCACAGCTTCAAGGCGGTTGTGGGTCTGGGTCCCCTGCTAGCCCCTCAACTGTGCTCCGACCCGTACCCCTCACTAAACCTATTCTCCCACCTATGACCCGATACGCGAAGACCGTATTCCCGCTCTCCCTCCCACCCTTGGAGGCTCGCATGCCTCCTCTCGCTTCCAAACTCGCAAGCATGTCTCCGTGGGCGGCTCCACCACGACCAGACTCGCCTTCTCCGCCGCTCAACAAAGGTGTTGCATCTCCTACCTCGCCGACTCATGGGACCCCACTATGCGCAATCAGCTCTGGGGCATCCGTGTCGTCATCCTCCAGTACAGCTACTGTGTGGGAGAACCCCAATGCGCCCACTGTACAGGAAGTCAAGGATAGTGTCAAAGTTGGATGGGAGAAACGGTTGAAGAGGAGACGGAGCTTTAGGAGGGCAAGTGTGGATCATTCTGGGCGGAGGTTGGGACCTGTTGGGCTGTTACCGACTGTAATCACTACGGGTGTATAATTCCTGAGTTGTCTGTGGAATGATAGAAACACAGAAGTATGGATGTTGGATAGGGCCTTGTTCTAACCTCATAGTCGTGTTAATTTTTAGGTAGGTCACATATCCTGAGTCGAGATGGTATAACATATCAAGCCATTGTCACGGTTTGGCTTTCCCTCTGTGAGCCCCCCAAACAAGCCCGCGAAGAAGCGTGTACCATCTATCATGCCGATCGTCTTCCAAATGAATAAGGTCATCTTCTTCAGTGATACATTGCAAAACCTCGTGGTCCAGGATGAGACCTTCGAGGCCAATGGAGAACCCCACTACATCAATGGGGGAGTTCGCTCCGTTATCGCTATGGACAGAGACAGTAACACCTGGATCTTCACTGTTCCTACGTGGCAACACGTTATCCTCACTAAATCCCAGTATGTCCATATCGAAGGTGAGCAGCATCTAATGTCCTCTGCAACGCTGGTTGGTTTATTTAAAACGCCCATGGCGTACCTACACAGGGCCACAAATCTATACAGAAAGTGGCGCGACGTATGTCTGCCTCAGCGTTTGTAATAACGTTGGGAGTACAGAGGCATTCCTTACCAGGCAGATCTCCTCTAACGCCCGGATTGCGCACACTAAACTCATTGACAAAGTATGAATAGTTGGTTATTTAAACTTATCTGCTTCTTACTGGCTTTTCAGGAGCTGGAAGATTGAAAAAGATGCTTGATATGGTTAGTTCTCAGCAACGTCAATCAATCTGGAGTCCACGCGGAGGAATTTAGATACTACCCTATACTACTGCTTGTGGATATCGGTGGATCAAGGATAATGTTCCACCATCACAGTTCCACCATCGCATTATACCTTGTTTTCAAGCACCGTAGCTCCGGCAAGTCTCCCTGAACGTGATTATCTATCAGTGCGTGCACATGCGACATGCGACAAATCAGAGCAAACCAAGACGTCATTCACCGTTTGTCCAACGCAAGAGAACACATTTCGGAAAGACGTTCAAGCGTCGTTGCCTTCATTACTGTGTCTCTTGGTCGGAGTGATACTTGCAGCACACCTGATAGCTGCTCAGTGCAGCCCTCGACTCCGTGTTTACATCTTTGGATATCCGTACGCGTTTGTGGCGCTCACGTGCAAGGTTGATCAAGCCGCTCAAAGTAAGACCTGCATAGGTAATGGCTTCCAGGATTGAAGTGCGCCGAACTAATGTGTTGACCCGCCTCGCAATCGCAGAGTGGACAGTGGCGGCTAGAGCAATGCCATTAACAGAGGAATTGAGCCAGAGTTGATTCGTAGATGTCGACTACGACGTCACCGTTGATTTCTCACGTAAATACTAACTCTGGATTCCCGGGTCTAATGGCGACGACCAGCCAAAAGGTCCTAATCTTTAACTGGGACGATTGACGGAAAATGAAACTCCCTTACTTTCTTGTTCTATCTACTTCTACGGTAGGACTACT
>Ga0307515_10014029_pt1 | contig 14906 bp, 14 predicted proteins | sample 17_EM_MG_FD_194513 | JGI IMG/M metagenome (GOLD analysis project Ga0307515, IMG submission 194513) | Populus trichocarpa ectomycorrhiza microbial communities from riparian zone in the Pacific Northwest, United States - 17_EM | ecosystem: Host-associated > Plants > Roots > Unclassified | place... | reverse complement strand
CCGGAGGCGGAGGGGAGATCAGGTCCTGTCATACTCTATTAAGAGTGCATACAGTATGAAAAAACAACAACAACAACGTAGCCGACTGCTAAGTTCGCCACGTGATGTGACTTTCGTGCTGCGCAGTTACTGTGCCACATCTCGTGGCGAGCTTGGCAGTCGGCAGCACGACTACAGCAAGAAAAGAACGAATATGGAGATAAAGGTAGATACCCAAACTTTAGCGCGCGCCAGTTCTTTAGATAAAAGCTGGTTTACGAGATCAAAATAAAGGTACGATCTGATTAGAGTTCCCAATACTGTCGAGTGCCCTCCAAAATCAAGTTTTTATTTGATTTGAGCTAGTACGCTATCTATTTGTCTCGTCCCCAAACTCTCGTTGCCGAGCGAGCCTGCGAGTGAAGGCAACGAGAAAACGAGGTACGAGTGGCAAACACCACTGGAGGCTGAACACGAAACAAGCTATCTATACCGTTTCCTGAATTTAGTCTTGGGGATAAATAACTACTTGAATACTCTACATTCAATGAACTCGAGAAAGGTGATCTCTATGTCAGTCACATGGATAGCCTTCTTCCCAACCGACACCGACATATCAAGCAAGCAACGAAGCAAAGCATCTGAAACAAGTCGGACAGAGTACGTGAGCTTAGGAGATGGTCTGTTGCTCCTTGGTCTGAAGTACAATTAACTCTCGACTACTTCCAATGCATCATAAAACTCGTCCTCATCCTCATCATCATCGATGTCAACCTCCTTTCCGTCCTCCTCATCGTGCTCCTTAGTTTCCTCAGTTTCTTCGTCTTCGACATCACTCTGATCAGGTGACTGCGCCGCACATCGTATGTCAACTGGATTCGGTATTGGCGCAATTCCCCATGCCCTCAACATCTCCACAACACGCCTGCTATAGGAGCTATTGGGCGTCAGCCCGGAGTAGGGCTTCATCGGTCGCCCTGGCTTCGTTGGTAACCGCACGCCAGTACTAGCAAGCGGATAATGCCACAAACAAGCGAACATGGGGCAGCATGTGTGCAATTCCGATTCCACAATTGTCTGGCGACCTAATTTGTCTAGGTTGTCCGCCAAAGAATACGAATGTTCTGGGTTTGATCGGTGTCGCCAGTTATCATGATGTTCCCAATTTGCGTCGATCCCGTATGGCTCGCCGATGCACCAGGGACACGCAACGAAATCCATTATTGGCGCCGCTCCCGCATTAAAAGCACAAAAGTAGCAACCACTGTAGGAGAGCTCAAAACGAGAATCGTAGCGGGAGTCGTACTCGGCTGGGTTCAAACCGCACATCCGCAATGCCCGATACCAGAGCACAACTCTCCGCTGTATAGGGTTTTCCCAGCCGATACGCCCCCAGCTGATGCGCTCCCAGGCAATATCGGATGGAGACCGCCCGTCTGCGTCCATGGCGCGGGGATCTGCGCCGTTATTTATCAGGAAGACTATCAGTTGGCTAAGGACGACGTAGCTCAAACGAGGACTACGTACCCACCAACGTCCTGATAGGACATGGTGTAGAACCGTGTATCCTGTATCTGCGTCCCCAAGCTTCAAGTTAGCACCTTGACGCACCAGCTCACGCAATACCGGCCCCCTGTTGGGTTCATCAGGTCCGGAATCATGCCAGGCGGATCGCGAATGTATACGGGTGGCAGCGAATATCGCTGGAATGGTGGGCCTGGGTGCTGGCTCATAGGAATGTTCCCTCCATTTCATAGGGGCATTAACGTCATATCCAGCGCGCAGAGCGATCTGTGTGCCTTCAAGGCTTCCCCATTTCAGAGCTAATTGTAAGGGACTGGGCATGTCTTCTTCCGCCGCTGAGTCTTTAGGGTGGCCTAGAAGATTGCCGAGAATTAAGAGGGTGCGTCTCTTTGGCGGGGAAGCAGCGCCTTGGTTACCGGCTGATATCATGGATTTCTCAAACAGTATCTCCGGTGTATCTGGTCCATAGAATGGATCAGCTCCCCGCTCTAGCAAAAGGGACGATATTTCGTCTGATTTTCCGTAGAACACAGAATGGAATAACACGGTTTCTGGGCGCTGAACACTGCTAGGGCCAGACGACCAGACCGCATTGATGTCTGCTCCTTCGTTAATTAGTCCAGCGACAGTTTCTAATTGGTCCGCATGTGCAGCGTGCTAAATTGCTCATTCAGCTTCAATAATTGCGATGCATTCGCTGCAAAACTTACCAGCAGCGGTGTCCTTCCGTCAATAGTCCTATCATTTGGCGAAGCCAATCCCATTCTAAAAAGTTCTACCATCTTGCGGAAATCTCCCTTCTCTGCGAGCTTAAAAATTGGTGCATCGAGGCTCACTATGTTCTGCTTTGAAAAGGTGATTGTGGGAAATGACAGCGACCAAGCTTGTTGCTGGGCTTTAACTGAGAGCAGAAAACGAAACTGCCCAAACAGCGTTTTCCAGGTCGTAAAATCTGCCTCGACGAGATATTGGTTATGCAACTGCCGGCCGGAATGGGGTGCCAAGGTGGTAGAACTTCTATATCGGACTTGTGCCAACCCACGATCATTGCAGTTACAGTCTCGGAAGCTCCACGCTGGTGCTTCAGGGTCGACCCCAGGACAAGGAGGCGTATGGCGCTGGCTTAAAACTCGCCTGGCGCAGATCTCTGTCACGTTTACCTGAGCTTTTACTGTCGAGGTAAATTTGTGTGGCAGGCTCGTGGACGGTTCGTTTATTGGGCTCTCTTGCACCGGCACCGGCAATTGCGTGTTTACTGATTTGGTAATCTCCAACACTTCTAGCATGGTAGCCTGAAGCGCGGGCTGGGAGTCCACAAGGCTAATGACCTGTTTTTTCATATCCACCGCCGATTTTCTACGACATTAATTAGCTTGGGTTGTGTCCATCTATAACAATACTCACCGATTTGCCAGCATCAGAATAAACGTAAACACGTCGAGATGAGAACTCAGGCGTTTACCTATCTTTATGGCTGCATCATTCTTCTGAAATGTCCACTTCGCTAGCTTCCACGGCTTCAAATGTGGCTCCGTACCAAGCATGTCATTTGCCAAATCATCGAGTGCCTTCAGGTCCCGTTCGAACGCGATGATATTGATGCCCTGGGAAATTAACGCATCTTGGGAGAGGCTGTGTAACTCTCTGAGCTCCACCAGGATTGGAGACAGGGAAGCAAGTGTTTCTTTGATTCGACAGAGTTCTTGGGGTGCGTCTTTCCACCCGGACAAGATCTGACCGTATTTGAAGGTAAGATCTGCTAAGGAGATGATTGCGGCAACGCTGGAGGCGGTATTCATGGTTGCTTAATCAAGGCGTTCGACTCAACGCGGGGTGTCCTCGAGTATATATATATCATCGTTCCGAGCCTCTTCTTGTGCAACACGTATGCTGGTGCTGCAGGGGCGCGTAATTTACATGCCCCAGACGACGTATACCCTTGAGCTGAGATGTAGGCTCTTCACATGCTGCGCCCTACAACACAAGGCAACCATCGGCCAATGGACGAAACTCTCTGCGGATGACGGGTACGGCTTCCACTCAATGGCCTGCCGACCCTCTGCATGAGGCTCGGAACGAGACAACGGCGGCTTTACACCAATGGCTCGTATCATCCGACGGTTGTGATTTACCGCTATCTTCTGCATATATCCGATTTGCAGCCAATCACGTTCACGGGTACTGCTGCAATGCCCAAGCCATGCAGTCAGCCGGGTTCTTCAGAAAAGAACTGAAGAACAAATACCTGTGAGTGTAGAGCAGAAATAATTGGTGTTACTCAGAGAAGTGGGCGAAGGGTAATTCTTAGAGGCACGGTTAACTTGAATGGACATTTCCATTTTGTGTGGCGTGGTTAGGGTTCTTTCGGTCACGGGATGTCACTTAACTGCTTCGTAGAGTGTTCGTTACACTCTACATCGACAGGGTGCTTATTTAACGAGCCTGCTCCCTGAGCGAGTCCTTCAATAAAATCTGCATATGGACTTGTATATTACTTCCCCAGTTAGAGGCTCGCCCAAGGAACAGGGTCGACTCTCTCTACGGATTCATCTCCCGGTGATTCATCCAGAAAGCCATTCTCCGTCATAGGAGATTAGGCTTGATACTGGCATGCGAGTGATATTGTCTAATATGCTTCAGCTTTGACGTTATAAGGCAATCTTTCACCGATCCCCGCAACATGATCTCGCCGGCTTGTCTCAATCCGCTGTTGTATCCCAATAGAATTCTCTGTACCATAGCCAATGCATTTGGTAGGCCTCGGGCAAATCTAAGTGGATTTCTCACCCTATTCCACACAGCCGTTGGAAGATCTACAGTCAAACACACTGTCGATTGGCTAAGTCGACGAGAGCTCTCGAACGAGAATTTGGGATTTCCCGGGCCCACAGTTTCTATTCATCCCCTTACTTCCTCTTTCCTCCCCTCCCTCGCTTCTCCCCGCGACCACTACCACCCTTCTCCCTCTCCCCCGTAATCTCCCCCACATCCCTCTTACTCAGCACCAACGCGCCGCCCTTCCACTTGCCAACCGTAGGCATCCCCACATTCCTTCCCCTCTTCCTCCTCACCTTCTCCGTCTTCACCTCCTTCTCAAGCACAACCCCAGCCTCCTTCGCCTCCCTCCGCCGCTTCTTCTCCTTCTTCACCTTCTTCCCCTCAACCCCCTTCTTCATAATCATCCCCATCTTCTGCGTCTCCAACCGCTTTCCCCCCAACGCCTCAATCCGTAGCTGCAGCGCCTTTAGCCGCTGCGTACCCGTAGCCTCCAACGTATCACTCGCGGGGTCAAGAAGATGCGATTCGGCGAGTAGCCGCTGGAGTGCGAGGTCGTTTGCGAGGTTTGCGGTGTCGTTGTCGTCGTCGTCGGCGTCGGCGGCGGCAAGGGTGGTAGGTGCAGGTGTAGGGGTGGTGGAGGGGGTGGTGGAGAGGGAGGTGGGGGGTTTCGAAGACTACGGGAGTTAGCGAAAACTGTGGAGGGGAAGAAGAACCGGGAGGAGACCATGAAAGCTTTCAGCTCGCGCCGAGACCGCTGTGGTGGGGGAGCGGAGGAAGACGAGATATGGTGGATCACCTGCACCACCGGCGGTTCCTCCGTGTCTGATGAAATGCCGTTCCATTCTGAGTCTGTGTCGGAACCTTCATCGATTACGTTGGACAGCGCGACAGAAGGGACAGTGGAAGTCTCTTCGATGGCTTCGAACCGCGATTCGAAGTGGCGCCGGAAGATCTCCATTGCATCGAGGGCGGGGGATTCATCGGCAGAGGAATAGGGGGAGGAGGATCGGGGTCGTTTGCTGGGTCGTTCTTTCATCGTTGTTGTGGGGTGGGTGTTGGAATGTGGAAGTTTTTGTTCAAATAAGGTGCGGCTCAAGCTTGGGACCTGTGAAACGTGGGGAAAAGTATTTAAGACTAAATATTCGTAACTTATAGCCCCCAAAGACTTAAAGTTGTGCATGGGGTAGAGAGAAAGGTTCATAGTAGAGAATAGCTCCTCGATATCCAATTTGACTTTTACAAGATATATTAAGCAAACGCCACCCATTCCCGGAAACCTACAGTTCTCAATAAGTCAATGGACAAGCCTCTGTAGGGCCCAGGATCATTGAGATGTTCACCCGTATCGATAGAGATTCATTGGCAGGGCATTCATGAAGTTCCAGGGCTGACAGATAGGCAGTTCGGCGTTCGTATATCGTCCGTCTCAACACAAGAAACATCAATCTCAATCCATCACCACGCCAGTCCAAGCTTCAAGCAACAAAAAAACCAGACCCAATCACGCCAGATTGCATTTCGCACACCGAACTACCGTGCCATCGTATCAGGGCAAACAGTAAGATCCCGTACAAGCCGCATGTCAGAGAAAAAAATGCGAACCAGAAAATTGAAATAGTTGATCATTCCTTTGACCATTTTTATCTCCCAGCTCTAATCCCAGAAACTCCCACATCGCCATCAAAGAACATTTTACCTGTACTGTCCGGGTATTAGCCCACAGGATGTATATGCGTAGGTAATGTGTAAGGTACCTTGATGAATCCGATGTCGGTGGCCTTCTCACGGAAGCACTGACGGCAGACGTTGAGACCGTACTTGCGGATCAGACCGGCCTTGTGGGCGCAGACGCGGCTGTTCCCCTCCCATCAGCACCATTCCATCCCCCTCAATCGTAGAGCGCATACCATTGTCTGCTTCCCTTTCCGTAGGTGCGGGGACGAGAGTACCAAACGGTATCGTGGGCCATATTTGCGGATTTGAAGATCTGTAGATTGTGCGGGTGTCGTCAGCGCCCGTAACTCCCTTTTTTCCCTTTCTCTTTCTCCGGCTTCGATGATTCGATTCCGGTCCTTTTTTGCTCCTTTTTTTTCTCGCGGAGAAGAATTCGACGTACTCGTTAATACAACGGAAGGCTGGCGGGTGTATCGGTCGTTTGGCGGTTCGGTCGGGCGGTCGTTCGTTCGCGGGTCGTGATCGTAGATTTGTTTGGTTGGGGTGCTCTCCAGAAAGCGTTTGCGGTGTGTGTGGGGTGAGTCGGCAACAGTCAAAGGTGCGCTAAGGGTGTGAACCCTTATAGCAGCTTGAGCCAGAAAGCTAAGCTTGGCCTTATCGCTCACATTCACATAACCGAAACTTACGCTCCCTACGGCATTCAGAGATGGTATTATTTACCGTTGCCCCATTCCTTCACAGCAAAGTTGATATCGGTAATAGTCAAAAGATTCAACCCGAACTCACGTCCACCTCACCTCCGGTCGCTTTGCAGACCTCTTCGATGACTTCTGCCGCGACAAGCTCCCCGACGACGATATCTACGTTCCGCCGCACCATCAGCCTATTAATCCCGAGGATGAAGACGATGTGATCCCGGATCAACATGGTATTTTCGACAACGTCTCTATGGTCTACGGCTGGCTGATGGTGTAAACACAGCAGCATTCGGTATTACGCAGGCGCAGCAGAAGAAGCACGAGCCTGCGTGGAAGGACTTAGGACTTAACAATCTGATGGCAGCGGGGCTTGGCTCAGGTGCAGCACCGGACGAGAAGCCGAAGAAGCTCCCGAGGTAGATTTCCACGGCTACCACTACTCTACTGTTGTCATTTGCAGGAGTCTGGGCGTACAAAGGCAGGGTTTAGCAACGCGTGTTTTGTATTCTAGTTAACTGGCTACTGATATCATGAGCCTTTGTTCATGTTTATCACCGCAAAACATTTTCAAACACAGCAATTCTATCTAAAAGAACAAATAAGTATACTCTCCCAAAGCTGCTTCGTTCCCCTTCGTGAGAGGCAAATGTTGCGAACAACGGGCTCCAATCTATTTTCCGACTGATTCCCAACCTCCATCCGGATCCTCCCCTCCTCTTTTCGTTCGCTGGCACGTAACGCACACCACCGCGGCGGGCTGGTTCGACAGAATACTCTTTACCAGGATTGCTAGAACTGCGAATACCCCCGGTTCCCACTATTTGCAGGTGGCTGTTGTTGATATTGTGGTTGGCCACCATATGCCGGGTTACCACCGTTTGCAGGCTGTTGCTGTTGATAGCCCTGTGGAGGCGCGTGACCAGGCGATGGTGGAGGATGTGGGTATCCTCCATACCCTCCTCCGCCATATCCTTGCCCGGGCGAAGGTGGGTATGCCTGATTCTGCTGGTATTGCGTGTAAAGTGGGGGCGAGAGGGGCGCCAGCGGTGGAACGTAAGGCATTTGCGTCTGTGGAGTGTGAGCTGGAGAGTGGCCGGCACTGCGTGTGCCCGTCGGCATGTATGCCCCAGGCTGTAGCCCTCGGGAAGATTGTTGCTGATAATGCTGGGGCTGTAGCGGTTGCTGGGGCTGTTGCGGCTGCTGGGGCTGCTGAGGTTGCTGGGGCTGCTGGGGTTGCTGAGGCTGTTGGAGCTGCTGGGGCTGTTGGATCTGCTGGTAAGGCAGTTGTTGAACATAAGGTTGGCCACCTGGCGGGGCACCGGGTGGAGGTTGGTGTTGCTGTTGCTGTTGCTGGCCAGCAGCATATTGTGGTTGTTGTGCTTGCTGGTTGTATGGTGCTTGCGATTGAATCTGCGTCTGCGGCTGTGATTGGACGCCGAACTGCGACTGCGGCTGTGACTGGGCCTGATACTGTGGCCCAGAATCTTTTAGGGGAGCCACAGGTTGTTGGCTTCTCTCGTCTCTTTTGTCATACTACTCAAGATTAATAACAGCTCCATTTTAATGTGCGTTTGTTGACATACGGTCCTATCAATGCTTCCCAAAAGAAGCTTGGTGTACCAAAGTTCCCTAGTCAGTTGTGCTCCAGTCATTCGTTTGAATTCGGCCGATTCCATCTCGAAGTCTACGGGTTCTATCAGTAACAGCGATGTAGGTTAGATTGTTTCCTGTGCTCCTTACTGGACGTGCAGTCAATTAGTCCGCCCACGATTGGATCTGAATCCAATGATGCCAAAAAGTCTTGAGCACCTTGATCAGTACCGACCTGGGCGATTTGAAACGAAACAGCTGTAAAGATAATCAATTAAGTGTCCTACATATGGATTCAGATACTAGCACTAACGTTTGCTCTTGTAATCTGCGATCAATTTTTGAAATTCTTGACCAGGACTGTCGGTGGGCTGTACACAGCATCAGTACCATGCAACAGCCTACTAGCTACAAACAATGAATTCACCATTCCATCGGTGATAATAATGACCAGCAGCGGCTTTTGAACGGTTGTGATTTGATTTGGCTCTCCTAGTTGTTTCTTTAAAAGCTTCCTAAGCGATGCAACCAACGGGGTGGCGCCCCAAAATTGTACTCCATCGACCAGATCCTCAGCCTGTTGCCCGTGCCTGATGTTATCCGCCTCCCGGTCGGAATTCATGAACCGCACCGAGAAGCCGTCTTGATCAAACAAGCTGCTAGCAAACGCCGTGCTTTTCAACAACGACTTGAGTTCACCTTGCAGTTTTCCTTGCTCGATAGATCCACTATCATCCATGAGGAATATAATGTCGTACATTGAAAGCTTGACAAGGTCGAAGCCGATTTCTAGCGGGATATTCCATTGCTGACAGATAGTGTTTACGGGATCAGTCCGCCCAATCTCGCTGGCTACACGATGCAGCTTATCGTCTGTGTACAGCTGCTGTAGATTGTTCTCGACAACAGTCTCTTTGAGAATGTTGAAGAGAAGCTGTGGGTCAGTTGCGAAACTGGGTTTTGGCGGTTGAAGGGAAGCGGTTGGTTCTACGGGAGCTCCGTAAGGAGGTGCCCATTGCTGCTGCTGTTGAAGTTGCTGCGGCTGCTGCGGCTGCTGTTGGAAATATTGCTGCGGTGGCGAATACTGCTGTTGCTGCTGCGGTGGCTGCTGTTGGGAATATTGCTGCGGTGGCGGATACTGCTGTTGCTGCTGCTGCGGTGGCTGCTACATTGTGCATCAGAGAAATTACGTTGTGATACGTGGAGATAAACGGACATAAGGCTGGTATGGTGGCTGCTGACTACCTGGCTGTGGTTGCGGGGTATACGCTTGCTGGTGGACGTATGGCGGCTGTTGTTGTTGCTGCTGCTGCTGCCCTGGATATGGAGATGGTTGACCCTGAGGAGGAATAGGTGGCGGATAACTCTGTAGAGGCTGCTGGAGCCCCAGAACTTGAGCAGCAGCGTATTTGCTAGCAATCTAGGGTCGGATGGGTTAATCCGCAGAGTTTACACACAGGAAGCGAGGAGACAACATACACCCATGAAATCTGGTTATTATACAAGTCCGTAGACTTGCGGTCGTGTGGAAGATAGTTGAGCTTGTCAAATTTGTTCCAGAGCTGGCAGCATTCAAATATGATCAACTTTGGGGCTTGTGGTACAAGGGGCGGGGTAAGCTATGGATGTGCGCTACGTATGTAATCTTCTCGGGAAGGCGAGGCAGAAATTTGCACTCAAGTCCGTGCAATACGCGGATTTAGAGTATCCGCGATCGTTTGTCCGAGGGCGTTTGTTGGTCAAGAAAAATAACCGAGTTCTCACGGCTCTGGATTTCGAATGACGTCATCAAGTGCTAATCATCCATTAATCATCCATGTGCGTGCAGTTCCGCACCTAAACAGCTATACACGCGCCGACAAGGTTGATTCGTCCGTCATGTGGTGATATGATTCGCACACATTGGCTTTTATGCATTTAGCCCTATATGCCTAGCTACTTCAGAGATGCGTCAGACTACTTAGGTACTTAGGTAAGTACCGACAGAATTCGCGACTTCGTTTGTATCATCTGCAACCTTATCGTCGCGCATTTGTCGGCAGCCGCCGCCGAAGGTAGCCCAAAACCCTACGGCTAGCTCTGCTTTGAGGCGTACAGAGTGTGAGTTCCCAGCCTGCAGTGGTCAATATAGAGTCTTCAGAACCCGTCTGTTCAGCATTAGGCACAACACAACCTCCACTTCAGACAACGGGGGTACGGCTAGGGCCCCATTTTGACAACCCATTCATCGTTGGTGACCCCGCGTTTGCTCATTATGTGGGCTCTGGCGCTCTCTCCCTTCTCTCCATCATCCGATTTCACCCACTGGCCGTTCCACTCCACCGCCCTCTTTCGAACCTCTACGACCGCGATCTGCCTAATCTCTACGTATAGATATATTGGCCTACATTGTGTGACTCTTGTCTGGTGTAGCATCTCGTGTACCAGCCCCAACGCGAGCTGTTGCGCTCAGAGAGTAGATGTTTATATCGGAGTCATCAATACTCGTGGAATATCACGAACATCGCATTTATTCTGTCGGCCGTGTTTCTCCAGCCTCGAGTTTATTCATTGGGTGATGCTTAAGGCAACGCTTAGCTTCCGGGCAGTGTAGAATGGAGTTTCTAGATGTGTTGGAGCTTCCAATTTCGTTTTGGGTTTTTGGAAGCTCGACGAACCTCGGGTATTACGATTAGAATACTGGCTGCATTTGGTGGCAGTGATACAAAGGAATTCCGCGATGCTGACGCCGTACTGCCGCTTGCCAGTCTGATGTAATCGTCGGGCGCTGCAGTAATTTGACTGCGGAAGAATTGTTTCAAAACTCCAGCGGATGTGTAGCGGTGGCGCAGCCGGCTCTCACTACATCATTTCCTCAACAACCACTACCACGGTGCTAGACGGATTCGATATCCATACACAATAGAAAATCCTTCATACAAGTTTCAAGTGGAATGCCTCATCACTACATCTTTATGGACACCTCAACCTCAGCCTCAACCTCGACATCTCGCGATAAGCGGAACACGTGTTATCACTCGCCGCAGTCGCAAAGTCATCGTAAGGCCCACCACCACTGCGGATAGTCAAACTAGATACAATCTGGTTTCGTTGACTCACACCAGATTTATGCCAGGGAGAAGGAGAATTATAGCTACCATTGATCAATCCGGTGTATCAAAAACAAATTTATCTTGTAAGACAATCTAGCGTGTGCAGTTTCGTTGGACTTGTGCTCTGTGCGACATGTGTGCTAGAGAGGTGCAGAATTGCAGCCACCGTTGATATTGAGCCGGCATCATTCGATGAAAACAAATGTTTCCAGAATTCTGGTAGCGGAGTGCTTGGTGGTTCTGGAATATCGCATGTCGGTAGTTGGGTGAGCGGGGTCAGTGGGCGGTTCACTCCCTGCGGCTTCCAAAACTGACCAAGGACAACCCAATGAATAAATTGCTCTGTATAATCGATCAAAGAGCTAACACTACACTCTTCATCTCAAAATCTCAATTTCTGCAAGTCAATCTGGGGTGGGGGCGGGGATGGAGTTGGGAGTTGGGGGTTTTGAGGCCGGGATCGGGGTTCAGAGTGTAGGCTACCAATGTGTTGTGACGTGACTGCCGGGATACCGACTCTAACTCGGGGCGCCGATTGGTAGCCGGATATTCATCGAGACTAAGGAACCGAACGGTTGTGCTGTGAGGTTACAACGCCAGGTACTATGTATCTTTAAATATAATCTAGATGTCGTGCCCAGAAGTAATCTGTATGAAGGGAAAAATATGTCAGATCACACCCTTAGTCCGTCCAGTGGTGTAATTTTTAATGTCATCAAAATTTTGGCGTGAATGGGCGCCCAGGGCGTTTTTCGCAATAACCTCAGAGTACAGTATCTGTACCATAACAAACTGGAGCTATCAGATCGGATTCGTATCTCCAAAAAATTATTTGCCAGGTCAAAAGGTGTTGTAACTCCAGCACTGCCCGGTATAACCGATCTTTATAACTCATACGAGGTTTATATATATATATGGTAGTCCGGAATGTATAATTATTCTCGAAGGTGCTAGTATGATAGGTATGACATTCGGCTGTTTGTTTGGGTTACAATCATCTCAGGTGCAAAACAGCCTTTGTGCCTTGAGGTACGTCGTTTATGCCAATTAAATATAGCCTGTTTAATCCAGTGCATTCCCCAGTTGTTTACACCCTTTGCTCAGTGACCGCCACTGGATTCGGACAAACAACTCGCAACCTGCAGTCACCAGGAAAGCGCTCCTCCGCAATTCCTTCTCCAGTGATACTCTATTGAAACCCGTTTGTCAACATGTTGGATGGATACCCACAATCGTTTTCGGACAGTCACGCATGATTTCGTGCAAAGTGCATAATGTATGGCTGTTTGCAGCCTGGCGTACGCCAATACATGAACGCACGTGAAAGTACACCGATTTACGGAAAAGTTTTGCTAGATGTGATGTCGCATATGACTGAAATCGCCTATCATACCGTTATAACATTGTCCACTTTGCTATTCCATACAAACAATGGCCACGAAGGAAAACCAACACCTCATGCATACGGCCCAGGCGCCTTATTAGGGGGCACATCCAGCGCCCATACCTAACAAGCCGCTAGCGGGGCACCTCGTAGCTCCCCGCTCCCATATCTATCCAACTTTGAGCTCAATTAACTCTATGAGTTTTACTTTGACCAGGATATAGTTTATATATGAAATGTAGTTAACAAGATGCTCTTTCACTTGCTTGTCTCCTCTTTTAGTTTCCTCTAATATTCAAGAAGTGGTTGATGATCAAGTACAGTAGCTTAGACTATACTTAGTACTGCTGATGCTGCTAAGGACTGCTTAGCACTGCTGGTGTTTTGCATCAGGTAAATTATTTCTACCTGACTGTAAGATATATCTGTAATAAGTGACAGTTTATAACTCCAATATAGAGACCCCAGTTTACAACCAGTATCAGTACCTGGCCAATGATAATGCGGAACCTATCTATATATAGCATAGCTACTCTATACTAAAGAGCTTTCAATTTGACCAAGGATTGGTGGACTTATGGATTGACTGCCAAGGGAGAATAAGGCTACCCCATATAATTTCTCCACAACTTGTAGTTGGAATTTATAGCCGTTACTATCTGAGTCTCTTTAGCATGCTACAAGACTACTTGGGTGCTGCTTGGCAGTTTCTAGAGACAATGAAATGTCACTTGGACAAAAATTACTTGAGTTATGGTACTATAGAGGGTCTCCCACTTTAGCACTCAGTAATAGTACCTATCTCAACAGCCACCAGCCTAAATCTGCCAAGACTGATATTCATTGACAGCTAGCATACCATATATGCTCTGATATTATTACCAGTGAATTCTATTTACAATTGGTGATGAAACAGGGGGGGTTAGAAGGGGGACAAAAATCCACCAGCTTTATAGACTCTCACTCACATTTTCATCTTGCTCAAAATTGGACCATTTGACTTGATTTTTGGATTGACATGTAGGCCTTGGAGTTGTATATTATACTGCTGTCTTTAATATTCTCTCCATTGTGTGGTTGTTGAGAAATTTGCAATTTTGAAAAAAATTCCGGGATTTGCAATGTGCCCCACTAGCAGCTTGTTAGGTGTGGGCGCTGGGTGTGCCACGTCCCTAATAAGGCGCCCGGGCTGGATGCATGAGGTGGGTCGGCGAAGTGAAAAAGTCTGGGCATGAGGCGGGGAAACGACCGACTCGGACACGGAATACCGAGCGGTATTATTCTTTAAGACAAAGAAACCGGGTAGTTTTATTCCTCTGCGGGAGAAGTATGTACTGTAAGCTATGGATTGGGTTCGGGAGGGATCCATCCTATTGTAAGATGCATCATAAGTATTAACTACAGCTTTTATTCAGGATAGCCCTCTGGAGATGTATTTTGCAGGATAACCCTTAAGCCTCATTTTTATGTAACTACATAGAGTAGGATAACCCTAGTTTTTCGAATATAATCTGCAGGATAACCTTCTGGTCATTACAACTTGATAAATACTCTGAGTCTATTAACTACCACTTGTGCCCCAATATACTATGATCTAAAACCGTTGTTTCAGACAATTAGGCCATCTAGAATCATCTGCATAATGTCGGAAACCTCAGATGCATATGCGCGGTGCACCGGTGTCAGAAAATATGGACCGCAATACGTGATCTCACCCAGTTTTGTACCACAGTGCACGGCGACACAGTGCACTGCAGTACAAGCTCTAAAAAAGGCATCCGCAGCGCAGAGTACGGACTGGAAGAGATCGGGAACTGCGTGAACCCACCGAGGGTTATCTGGCAGATTATATTCGAAAAACCAGGATTATCTTATATAAAAATGAGGCCTAAGGGTTATTTTGCAAAATATGCCTCCCTAGAGGGTTATCCTGAATAAAAGCGTATTAACTATCTATCACTCATCTACACTTGGCCAAGCTTGAATTTACTCGCGTCGAGTTTCACAAGCAGCTCGAACAAGTTAGACTCGTCATCCCTTTAGATCCGTTCGGAACTCGAGTCATGGACTTGAACTAACTTGACTCGTACCCTCACTAATTTGGAACACTCAATATGAGTACAGAAATCAATCTCGTTCAGCCATAACTGCTTGACTGTTTGGTGATAATCTCTACGACGACTGGAA
>Ga0307515_10014028_pt1 | contig 14907 bp, 6 predicted proteins | sample 17_EM_MG_FD_194513 | JGI IMG/M metagenome (GOLD analysis project Ga0307515, IMG submission 194513) | Populus trichocarpa ectomycorrhiza microbial communities from riparian zone in the Pacific Northwest, United States - 17_EM | ecosystem: Host-associated > Plants > Roots > Unclassified | place... | reverse complement strand
TGATTATCCAAATTCTTCATAGTAGTCCTTGATTCTAATTTAAATTATAAAGAATTAGTGGATAAATATTTAACTAAATATCCTAGAAACATACCTTGGGTCTAAAGGATGGATTATGGTTGGTTGATTGAAACCCTAATGACTGATTAATGTTAGCATTAGGTTTAGCTTGTTGATGAATTTTTTAATAGCTAAAATAAAGATGATTGCTTCATCCAAAATTATAGGTGTTAGAGAAAGGATCATATTTTTTATTTGTAACACTTGATTCCTTTAAAACCCTTATAAAACATTGGCTTACTCTAAATTATCCTTCTGAAAAGGTGGAGGTATAATGGTTGAATGACCTACAGTAAAAAAAAAAAAACTCCATACATTCTTGATTGTTTAATAGTACCTAGAACCATTCGTTAAACTATGAAAGTGAGTTATCAAGATGTTCTTTATGGTAATTCTATTTAGTTGCTAAACTGTGGTGAATTAGCCATCATATTAATTATTAAAGTCTTTGTTGTTGTGGAGTTTTGTCCACTACACCCCCCACACTTGCAACATCTACCATGCTCCTTTTCATTGAAAAAAGTCTTTAATAAAAAATTGAATTAAGAGTTGCTTATTGATTTGGTGATGAAGGTAATATGCACATAGCTTCCTGAATCACTCTCAATACTCACACAAATTCTCTTTATTATACCGTTAAATGCCACCATTTCTTTCCTAATATTTGTGATCTTAGATGTAAGGAAATACTTCTCAAAAAAGAGTTTATTCATCTCATTCCATATGATAACAGTGTTAGATGGTAGATAATAAAATTACTCTTTTGCGTTATCTACTTAGGAGAATTGAAAAGCTCTCAACTTTACTTTCTTTTTAGAGGTTCTGATTGGCTTTCATGCTTGAACAAACTATATGGAAATTTTTTAGGTTTTTTTTTTTTTATCTTCACCTACAAAACCATAAAAGCTGGTAAAAGATGAAGTATTCTTGATTAAAGTTCAAAATTAACTTCAAGTTGAGGATTATAAAATACAAATCAGTTGATGGTCAAGAGTTGGTGCTACCAACTCTTTGAGAGTTTAGTTGTTTACTACCATCTCTTCCTCTTCTTTCTTAGTTGGCAGACTAGGTAAGAGGATAGTATGCAATGCTCGATTGAATCCGAATGGTGAAGATGAAAAAAGTATAAACTAATCATTTGATTTTTTATTAGATGATGTGAATTCTATGATTCTTTTAAGTATTCATTTGTCTCTTCTCTAGTTGGTTCAAATATTCATAGAATACTATAATAAAATAAAAGCAAAAACTAATAAAGAAAAATATAATACTAGAAAATAACAAATTAAATAGAAAAAATAATCCTCAGAAACTTAATGCCAAAATTGATACTCTGAGAATGTATTAATTAAATCCCTTCATGAAATAATATCACTATTAAGTATGATAGCAAGCAAGGGTCATTCCCGTGGAATATTGTTTTCAATTATTGAGTCATTGACTCAAAACACAAGAAAAACTCTCGAATGATTAGTGAATATAATAAAACTAAAGAAATTATTTAAACTTAATAAATTTGGTTAAAACTTTTAAAACACACTAAAGACACCTTAATCTAGTCATATATAAAATTTAAAGGGATTTAGAGTTGATTTGTTATATAAACAAATTATAGAAAATAAAACAAAATCAGAAGCAAGTTTTAAAAAGGTTTAAAACTTGATGAGAAATATGGTTAACGAATCATTCTCCACTTCTAAAAATAAAATACAGCTAATAATTAGAATTATTTTTTTGACTTTTTTTTGAATTTAACAACCATAAAACAATCACAAGTTCAATTATCTTGATCTTTTATTACTTTATTGTCAAGTAATATAAGCTCTCAATTTGATCTCTTCTAATTAAACAATCTATAACAAGCTCTCTAAATTTAATTTAATGAATACAATAAATAAATAAATAAAATATAGGTTAAATTAAGAAACAAACAGACAAGCTTAGTTCATTAGTCTTAAGTTATATTCCACCCATAATTAATTGAAAACCTTTGATAATCTATGATCACAATTTACAACTTAGCTTAATATTGATAAAACAAATTAAAATCCTAAAATAACAATCAAGTCCTTATTATATTGATCTTATTGCACACCTAAATCAATAAGATATCAATTGTTAATAATGAAATCAATATAATATAAACAAATTCAATAGAGAGATGAAAGAAAATTTTGAAATTTATAGATTGAAAATAAACATGCTTAGAGTTTTAAAATCACCCTTAACTAAAAAAATATCTGGTTATATATGCTTAAAAGATTAAAAGCCTATTTATTTTTGTGTTTCAAAAACACTTTTGAAAAAAAATAAAAAAATTTATTTTTGTTTGCTTCAAATTAATTTTTTTTGGTGTTTTTAGATTGTTTTGATGTGTTAATGTAAAAAATGATTGTTTTTTAAATAAAAAAAATATTATTTCGATATATTTTCAAATAAAAAATATTTTGAAAAAAACCGTCACAATATCAAACGACCTCTAAATATCATATTCATAGAGAAAAGTAATGAGAAAAAAATATATATGAAACTCAACTATATGATCCTTATTTTTTTCTTCTACCTCTTAATTTGCATTTCTCTTGATTTTTAAATGTGTCCTCTTTTAATTTCTTCGTCAGATCCTCCTCTTTTATTTTCAAAACATTTATTATTTAGTGTGGTTGTCTAATTCATCTCCAATAAATTCAAGTCCAAGTTGAATTAAATAAATAATCATGCCAATCTCTTTTTAGAACATAATCTTTTGATTAGACCACATCATTAAATTAATAAAATAATTTTATGTGGTTTTAATAACTTGATTAGAAAATTAGCTTACATGACAATAACTAATTCCTTACGGTTTACAATTGAATTTTCATCTAGCCCATTAAAAGACAAGATTTGAGCTTTTAAATCATCTTATCTTAGTTCCAAAAGCATAAATTAAGCTCAAACTCATTTTTGAGGCAATCAAGATCCAAATCGATGCTCTTAGAGTGTTTTCCATACTATTTTGAAGCCCAAGCTCCATTTTATTTATTTCCTTCAAAATGCCCACAAGACACCCAAAATAAAATATATAGCATAAAAAATTTTCTAATTTTAAAAGTAAGAACACTTCATAAATGCAGAAACACATCATTCTTGTTTCAAACCCGTGCCCCCACAAAAGTTTCATCGTTGTGAATCATGTTTATCTCCATTAAAAAAAAAAAAAAAAGTGGTTGCAACAATAGGCAACGAATGGGAGCATGAAGGTGGATGGTCAACTTGATATTTTAACGAAGACTTTCTATTTTAAACAAGAAGCTTGCTTGAGAAGGTGGGCACCATGATTAAGCAAGCAAGCAAGCATATCTAACCTTGTCTGAGGATTAGAAGTTCATGCATGATATGTTTCCTCTCACATGAGATTTAGAGAGTTGCTGCTCAAATGGAGTAGGATAGAAGGAACCCAATTCTTTTTAATTTGCTATTGAGTTTGTTCACCTAATATTGCTGTGTTTCTTGGATGATCCATTAGCTCAATACGACTGCTTTCGAACTTCTTGTCCACCAACAAAAAATAATAATACAGAAAAAAGGTCAAAGCCAGTCGCCAAAACAATGCATAGTAGTTGGTCCTCTCCCTATACACTCTGAGGTCATTTTTATATTTAAAACGGAGAATCATACATATATATATATATATATTACAACTTAATAAAATGCTATATATGTTACTGAGCACTCACTTCTTGTTCTTGTTCTTCTTTTCTCATAAACAAGATTATTTTATTTTATTTTATTTTGAACCACTTTCTATTTATTGGGAAATTAATATGAATACTTGAGTTTATATATAAGTTAATTCTTAATATTTTCAACGTGATTTAACCATCTCAAGTCACGTAAACCTTACACGCAACATTCTCTTTTTGAGGTATATGGGGAAGTGGTTTTGTTGCATGACCACACCCACATTTCCCTAAAATCATGCCCCATCATCCTCTTTACATTTATGTAAAAACAAAAAATTAAAACTAAAAATTCATTTTTTTTATGTGTCAAAAGGGTTTTTTTTTAAATAAATTTTTTATTATTTTAAAATTGTTTTAATGTACTGATATCAAAAATAATTTTAAAAAAATTAAAAAACATTATTACATATGTTATTAGCAAGGAAAGGAAAAGAAACTCTCTTCCAACTTGATATTAAGCGAATGTTTTTCTCTTGCATGCATTCTCTTTCTTATTTAATCCATAAAAGCAATGAAAAATTTATTTTAAATTATTTATTTCTTGCCATTCATATGAGTAATTCAGATTTAGATTCCTTTTGTACATGATAGAAAGCATGAACCAAATCTTATTATTTATTTTTAATTTTATAATTTGATTAAATGGAAGGAAAAAAATAAATAATTATATATAGCATGCCTTAAATTAAATCATATCCAAATAATTTTAAATTTGATAATTTATATTTAATAAATATGAGAAAAAAATCCCAATACAAGAAATTTAATCCATGGCCCTTCACTTTTTTATTTTTTTTTAAATTTTATTAGATGGTAATATGTGTTTTCAAACTAATTTGCACATTAATGAAGATTAAATATATTCCTTTGACAATTGTAAAGATACTTCACAAAAGAACTAAAAAAAAAAACCTCTTCAACCACGATACATATTCTCTATTCTATTAAAGTTATAGAATTCGATTTTGCACCAATAATATTTTTTTTATTTTAATACAAAAAGGAAAACAAAAATCATACCAAAAGGAATCATATGCGCGTGCATAATTGAACTCCTATTCAAATGGACACGTATATATAAACACGGGGAGACCGGGAGGGAGACACAAGCCTTGAAAAGCACGAAAAAAAAAACTCAACCAAACTATTACTAGCGCAAGGCACAAAACTCTCTTGGAACTCTTCGAGTTTTTGAGGCAAGGTTAGTAACAAAACTGCCTCTCTCTCTCCCTCTGAATATGGAAAGAATCGGACCGTATCGGGTCGAACTGGACGAATCGTATCGGCCTCTCCCTGCAGTGTACCTGGCTTTACTCTTTATATGGTTTCTCTCCGCTTGCTCCTGGACTTTCAATACCTATAAAAACCGCCACTTTTCGGTATGAAATACAGTACTTTTGTTATTTTTTATATAACTTTTGTTTCAAGTTCTTACAATGTCTGACATTGTTGCTTATTTGGGTTTGTTTAGCTGTTATTTGGGTCTGTTTTGGTTGCTGTAAAATTTGATAACTGAAAGCCATTTTATTTGTGAGAAATATCTGAGTTTGGTTGTTGGCCTCGTGAAGAGTTCAATTTTAAGAACAAAGGGAAAGTATTTGTTTTTGGGTTTTTGGGTTTTGTTGATGATTAGTATGATTTCGATTGCTCTCTATTTGGTTCATGGTCTAAACTTGGTGGAGGAACGGAAATAGTTTTCAGTTTTGACTTCTATTTTTTGAGCAGTGTTTGGGGAAAAAAATCCTATTTTCCCAGCAACCAAACAAAGGTGGTTGTTTGCAACTGGTTTCTGTCAGTGTATTTCTCTGTTTTATTTCTGGGAAATTAAACCAATCTTTGTTTTTCCTTTTTTCCTTTTCTAAATTTAAGACCCCTTTGCGGTTTTATACTGGAATAGTTGAGTTTGGAAATTCTTAATAATAATAAAGGCCTCAAAATATTAATTTCATTTACTTGCATTTCCTTTTGGTTAGTTATCGGGTCTCTTATAGGGAATTAATTTTGTCTCATGACAATTGTTAGAGCACATATTGTAATCCCATCTTTCTGTTTTTTTTTTATTATTATTATCATTATCATTTATTTTTATTTTTTTTGGGAAGCGCTTATTAATTTGTTTGAGAATGTGCTCTTTGCATTGTGATCATACTAGAGCAGACGATCAATTTGCAGTGGACACTAGCATCTGTGCCATTGATTAAAGCTTTGCAACTCACACTGTCATTCCTCTTCTGGTATGTTTTCTTAATGAAAATGAAATAAGATATGAATTATGACGATTGTCAAAATACAGAAGACATCTTTTATATTAGAAGCTGAGGATCATAAATCTTTCAGATTCTATTTTTGAATTACATTATCATACTACACTTAATACTCTTTGCAAAGTTTAAGAAATACAAATAGAAAAATAATGCTTGTCGAAACAAAAATAAGAAATTTCACGTGCACATATATGTATATATATTGGACTCATCCTGTTTATGTAAGACTAAATATATGGTTGGTAGATTTGCTTACTTTGTACAAGAAGGGGTAACTGTTTGCGTCAGCATCCGGAAGTACAGAGAACAGCCCCTCGGCTAGATTTAATGAGATCATACTTTCACTTATTTGCGTCCTGTTAGAGAACTAAGTGGGAAAAAAATTGAAAACTAAAACAAAAGACATTTCTCTGCCTTGAGAAATAAGGCACCTTCTGCGGTAAGGAGGGTGTTCATATTTAAAGTTTTACCATTGCATCTTTATCAAGTTTACTAAAATACAAACAAAAACATATATTCTTCTGAAGGTTAAGGGATGTTGTCCAGTTTTACCATTTCATTTTTCATGGATGTTAGATCAAGTAGAGAATATTAAGTGCTTATGCTTCTACTTCTTCTATTTCAACTTCTGTGAAATTCTGTTGAGAAATTTCATCTTAATATTCAAATCATCATTTTGCAGGTATTCTTGCTTTTATCATCAGATATGTTCTCTGTGGATGTCATTTGGGGTGTATGTAACTGGAGTGCTCTTTCAGACAGCTTATTTTGTTTCCTTTATACTAATCTCTCATGGTTACTGCATCATGTATGAGCACCTTTCCATATCTGACCGCCGTACCACAGCTGCACTTGGATGTGTCTATTACCTAACTCTTGTAGGGTACAGAGCTTCTGTACCATACTTCACAGTGAGTTTCCCAAATTAGCATTTCACTTTGACGCTAACATGGCAGTAACTGTTGCTTTTAGCTGACTTTAGGAATTATCATTTTCATATAGTTTTCCTACATTAAGCACTTTTTTTTTATTTGATATGCTCTTATGCAGGTCCTGCTGCTGCTGAATTATTTAATTTCATTCTCTATGATTTTCCGCCAAATATCTCAAAATTTATCAGTATTACGAGAACAGTTAACTGTTGTTGAGGAAGAGGATGTTCAGGCGATGTATGATGCTGTATATATGAAATATACTATGTTCAAGTATGTGCTGTATAATAAAATATCTATTTCCATATTCTGTTGATTTATAATATTTCAATGCTGGTAATGGTCTAGCTTTGAATGAGAGAAACAACTCACTTGTTTTCTCTTGCACTGTTTAGGAAATTTCAGGGTGCGATGCAGATTGTAGTTATGGCAGAAACTGTGGTATGACTATATTAATTGTAGTTTCTATGTATACTTTAGAATTGCAATATGATCATGATTAGTGAGACAGTTAAGTGCATTTATTTGATTTTCAGATACACTTTAATGTGGATACTTCTTCTGTGAACTACTGGCTGCGCTTGTTAGTCAGAGAATGGGCACAGTTCTGCATCTTTCTGTATATTGGGTATGTGTGAATTACCAATTGCATAATGTCAAGTTTACTAAAATACAAACAAAAACATATATTCTTCTGAAGGTTAAGGGATGTTGTCCACATTCAAGTAGAATGGCTTTTGTCTCCACATTCAAGTAGATGAATGACGTGAATATTTTTGAACCTCAACTTACTTTCTCAGCCATCAATAACTTCCTCTTTCTCTCTTCCCTTACAGGTGGACGTTTAGGTCTCAAGACCGGGCACCTCGTTTCTCTGTTATGCCAAAGTCTAAGGGAGAGCTAATGGTGCCTCCCATTTATAGTATTGTAAGTGATTTTTCTGTGTTCGGAGTTTGGACACCACAAGAGGATAGATACTCCACTAGAAGTTTTCAGGAAAAAAAAAGTGTTTTCTTAATTAACATGTTATGAGGACAATCAGTTTATATTGAGCATGTTTTCTTACTTGGCACTGAAGCCGTTGAATGCTTTCTCATTTTGATACTCTATGCTTGGTAATACAAAAAGATGGCCTTGGTCATAATTGAATGAACTCAAATCTATTTTGGAAAAAAATTAATTAATTTTTTTTTCTTAAAAGTTGGACACTATATTTGATGACTTTTCTCTTTACAATAGAAGTTAAATAGAAAAGGTGATGAGTGTTATCCAGCCTCTATGAATCTCTCAGACTTGAGTATGACTTTAATAATATGTTTTTCGTTTTCTAATAACCTCGAGTCATATTTTGCAGGAAATGGATGCAGAGACTTTCAAGGAGTTTAGTTGTCGTGAATGGCACATTGGAGTGGTAAGTAAATTTCTTAACGTAGACAATTGATAGTTTTATAACCATCTCTTGAAAACTCTCCTATATCAGATCATGTGAACTAAATTTCTTAACTTGCACGGGTTGACATATTGTCGTTGCAATTATGCACCTATTTGCTCTGTTCCTTCGTTTTGAGGAATCTGAATTTACTTGCCTATACCTGAGTTGAGTGGCGAATTCAAACCTTCAATGTGTAGTATACTTGTTGGCTTGTAAACTGAAATAATGTTTCTACTTGTGCAGCCAACCTCTGCAACTTATGATAGAGGCTTGAGCGATCCCATTGTAGTAGTAGTTCAGCATCCGCATCCGCATAGGCTGCCTACAGGCACAACATCTTCTTGAGGGTTGAAGCTCCAAGCCATCAATCTTCTTGTACTGTGCATTCCAGTACAGATTCATGGCCATGGTACAGAAATGTTTCTGGAAACAGGCCAGCGACATCCAGTTTTTCGGTGCAAGTCAGGTCGAGCAGCAAATTTTATTTTAATTTTGACGACCCCACTATTTTTTCCAACAGAAATTTGAAGGGCAACAGCTGGTTGGTTCATTAACGTGAGAAGGTCCCCGCATCCCATGAATATACGTAGCTGTATATATATAAATATATATAAAAAAATGTATATACAACTCTTCCTGTTTGTTTTCATGGCGGATATTTGAGTAAATTTGAGATCAAGCTCGTTAATGTAGGGCTAGGCCTTCAAGTCTCTCTGCAGGCAACTGCTGACATGTGCCACCCTCTATTCTCTGGTGGCGTCAAGCCCTTTGTTACTGTTTGGAAAGTAAGATCGACCCGGCTCTATCTACTATAATTGATAAAAGCAATTGACCTTAAAAAAAAAAAAACAGCAAAGCCTTTTTTTGGTATAAAAAATATTTAAAAAAGTTAAGATTCAAGAGTGTTATGTCTATTTGTAAAGTTAGATCCAAGAGCTTTGGCCTGATTACAACGTCTTATCTAATAGTAATATTTTTAATATTAATAATAATATTAAACTTGATTGATTCAAGTTTTTATAGTTTTTTATCTCTTGAAATCAAATTTATGATTATTTTTATAGTAATAATATTTTTTAAAAAAGTTATTAATGATAATAATAAGAATAACAATAAGAATAATACTAAACTTGACTCTGGGCACTGATTATAAACTTGTGCCTAGCCAAACTTAAGTTTTTAGGGTCTTGTTTTTTTAATAATAATAAAAATAATAATATTTATAATAACATTAAACTTAACTGATCCAAGTTCTTATAGTTTTTAATCCTTTCAAATCAAATTTATGGTTTTTTTTCAATAGTAATAATATTTTTAAAAAAACATTAAGAATAATAACAATATTAAGAATAAGAATAACACTTATAATAATAATAATAACAAGAATAACGGCGACGACAACAACAACAATAATAACTTTTAATTTTATCCTTTAAATCAAATCTATAATTTTTTTTAATAGTAATAATATTTTTTTAAAATTTTATTAATAATTATATTAATAATAATGACAATAATAATATTAAACATGTCTGACTCAAGTTCTTAAAGTTTTAAATTTTACCTTTCAAATCAAATCTATGGTTGTTTTTTTTCAATATTAATAATATTTTTTTTCAAATTTATTAATTATTATATTAGCAATATTCATTATAATAAAAATAATAATATTTGTAATATTATTAATATTATTAAATTTGTATGACCCAAGTTTATGTAGGTCCGGCTGCAATGTCGAAATCAAGAGCCTTAGGTCTAACTATAACACCAGATCCAAGAGTCTTGAATGTAGGTTTGGCTGCAAGGCCATATCATGAAAGTATGATAACTAAATAGAAAAAAAATTAATATTAAAGAATGAAATTAAACAAAAAAAAAATTAATTTAAAAGGAAAAAACAAAGCAAAACACTATTCCACTTAATAGTGCTTTGTGAAGAGGAATACAGTAAAATCCCCTTATGAAATCATGATAATCTAATAAAAATAAACAAAATAAATAATAAAAATTAATTCTCAATCAAATCGATATTAAAAGATAAAATTGGAAGAAAAAAACAAATTAAAAAAAGAAAAAAATATGAATCAACCGAGTTAACCCATAAAACCTGAGATTCGTGTCATGAAAGTGTGATAACTAAATAGAAAAAAAAATTAATATTAAAAAAATAAATTAAAAAAAAAAATTAATTAAAAAAAAAGCAAAAAAAAAAATCTATAACTTAAAGGCATAAGGAATTTGGAAGAAAAAAACTAATTAAGAAAAAAAAATTGAATCAACTAGGTTAACCCGTCAAATCAGGTTAACTCATCAAACCTGAGATCCGTATCATGAGAATATGATAACTAAATAGAAAAAAAAATTTAATATTAACGAACTAAATTAAACAAAAAAAATTAATTAAAAAAACAACAAAAAATCCTATAACTTAGAGGCATTAGGAAATTAAAAAAAAAGTAATTAGAAAAAATCTGAATTAATTGGGTTAGTCCGTCAAATCAGGTTAATCCATCAAATCTAAAATCCGTGTAATAAAAATATGATAACTAAATAGAAAAAAATATACTATTAACAAACTAAATTAAAAAAAAATTAATTAAAAAATAAAAAAACCCTATAATTAAAAGGTATCAACCTTTTACTATAATTTATACAGTAAAAACTGACCAGATTTAATTATAGTTAATGTTGCTAAATTACTCTATGGATATTCATCATCGTTTTAGAAGAAAAACTCAAAAAAAGTGTTATTATTCAAATCTACATACTAAAATCTTCGTAAATATCAAGTAATGAGTTTTAATAAAAGTTAGAGATAATTAAGTGAAGTAACAAAAAAAAAAAACAAAACAAGCCGATAGCAGCGGTCGCCTTCGCGCACGCATACAGCAACCCAACCAACTACCAGTGTGGACAACAACCAAAGAGGCTGCGCGGATAGCCGATAGCAGCAGTCGCCTTCGCACACACATACCAATAACCCGATTCAATTTTTGAGTTTTTCTTTCCATTAGGGTTAAGTAAATAACTCAATGATAGCGTAGGTAAGCTAAAATAGAGAAGGACAGCAGCTCAAGAATCAAAGACACTTGAAATGAGTGCAGGTACAATCTCTCTTTCTTTTGTCTCTAATATAATGAATTGAAGATGATGGGGGTGGTTTCTCTCTTGATCTCCAACTTTGTACTGAAACATTCAAGTAATTACTTTTTTGTTCCTTTTACTCTTTGTGGGTTTTACCCTATAAAGACTGAAACTGGAAAAGAAGAAGAAGAAGAAGAAGAAAATTTTGCAGAATCGCTGAAGGAGAATGATAGGGCGATACATGCCAGCTATCTTTTATATTCTGAGATACTACTAGTCACCAGTCACTGCATATGTTTGACGATGTTATTGCTGGCTCTTTTGTTGAAATAACAATCAGTTTTTGAAAATGTCTCTTAACAAGACATTTTTCAAGTTGTAATTTTTATAGGTTAAGATTTCAAATTTCTAGAGATAAACCATTGTGGCATGGTTCTATGATTGGTTGTGCAAGTGCATAACTACATCATGGGACTTTACATCTCGGTGCAATTTGTATGGAAAATCATGTAAAAATGCACGATGAGGGGTTGCAGCTTTTCAAGTGGAAGGAAAGCTGCGGTTGTTTACTTCTTTCACTGAAGTATCAATTTGTTGATCTTAGAATATAAATAGTCTCCTTGTGTTATCTTAGTGTCATGCACTGTTCTCTTCTGGGGACCAATCCATTTTTAAACGAATTGACATTGCATAATCCTCTAATTTTGATTACCTGTGAGAGAAAAAAATTGAACATTTTTCATGTGCATATTTCATGAGTCCTTTATGTTTTCAAAACATATCCGCAGGTGGTGCATTTGGTGGAAATAGAGGATTGAGACCAGTACCGCCAGAAAAGGGCATCTTCCCCTTGGACCACATGCATGAATGTGACTTGGTGCTGTTTCTTTTGAGTCTCCTACTTCTAAAATTTTAGTTTTTGCTAGTTTTGTGAATTTACAATGAAATATTTCTGTAATCTTTTTAATTTCTTGTTGGTTCCTTAGCTTTTATAATGGGTTTGTTTCAGGAGAAGAAAGATTACCTCAATTGTCTCAAATCTTCTGGTCACCAATCTGAAAAATGTAGACTTTTCTCCAAAAAGTACCTGGAATGTCGTATGGAAAAGTAAGTCTGCTGGATTTCTCTACTATCCTTTGCTGTAATTTGTTCTTTTGCATCTAGTTTCTTTCTGATTGTGGTTAATTTCTGAAAACCCAAAAGAAGCATATCTAGTGAGGGTTAGTGTTTTGTTTAAGTGAATGACTGTTACGATAAATGTTCATATTCTTTAGCAATGAAAATTGCATAAACTCCATGTGGTAGGTAGTGTTGCCATAGTTTCGCACAACTTCTCTACATGGTTATAGGAAATCCTGGTTGTGATGCAATCTGTCTTGACTTGTAAAAGAAAAGCACATAACAACTGCTACATCCTAAATCCAGGAAGCAGAAAGCTAAAATCAGCGAATACTGAAAGCCTATATAATTAAAAAGGAAAACTATTTGCTGTGTTAAAATGTAAAATTAAATAAAGATAACTGGTAGTAGTTTATTCAAATTCTTCTGGAAAAGTAGTTTGTTCAAACTCTTCTGGGAAAGATAATGGCAAAGGATTCATTTAATTTCTATAAGGAAAAGGTGCCACTTTATTAAACCCTGAATACATTTATGCCTTGGTTGAATTAAATTACAACCTTTTTTTTGTGTGCATTTGGCATGATCTTCCCTATTAAAATTTGGCATTTACAATGATTTTTGTTGTGAGCAAATTTCTGTGCTAGAATGTTGTGTGCATTCTGCATGATAAGAGTAGTGAAACAAAAATCGTTGTTGTTTGATATCATAATCAAATCCTAGAAAGTCGAGCAATTACTGCTCAGACAGCTATGTTTTCAGAGGCAGATGAAGAAACTGTGTAAACGAAAACTGTGGCCATCCTGGATTAATGTTGGCTGATCTATCATATTCAAGTCATAGCCATTCAACATTTGTTTTCAAGTTTGTTCGTGGAGAGGTCTCACATAACCTAGAACATTTCATTGTTATCCTGCAGAAACTTGATGGCTAAGCAAGACATGTCAGAACTTGGGTTTGGAAAGGTTTCTGAGATAGATGCTCCAGGTGAAAAACCCAATGAGAGAATTAATAACTGATCTGGAACTAGTGGCTATACGATCTGGAACTAAAGGATGAAGAAGAGGGTATCACAAAGTTGGAAAAGCTGTTGCGGTTCAAACTGAGTCAATGGGCATTTTCATTTTCTTTTTCATTTGACTGATGTACGTTTCATTATGATCAAAGACAGCGAATGAAGCGAAGATATCCAACCGTTACAGGGTTTGATTCAAACACTTTTGAGGACCTAGATAGGGATGCATAAATTTTTGTAACCAACTGCTGTGTTGATCATTCACAGTTTGCTAACAGCTTTTGCTGATCCTGCGTTATCTAAACAGGACATTAGAATTATTTTGTTTTGCATTGTTTCGGTTGGTTCTATCAGATACATTCACTTAATCCAAAATCTTTGGGATTTATTAGGGTCAAGTTCTTAAGAGCTCTTTTCTTCTTTCCCCTAAAACCCCATGTTTATTCTTCAGTGCTGTTTGCAATTATAGATTCACATTCAGTCAAATGCTATGATGATCTTAAAGAACTGCCCGCCAAGTGCCAACTGAATGCTATTTACATTTGACAATATGTTAGTTGCCGATGACTACATTCAGTTGCACTCACCAGACATTGTCCGACATTCGGTCAATTGTGACTCAATGTGATCGTCATTCATCGACATTCGATCGAAAAAAGAATACGGTGAAGCCACCTATTCCTTACTTGTCTTGGTTCAAAGATGATGCTATCCATTTTCCGTGCAGATGATAGAAATATAAAATGCCAGTGCAGCCAAAAAAAAAACTTGGTCTGGATTATTACGATGCTGTTTGTTTACGCGGTTGCAGTTGCGGCTGTATTTTAATTAAGATGCTGTTTGTTTACGCGGCTGCAGTTGCGGCTGTATTTTAATTAAAATGCAGTTTGCAGCCGTTTGATAATAAAAAAAAAAGTGATTTACTATTCATGGATCCTACATAATTTTTGTGTCTGAAATGCAGGTAATAAAAAGTAAGGAATTCATGTTTTTCACGCACTATGCATGCTAATTGCACTGTTCATTGAACAATGCAATTAGTATGAACAGTGTACATTGATACACTGAACATGTGAACAGTGCAAGAGAATTGCACTGTTCACTTAAAAAACAATGAACAGTGCAATTCCCTTGTACTGTTCACGTGAACAATTTTTTTTTTCCAGTGTGTTAATTTTATTAATAGTTTTTTTTTAAAATAAAAAACTAGTTTATAATGAATTAAATTCACTCGCACTGTGATGTGAACAATATTTTTTTTCCCGAAAAACTAGTATAG
>Ga0307515_10014027_pt1 | contig 14908 bp, 10 predicted proteins | sample 17_EM_MG_FD_194513 | JGI IMG/M metagenome (GOLD analysis project Ga0307515, IMG submission 194513) | Populus trichocarpa ectomycorrhiza microbial communities from riparian zone in the Pacific Northwest, United States - 17_EM | ecosystem: Host-associated > Plants > Roots > Unclassified | place... | reverse complement strand
CGAACGGCGCACCGTCGGTGATGAACAGGTTCTTCACGTCCCAGGTCTGGCACCAGCTATTGGTGACTGAAGACTTCGGGTCGCTGCCCATGATCGCGCCGCCGACCTCGTGGATGATCGAGCCGCCGGCGGCGATCGCCTTGCGGCCGTCCAGCTCGGGCGTGCCGTTGACGCGGCCGCCCATCGCCTCGATCACCTCGGCAAAGGTCTTCTGCATGTGCGCGGCCTGACGGGTCTCGTGCTCGGACCATTGCCAGTGGAAGCGCAGCACCGGGATGCCCCACTTGTCCTTCGTCTGCGGGTCGATCTCGCAGTACGACTGCTCGTTCGGGATCATCTCGCCGCGGCCGGCGAAGTAGACGAACGAGCCGTAGGTGCGCCGCACGTCCTGCTTGAAGCGCTGGCCGTAGCTGCCCTGCGTCAGCCATTCGAGCCCGGCGCCGGTGCCCAGGCTCGGCATGCGCCGGCCGGTGCTCAGCTCGATGTGATAACCCCGCGCGAAGCCCAGGCCGCTGCTTTGCCAGGTCTTGCCCTGCTGGCCATACAACCACCACGGCGCGTACAGGTGCGAGCCGCCGGCGCCATCTTCGTTGTGCGGCGGCAAGCCTTCGAGCCGCGGCACCTGGCCGTCGAGGTCGCTGCCGACGGTGTCCATCACATAACGGCCCAGCTTGCCGCTCGAATTGGCCAGCCCGTTCGGGAACGAGGTCGATTTCGAGTTCAGCAGGATGCGCACCGATTCACACGCGCTGGCGGCCAGCACCACCGCGCGGGCGGTCACCGACTCGTGCTTGCCGTTGGTCTTGTCGACGAAGCGCACGCCCGAGGCCTTGCCGGTCTTCTTGTCCAGCGTCACTTCGTAGGCCATCGCGTTGCAGACGATGTCGAGCTTGCCGCTGGCCAGCGCCGGCGGCAGGTGCACCGCCGGGCTCTGGTAGGTCGCCTTGATCGAGCAGCCGCGGCTGCAGGGCGTGGCCCAGAAGCAGGCCGCGCGTTCGCGCATCGCCTGCGCGACCAGCCGCTGCGCATTGGCGTTGCCCGGGTGCAGCTTGGCCGGCAGCGTCTGGTGGTCCAGCGCTTTCGTCAACACCGCGCGGTGGATCGGCACCACCGGGATGCCGAGCTTGGCCGCACGCTGCTGGATCAGCCGTTCACCGACGCGCGCGGCCGGTGCCGGCAGCAGGCAGCCTTCGGGCGAATCGGGTGTGTTCTCCAGCCCTTCGTTCGAGCCGTAAACGCCAATCAGCATCTCGACCTTGTCGTAGTAAGGCGCCAGGTCTTCGTAGCCGATCGGCCAGTCGAAGCCGAGCCCATCGCGCGAATACGGCTTGAAGTCGTACGGCCCGTTGCGCAGCGCGATGCGGCCCCAGTGGTTGGTGCGGCCCCCCAGCATGCGCGCGCGCCACCACTCGAACTTCTGCGCCTCGTCGGGCGAGGCCTGGGTGTAGGGCTCGCCGGGCACGGCCCAGCCGCCGTCGATCGTCGCGTCGTAAAAGCCGAAGGGCTTGTCGGGCGTGCCGGCGCCGCGCAGCGGTGCGTCGCCGTAGGTCTGGAACATCGGCGTCTCGGTGGCGAGGTCGTAGTTGCGCCCTGCTTCCAGCATCAGCACCTTCACGCCTTCCAGCGCCAGCGTGTACGCGGTCTGCCCACCGGCAGCGCCGGAGCCGACCACGATCACGTCGTAGTCGCGTTGCAAGGTCCGCGGCGTCACGAATCCCATCTCAGCCACTCCAGCCCGACAGTCGGGTCGGCGGAGTTTGCCAGCGCACCAACGCCGGTTCGGGCCGGTTGCAGGGTGTTTCCGTGCGGCCGGTTTCGGGTCGAAGTTCGGCCGGTGGCCGCGTGGATCAGGCCGGTGTTGCGCGCTGGCTGAGCCACCAGTCCACGTTGACCTGGAGATTCTCGACCAGGCGGATCGTCGCGGTGGCTTGGGCGGTGACCAGGGCCATGCTCTGCTGCATCAGGTCTGCTTCCTGGTCGGCGAACTTGGACACCGTGTTGACGTGGCGGATTTCGCCCATTTCTTCGGCCAACTCGGACACCCCTTCCAGCCACTGCGCCTGCAGGCTCTGCCATTGCTGCCACAGCGCCGTGGCGAACGACAGGCCTTCGGCCGCGGTGCGTGGGTCGAGCAGGGCCGGCAGCAGCGCGACCGCCTGCATCGCACGGGCCGACTGGCGCGTCGCGAGGTGGGTCATCAGCGACTGCACTGACAACGCGCGCGCCGCCGGCATCAAGGGCAGCGGTGCGCGTTTCGGATGCTCGGGGTGAGGCAAGGCAGTCTGCACCAGGTGCCACTGCGCCCTTGGCAGGTCTTCGGGGCGGGCGCCGACGGCGTCCATCATCAGGCCACGGGTGTTGCGCATCGCAAGTCTCCTGGGTGGGGTTCAGTGCCCGCCCAGGCGCTGCAGCATCGCGTGGATGGCGCGGATCTGGATGGCCTGCTGCGAGTAGTAGTCGGGTTGTGACGCGTCGGTGCTGCTGTAGCCCCACCAGTCCCAGCAGCCTTCGGGGTTCTGCGTGTCGCCGTCGTCGAGGCCTTCCGCCTGCGGGTACAGCACGACGATCTGGTTGGTGTCGGCGATCTCGTTGTAGCCGGTGGTCGTGAAGTAGCGGTTGCCGTAGGGTGGGTTGTTGGCGCTGTCGACGCGGCCGTTGACGACATCGACATAGTTGTAGCCTTGCTTGCAGCCGTGCAGCGCAACATGGACGCGGCAGCGCTCGCCGTCTTCGACCGCCTTGGGCACGTAGGCATAGCCGTAGGCGCTCATGCAGGCGCGGCGCTCGTCGCCGAAGAACTCGCGCTGGTCGAATCGCAGCACGCGGCCGCTCAAGCGCTCGGCCGGCGGGTTCAGCGGGCCGTGGATGTGTTCCAGGATGTCCCAGCTCTGCATGCGCGTGCCGGGCAGCCGGTTGATGTAGGGCGGCTGGTTGACGCCGAGCGGGTTGTCCTCGAGGTTGGTGGTCAGGATCGCGTGACCGGCCGGCACGTCGTCGACGAAGCGCAGGTTGTCCGGCGGGACACCGAGCAGCTCGTAGAACCGCCGCGTGGTCTGCACGACGGACGAGTCGACGACCGCGTCTTCGCTGCCGGTGAAGATGTAGAGCCTGTCGTTGGCCAGGTGGCGCAGCGGGTCGATCAGGCCGTCGCGGGCGGTTTGCTGTGCCACGGCGACCAGGCGTTCGGCGTTCGGGCCGGCCTGCGGGATCAGCGGGTTCATGCAGATGAACAGCGAGTTCTGCACGTAGGCGTCTTCGGCGATCGGCGAGGCGGCGCGGAACGACTCGGCACAGCGGTAGGGCCCGCCGGCGATGACCCCGGCGCCGACGAACATCGACGAATGGGCCAGGTGCAGCTGCACCGTCATGAACGCACCCGACGAAAGCCCGGACACCGAACACTGCGTCAGGTCTGCCTTGAAGCGCGGCAGCGGCGCCGCCAGGGGTGAGGTGAGGGGCATCGGAATCTCCCTTGCCAATCGACCCGGCAATGCAATTGCTGCACCGCCGCATTGATCGAAGGCTACCCGATCACCCACCCTCCTGCCAATGGGGAGTTAGGGGCTCGCTGCGATGCAGCAAATGTGTGACGGACAGGTGACACGCGGCCCGCTGCGCGAAGGCGTTCAGCCGACCGCCACCAAGGCCTCGGGCTCCGGGTTGGGCCGCGCCTCGGGCCTTGCCATGTGCGCGCGGTTGCGGCCATCCAGCTTGGCGGCATAGAGCGCGGCGTCGGCGAGCCGGATCAAGGCCACCGGGTCCGGGCGCGGCTCGGTGTCTGACCGGCCAACCGGCCGAATGCAGGCCACCCCAACGCTGACCGTGACGCGTGCGGCTGTCGGGGACTGCGCATGCGCGATGTCCAGCAGGCAGATGGCCTGGCAGATGCGCTGCGCCATCGGCATCGCCGCTTCGGCGTCCACCTCGGGCAACAAGACGGCGAATTCTTCGCCGCCATAACGGGCCGCCACCTCGCCCGAGCGCTTGACGGCATCCGCCAGCACGGTCGCCACCTGGCGCAGGCATTCGTCGCCCGCCACGTGTCCGTAGCAGTCGTTGAACGACTTGAAGTGATCCACGTCGATCATCAACAGCGCGAGCGGGGCCCGGCTGCGCTGCGAGCGCCGCCACTCGCGCTGCAGCACGTCGTCGAAGGCGCGGCGGTTGGCAATGCCGGTCAAGGCATCGGCGCCGTTGAGGCGCTGCAATTCGGCGGCGGTTTCCAGCAGGCGCGCGTAGAGCCAGCCGTTCTCCACCAACAGCACCAGCAGCACCAGGCTGGCCGCGAGCAGGCCATACACGCGCCCGGCGTAAAAGCCCAGGTCGAAACGCCCCCCGTTGAAGACGGCCGACAAGGCGATGTCGCACAGCCAGGCGCACATCACGACCTTCAGCCACTGGTCCAGCACCGAGGGCCGCTGCCGTCGCCACAGCATGACCAGGGCCGCCAGGCTCAGCAGCCACACCGTCGAGACCACGACAACCATCGCCGGGGTGTAGTGGTTGCCGGCCATGATGGCGGGCAGCAGCGCGCGGGCCTCGGTGGTGGCCAGCAGGGTCAGCCCAGCCGCCACCGCCGCGACGGCGGCGATTCCGACTGCCAATCCGCGCTGGGCGCTGCCGCGCATCTCGCCTTCCCAGCAGGTGTAGGCAATCACACAGAGCGGGAAGCCGCTGTGCCAGAACATGTACAGCCAAGCGGTGGTCTGCTTGTCGCCCCCGATCAGGCCGCCGTCGGCGTACAGCCCGGGAAAGCTGAGCATGTGCGCAACGGCCATCAAGCCGGAGAACAGGTAGCCGCACACCAGCACCCGCAACGCCTTCGAGCGGCTGATCAGGAACTGGCCGATCAGCAGCGCGGCGGTCATCAGGTCGTTGACGATCAGCGCCGATTCGTAGGTCGGGATGAAGGCCCAGACCTGCACGAGCGGTGTCTTCGCGAAGGGCACCAGCATGAGGAACACCAGCGCCGACACCAGCATGACCGCGCGCGCCAGCCGCTGCTCGGTGGCGCCCGCAGGCAGCTCGGAGAAGAAGCTCGATTCTGGAACCAGGGCGTGATGGGCCACGTGTACTCGCATTCGCCCGCTGCCCATGGGGTCAGCGGGTGACTTGTCAGCGAATCTACTCCCTGCTCAAACGAAGTATGCGCAAAATCGGCGGCGCGAGAAAGAGGGTTACAACCGGCTCTTGATCCAGCCGTCGACCTGCTCGTCGAGGATCGCCAGCGGCAACGCGCCACCGCGCAGCACCACGTCGTGGAAGGCCTTCTCAGCCTCGGCGTCCCACTTCGCGCCGAGCGCCTTCTGCGCCCGTTCACGCGCCGCGCGGATGCTCAGCATGCCGACCTTGTAGGCGCAGGCCTGGCCCGGGTCGACGATGTAGCGCTCGATCTCGGCCACCACCTCGCCCTCGGGCATGCCCGTCTTGCCGACCATGTAGTCGATCGCCTGCTGGCGTGTCCAGCGCTTGGCGTGCAGGCCGGTGTCGACGACCAGCCGCACCGCGCGGAACATCTCGGCCTGCAGCCGGCCGAGGTCGCTGAACGGGTCGTCTTTGTAGACACCGAGCTCGGTGCCCAGCCATTCGGCATACAGCGCCCAGCCCTCCATGTAGGCGGTGAACGGCAGCACCTTGCGGAAGGTCGGGCCGCCCTGCTGCTCTTGCGACAGCGCGATCTGGAAGTGGTGGCCCGGCACGCCCTCGTGGATCGACAAGGTGCGCATGCCGAACTTCGGCAACGCATTCATATCGCGCAGGTTGGCGTAGAAGACGCCGGGGCGGGTGCCGTCCATCGCCGGCGATTGGTAGTAGGCGCCCGGTGCCGTCTTCTCCTTGAACTCGGGCACACGCTGCACTTCGATCGGCGCCTTCGGCGTCATGCCGACCACCGCACGCGAACGCTGCAGCTGGTCCTCGATCATCTTGCTGTAGGCGGCCAACGCCGCTTTGCGGCCTTCGTCGTTGTTCGGGTAAAGGAACTGCGGGTCCTTCGCCAGCCGGCCCAGCGCCTGCGCCGGCGTCTCGCCATCGCGCTGCTGTCCCTGCGCGGCCAGGATGGTCTTCATCTCGGCCTCGATGCGCGCGATCTCGGACAGGCCCAGCTCATGCACCTGCTGCGGCGTCATGTTGCTGGTGGTCTCGTGCCGCACGCGGTAGGCGTAGTAGGCATCGCCATCGGGCAGCTTCCAGACGCCGTCGTCGGTGGTGGCCCGCGTCAGCTGGCCGTCGAAGAAGGTGATCAGCTTCTGGTACGCCGGCCGCACCACCTGGTCGACCAGCTCGGGGCAGCGCGCTTTCAGCGCCGGCTTGTCGGTGGCGGTGACGTCAGCGAGCGCTTCGACCTTGGTCGTGAAGTTGACGCACAGCGGGTTCTCGGCCGACGGCTTGCCGGCAAAGCCGCGCATTTCGGTCAGCACCCGCTCGATCACGAAGCGCGGCGGCACGATGCCCTTCTGCTCGCGCAGCACCAGGCCCTCTTGGACCTGGTCGAACTTGCGGCCGACTTCGCCCAGCCGCGCCAGGTAGTCGTCGGCGCCGCGCCTGTCGGCGATGCGGTGCTGGTTGATCAGGAAGTCCGGCGTGTTGCTCTGCACGCCGAACAGCTGGTTGACCGGGTAGTTGTGGAGCCGGAACCGTTCGCCTTCGAGTTGGCTCTCGATGAACCAGGTCAGCACGCGCGTCGACAGCCGCTGTTCTGCGGTCTGACGGCTGAGGTCGTAGGCCTTCAGGTCGGTCAGGTTCTGATGCCACAGTGCGAAGTCGCGCTCGCTCTTGGCCTCCGACTCATCGTTCAGGTGCGCGTTGTGGCGCCTGTAGCCGAACTGCTCAGCAATGCCCATCATCGTCAACAGCTCGGGGTTGTCGAGCATGAAGCTGACGAACACCTTCTCGTAGAAATGGTTCAGGCTGAAGGGCCGGAACCAGACCAGGTTGACGAGAAAGATCGCGACGAGCAGCACCGCGGCGGCGATCAGGCCACCGAGCGTGCGGAAGATGGTTTTGCGCATGGGGGCGCAGCTTAACGGAGCGGGCGCTGGCGGCGACTTGGGCCTAACGCGTGGCACGCACTCAGCGGCTCCAGCGACGCCTGATCACAAACGACAGCGCGTCGACGCCCAGCACCAGTGTCATCGTCGCGATCAGCACGGTGCAGGCTTGGTGCATCTGGAACAGGCCGAGGTGAAAGCCGAGCATCTGGCCCAGGCCGCCGGCGCCGACGACGCCGAGCACCGCCGCAGCGCGGATGTTGTTCTCCCAGCGGTACAGGCTGTACGACAGCAGCTGCGGCGCGATCTGGGGCAGCTGGGCCCAGGCGAAGACGCGCCAGGGATTGGTGCCACGCAGACGCAGTGCGTGCGCCGGGCCGGCCGGAGCGTTCTCGATCGCTTCGGCGAACAGGCGGCCCAGCACGCCGGTGGTGTGCAGCGCCAGCGCCAGCGTGCCGGGGAACGGACCCAAGCCAGCGGCAACCAGCAGCAGCGTGGCCCAAACAAGCTCGGGCACGGCGCGCAACGCGTTCAGCAGCAGGCGCGTCGTGGCCCTTGCGGCGGCCCACGCGGCCGGCGCATCGGGCAGGCCACCGAGGTCGCGGCGCAGGCTGGCGGGCAGTGCCAGCAGCAGGCCGCCGATGACCGCGAGCGCGGTGCCGAGTGCCGACATCGCCAGCGTTTCGACGCTGGCCTGCGCGACGCGGTGCACGAAGGCCGCGTCACCCGCCGGCGGGAAGAACTCGGCGGCGAAGCGGCCGATGCTGGCGAGGGCGTCGATCGACAGGAACTCGGCCCAGTGCAGGTCCAGCGTGGCGAAGCTCGCAGCGACCAGCACCGTGATCGCGGCCAGTGCCAGCGCCGCCGGTGCACGGCGCGCTTCCCGGGATGGCAGGCGCGGACTCACGCAATCACCCGCCGCAGCCAGACGCTGACGCGGTCGGACAAGGCGACCAGCGCGATGAAGACCAGCAGGATGCTCGCAACCTCGCCGCCGGCGAACATCTTGGCCGCACTGTCGAGCAGCTGGCCCAGGCCGCCGGCGCCGACCAGACCGAGCACGACCGATGAGCGGATCGCGCACTCCCAGCGGTAGACCGTGTAGCTGACGCACTCGGCGGCGCACTGCGGCAGTGCGCCGAAGACGAAGGCCTGCAGGCGGCCGGCGCCGTTGCGCAGCAGGGCTTCTGTCGGTGCGGCGTCGGCGCTTTCCAGGATCTCGGCGTAGACCTTGCCGAGCATGCCGCCATAAGCGATCGCGATCGCCAGCACGCCGGCGGTCGGCCCCAGGCCCACGGCGCGCACGAACAGCAGCGCCCAGACGACCTCGGGCACCGAGCGCAAGAGCACGAGCAGGGTCCGCACGACCTGGCGCAGCAGCGCCGGCGCGCGCGCCATGCGGCCTGCGACCGCACTGATCGACAGTCGCGAGCTGGCCGCCAGGGCCAACGGCAATGCGACCATGAAGGCCAGCGTCAGGCCGGCGGTCGCAATTGCCACCGTGCGCCAGGTTTCGCGCAGCAACGTGAGCAGGAACTCGGCATCGTGGCGCGGCGGCATGAAGCTCGCGATGAAGCGTCCGGTGGCGCGCGCGCTGCGTGGTTCGAACAGCGTCCAAGGGTGGAATTCGCACCAGACCATCAGCGGCCACGCAATGACCGCCGCCGCGAGCAGCGTCCACCAGCGGCGCGCCGATGCAGGGTCGCGCAGGGCCGGTGCGCTCGCCGTCATCGGCACAAGGTTTGCGGCAGCCCGGGCGGTTCGTCAGCCACGACGACGCCCGGCCCGGAAGAGGAGGCGGCCTCGCCGCGGTACAGCGCGTCCAGCAACTCGTTGTCGAGGCCCGCGCTCGGCCCGTCGTAGACGATGCGGCCGGCCTGCAAAGCCACGATGCGCTCGAACCGCTCACGCGCCACGGCCACCTGGTGCAGCGTACAGACCAGGCTGCGGCCGGCCGCGCGGGCAGCGTCTTGCAGGCTGGCAATGGCTTGCGCGGCGCGCTGCGGGTCCAGCGCCGACAAGGGCTCGTCCACCAGCCACAGCGCGGCTTCGCTGACCCAGGCCCGCGCCAGGCCGACGCGCTGGCGCTCGCCGCCTGACAGCCTGTCGACGCGCTGCCACAGCTTGTCGCCCAGGTCGAAGGCTTGCAGTGCGGCATGGGCGCGCTGGGCCTCGGCATCTGACCAGCCCAGTGCCAGCCCGCGCCAAAGCCCACGTTCCGGCAACCGGCCGGCCATCACCGCGCTGACCACGCGTTGGCGCGGTGGCAATGGCGGTACCTGGGGCGCGAGAAACAGCCGTGCGCGCAGACGCTGTCGTTCGGCCGACGTCAGGTGCCACGGGTCTTGCCCGAACAGCCGCAGGCCACCCGCCAACGGCATCACCGCGCAGGCCATGGCCAGCAACAGGCTGGTCTTGCCGGCGCCGGAGGCACCGATCACCGCCAACTGCTCGCCCGCGTCGACCCGCAGGTTCAGCGCCTGCACCGCCGGCGCGCGGGCGCTGGGCGCTGCAGCGGCCGACAGGCCCTGCAGCTCGACCACCGGCGTCGCGGTCATGCGCGTTGCGCGGGGTTCACTTCAGCAGGCCGGCGCTTTCGGCCGCGGCGCGGATGCCGTTGTAGTTCTCGGGCGCGGTCGGCAGGAAGCGCGTCGCGCGCTGCAGCGCCAGGATCTCTTTGTGCGCCGGGTTGGCCGGGTCCAGCGTCAGGAAGGCCTTGCGCAGTTTCTCGCGCAACTCGGCCGGCATGTCGGCGTGCACGCTCCAGTTGTAGTCGTAGTACGGCGGGGTCGTGAAGAAGACCTTGACCTGGCTGGTGTCGACCTTCTTGTCGGCGACGAACTTCTCCCACACCGAGATGTTCAGCGCACCCGCGTCGACCTTGCCCGAGGCGACCGCGGCAATCGTCGCGTCGTGGGCGCCTGAGAACGCGATGCGCTTGAGGTCGGCTTCAGGGTTCAGCCCCACGTCGAGCAGGAAGTGGCGCGGCATCAGGTGGCCCGAGGTGCTCGACGCCGAGCCGAAGCTGAGCGTGTGGCCCTTCAGGTCGGCCAACTGCTTGATGCCGCTGCCGGCGTCGGTGATGAAGACCGAGCGGAACTTCGCGTCTTCTTCGCGCTGCACCAGCGGGATCACCTTGCCGCCCGAGCGCACGCTGGCCTGCACGAAGGTGAAGCCGCCGAACCAGGCCAGGTCGACCTTGCGGTTGACCAGCGTCTCGACCGCGGCGGCGTAATCGGTCACCGGCGTCCACTCGACCTTCATCCCCAGTTGCGCTTCGAGGTATTGGCCGAGCGGCGCGAACTTGCGTGCCAGCTCGGTCGGCGCTTCGTCGGGGATCGCGGTGACGCGCAACACGGCCTGGGCCGCGGCGCTGGCACCGACCAGCGTCGCCATGAGAGCGACGGTGCCGAGCAACAGCTGCCGGCGCATGGCGTGAAGTGGGCGCATCCAAGTCGTCACGGCAAGCTCCTGAATACCAAGGTGGCCGGATTGTGGCGGCAGCGCGCTGCCGGCGCGCGCCCTGGTCCCTGCGACAGGCTCAGGCGCTGTCGCGCATGCGCAGCGCCCGCACCAGCGTGTTGCGCAGCCGGGCCGCGTCGATCGGCTTGGTCAGGAAGTCGTTCATGCCGGCGGCCAGCGCCTGGTCGCGTTCGGACACCAGCGCCGCGGCCGTCAGCGCGATCACCGGCAGGCGATTGGCCGGGTGGCGCTGGCGCAGCTCGCGGGTTGCTTCGTGACCGCTCATGCCGGGCATCTGCACGTCCATCAGCACCATGTCGAACGGCCGGCCGCGGGCCTGGGCGCTGTCCGCCGCCTCGATCGCTTCCGGGCCGTCACCGGCCTGCGAGACCTCGACGCCCCACTGCTCGAGCAAGGCGACCGCGATCATCATGTTGACCGCGTTGTCCTCGACCATCAGCACGCGCGAGCCGCTGATCGGGTCGGCGCCGAAGCCGCTGGAGCCGGAGTCCAGCGCCTCGTTGTCGCCCGCCGGCAGCGGCAGCTCGGCCCAGAAGCAGCTGCCCTGGCCAGGCACGCTGACGACGCCGACCTCACCGCCCATCTGCTGTGCCAGCTGGCGGCAGATCGACAGGCCCAGCCCGGTGCCGCCGACGCGCCGCGCGCGCGACACATCGGCCTGCGAGAACGGACGGAACAGCAGCGCCTGCTGCGCCTCGTCGATGCCGGGGCCGGTGTCCGTCACCTCGAAGCGCAGGCTGGGTGCGCGCGACCAGCGCACCGACAGCCGGATGCCGCCACTTTCGGTGAACTTCAACGCGTTGTTCAGGTAGTTGCTGAGGATCTGCCTCACGCGGACCGGGTCGCCGATCACCACCGGCGGCAGGTCGTCTTCCAGATCGACCGACATGTCCAGGCCCTTGGTGTCGGCCAGCGTTCCGTAAGCCTGGTGCATCCTGCGCAGCAGCCCGTGCAGGTCGAACGGGACCTGGTCGATGTGCATCTTGCCGGCCTCGATCTTCGACAGGTCGAGGATGTCGGACAGGATGCCCGACAGCGTCTCGGCCGAGTCGCTGATCTGCTCGATGTACTGACGCCGGCGCGATTCGTCGACCCCCGGCTGGCGGGCGAGACGGGCCAGGCCCAGCAACGCGTTCAGCGGTGTACGGATCTCGTGGCTGGTGTTGGCGAGGAACGCACTCTTGGCACGGCTGGCGGCCTCGGCGTCGTCACGCGCCTTGGCCAGCGCCTGCTCGAACTGGCGCTTCTCGGTCACGTCCTCGGCCAGCCAGATCGTGCCGCCGCGGCCCGGGCCGGTGCTGGCCAGTGCCTTGGCCAGCAAGCGGCAGAAGAACACGCTGCCGTCGCGCCGCATCATCGGCCGTTCGATCTCGATCTGCTCTCCGCGTGCCAATGCGGGGCCCACCTCGCGGCCGACCGCCTGGTGCTCGGCCGCCGTGGGCCAGACCACGCTGCCGTGCTGGCCGACGAACAGCCCGGGCGGCCAGCCGAACATCTGCTCGAAGCGCGGGTTGACGAGGATGAACTGCTGGTCGCGCGTCAGCGCGATGCCCATCAGCGCGTTGTCGAGGATCGCCTCGCGTTCGAGCTGCGCCTGCTCGGCGGCGGTGATGTCGCGCGCATTGATCACCAGGTAGTCGCGCCCGTCCATCGCGAACACCGCGGCCGACAGCAGCATCGTCAGCAGCCGGCCATCGCGGGTGCGCATGCCGGCGGCGAAGTTCTGCACTGCGCCGTGCTCCTTCAGCGCGGCGACCAGGCGGTGGCGGTCGTCGTGGTCGACCCAGAGGCCGAACTCGACCGAGGTGTGGCCCAGCACCTCGGTGGCTGACCAGCCGGTGATGCGCTCGAAGGCCGGGTTGACCATCGTGTAGCGGCCGGTGGCCAGCTCGGTCAGCGTGATCAGGTCGGGGCTGGTCGACACCAGGTGCGACAGGAAGGCCTCGGAGCGCTTGACGGCCTGCTCAGCCTCGCGGCGTTCGGTCTCGTCGGTGTAGATCGACAGCGTCGCGCGGCCGTCTTCCACGTCCACCGGTGCGCTGCTGACCTGCACGATCAGCGGCCTGCCCCCCGTCGGCAAGATGCGGTATTCGCTCGCTGGCAGCGTCTGCCCGAGCGTCAGGCTTTCGACCTGGCGCAGTCGGGCCAGCGCGCGTTCGCGGTCTTCGCCTTCGACATAACGCTCCAACAGGTTGCCACCCAGCATCGAGTGCAGGTCCTGGTGGCCGAACAGCGCGACGGCCGCCGGGTTCGCGTCCAGCACGATGCCCTCGCGGTGCAGCACCAGCGGCTGCGGAATGCGGCGGAACAGGTCGTGGAAACGCGTCTCTGTGGCCTTCAGCGCATCGCGGGTGTGGACCTCGGCGCGGCGGTCGCGCAGCAGCACCCAATGGCCGACGAAGTGGCCCAGCGCATCGAAGCGCGGCACGCCGCACAGGCTCAAGGGGCGCAGGCCGCCGCGGCCGTCGGCCCAGTCGAGCTCGATCTCGGGCCAGGCCTCGCGCGCCTGGACAGCGCGGCGCAGGCGCTTGGCCACCTCGGGTGCCAGCTGGGCCTGGGTCAGGTCCCACAGCACCTGGCCGACATGCGGCGGCTCGGCGCCGAACAGCGAATGATCGCCGTGCGAGGTCGATTCGAGCACCTGGCCGCGTTCGTCCAGCTCGATGTAGGCGTGGGCGGTGACGTCGAGCCAGGCGGCCAGGTGCTTGTTGGCGCTGGACGCGGCGGCGCCGCTGGCCGACAAGGCCCGCCAAAGCGGCCAGGCGGCGGCGCCCAGCGCCAACAGCGCCGTGCCGGCCATTGCGGCGGCACGCGCGACGGGGCCCCAGTGATTGGGCAGCGCCCAGGCCACCCCACCAACGGCTGCCGCAGCCAGACCAGCGCCGATCAGGAAGCGCTGGCGGGCGGTCGATGCGAATCCCCCTGGGGAATGCCTGCCAGCCACGGGTACGGCGGTGTGGTGAAAGTGAGAGACGGCCGAGTGTCCGCCGAAACCGGAGAAGCCCGTGATGGGGCTTCCCTCGGGAAAGCGGGATTCAACCGCGGGCGGCATCCAGCTCGCGCCGGGTCGCATCGGCCACCGCGCGGGCGCGGCTGGCGAAGTCCTCGCCGCTTCCGGCGTACAGCACGGCCCGCGACGAGTTGACGATGATCGGCGCGTCCGGCCGCCAGGCGGCCTTCACCGTCTCGGCGGCGTCGCCACCTTGCGCGCCGACACCGGGGATCAGCAGCGGCAGCGTCGGTGCCAACTCGCGCACCCGGGCCAGCTCGCGCGGGAAGGTCGCACCGACGACCAAGCCCAGCCGCCCGTCGCGGTTCCAGGCACCGGCGGCGAGCTTGGCGACGTGTTCGTACAGGTGATCGCCGCTGGCCAGCACCTGCGCCTGCAGGTCGCTGCCGCCGGGGTTGGACGTGCGGCACAGCAGGATCAGGCCCTTGCCGTCGTACTTGAGGTAGGGTTCGATCGAGTCCTGGCCCATGAACGGCGACAGCGTCACCGCGTCGGCCTGGTAGCGCTCGAAGGCTTCGCGCGCGTACTGCGTGGCGGTCGGGCCGATGTCGCCGCGCTTGGCGTCGAGGATCACCGGCACGTCGGGTGCGACGCGGCGGATGTAGGCCATCAGCTGCTCGAGCTGGTCTTCGGCGCGGTGGGCGGCGAAGTAGGCGATCTGCGGCTTGAAGGCGCACACCAGGTCCTTGGTGGCGTCGACGATGCGGGCGCAGAAATCGTGGATCCGGCTGGCGTCGCCTTGCCACGGGGCCGGGAACTTCGCCGGGTCCGGGTCGAGCCCGACGCACAGCAGCGACTGGTGGCGCGCACTGGCCTCGGCCAGCATCTTAGGGAAGTGCATGTCCCGCATTTTAGGGAGACGGGCTTGGCCGGGTCTGACTATGCTGGGCTGGTGAACGATGCGTCCGTGATCGAAGACCCGCCACTGACCGAGTGGATCCAGCGCGCCGCCCAGGGCGAGCCGGGGGCTTTCGACCACGTCTTCACGCGTTTGTACCCCGAACTTCGCCGCATTGCCCACGCGCGGCTGTTCGCTGCGGGCACCGGTGGCGCCTCGATGTCGACGACCGAGCTGGTGCACGAAAGCTTTCTGCACTTCGTCCGCGCGCCGGGGCTGGCCCTGGCCGATCGGCGGCACTTCTTCACCTACGCTGCGACGGTGATGCGCCATGTCGTGGTCGACCTTGCGCGTGAGCACTGGGCCCAGCGCCGCGGGGGGGGCGCGGCCCATGTGCCATGGGATGACCTGCTGCCGGCCGAAGAGCCGTTGGCCGGTGGCGAGGCCGGCAACGACGAGCTCGTGCTGCGCATCCACGACGCATTGGCCGAGCTGGAGCAGCTGGACCCGGCGCTCGCACGCATCGTCGAGATGCAGTACTTCGCCGGCTACAGCCAGCTCGAGATTGCCGGTTTGATCGAGATGTCC
>Ga0307515_10014026_pt1 | contig 14909 bp, 10 predicted proteins | sample 17_EM_MG_FD_194513 | JGI IMG/M metagenome (GOLD analysis project Ga0307515, IMG submission 194513) | Populus trichocarpa ectomycorrhiza microbial communities from riparian zone in the Pacific Northwest, United States - 17_EM | ecosystem: Host-associated > Plants > Roots > Unclassified | place... | reverse complement strand
CGACGCCGTCCAGGGCGGTGCCGGCGCCGTACCGGACGACCAGCGACGACGCCTCGATCAGCGGGCCGCTCATAGCGGCTCACCCACTTCGACGGCCTCGTCGACGCCGAGGTAGGCGGCGATCACCCGCTCGTCGGTACGGATCTCGTCCGGGGTTCCCTCCGCGATCACGCTGCCCAGGTCGAGGACCGTGACCCGGTCGGCGAGCCGGCTCACGAACGCCACGTCGTGCTCGACCATGATCATGGTGAGCCCCTGGCCCTTGAGGCCCTCGATGAGCCGGGCCAGCGTCTCGCGCTCGGCGGACCGCAGGCCGGAGGCCGGCTCGTCGAGCAGCAGCAGGCGCGGGCCGCCGCAGAGCGCGCGGGCCACCTGGAGCGAGCGCTGCTGGCCGAGCGGGAGTTCCTCCGCCGGCCGTTCGGCCCACCCGGACAGCCCGGCGCGGTCCAGGGCCTCGTCGGCCCGGGCCCGGATCTCGCGTTCCGCGCGCCGGTGTGCGGGCAGCCGCAGCGCGGCGCTGAACAGGCCCGCCCGGGTGGCGGCGTGCGCGCCCACCATGACGTTCTCCCGGGCGGTCATGCCGCGGAAGATCCGGGCGTTCTGGAAGACGATGGCGATGCCGAGCGCGGCCCGCCGGTGCGGCGGCAACCGATCGATCCGGCCGTCCTCGTAGCTGACCGTGCCGCTGTCGGCGGCGAGTTGGCCGCCGATCAGGGCGAACAACGTCGATTTTCCGGCCCCGTTGGGTCCGATCACGGCGCGGAGTTCCCCGCGCGCGACATCGAGGTCGACGTCGCGCACGGCGAACACGCCGCCGAAGGACCGGTGCAGGCCCCGGGCGCTCAGCAGCATCCGATCACTGCCCGGTGACGCTGGCCAGCTGGGACTTCGCCCAGTCGGTGGGTACGAACGCGCCGCCCTTGACGGTATTGATCGAGATGAACGTGCCGGGCAGGCCCGAGTGGTCGGTGGCGCTGTACGCGTACGTCCCGTTCGGGGTCAGCAGGCTCAGGCTCGACAGGGCGGCCTGGATCTTCTCGTGCTCCACGCTGCCGGCGGCGGTGACCGCCGCGCCGAGCAGCTTGACGCCGCTGTAGCCGTCCTGGGCGAACTGCGGCGGCGCGTAGCCGTACTTCGCCGTGAAGGCGGTGGTGAGCGCGGTGATCGCGTCCTTCTGCGGCCCGGCCGGGAGCGCGTCGCCGACGATCCCGATCGAGCTGGCGACGGTGACCCCCTCGGCGGCGGCGCCGGCCGGCTGCAGGAAGAGCTTGCTGGCCTGCGCTCCGGTGAGCACCAGCGGGATGCCGAGGCCCGCGGTCGCGTACCCCTTGGTCAGGGCGACCGCCGGCGGGCCGGTGGCCCAGACGGTGAGCGCCTGCGCGCCGGAGGCCTTGACGTGGGTGAAGACCGCCCCGAACTCGGTGGCGGTGGTCTGGAACTCCTCGGTGGCGACCAGCGTGACGCCGTACTGGGCGGCCTTGGCCTGCATGCCCTTGAAGCCGGCGGTGGCGTAGGAGCTCTTGGTGTCGTACGCGACGGCGATCTTGGTGAGCTTGGCGGCCTGGAGGTATTGCAGGATGCGCTCGGCGTAGGTGCCCGACAGGGCCGGGACCACGAAGACATAGTCGTGTACCGGCGACACCTGCTCGTCCGCCGGGGTGAGCGACAGGTAGGGGATCTTCTCCCGGTCGACCAGCGGGATCGTGGCGAGCGCGGAGTTGGAGAACGGCGAGCCGATGATCGCCGCGACGTCCTCGCCCTTGAGGTCGTTGAAGGCGAGCACGGACTGGTCGGGCTGGCTCTTGTCGTCCTTGACGACCACCTCGACCTTGCGGCCGAGCAGCCCGCCGGCGCTGTTCAACTCCTCGACGGCGAGGGCCACGGACTTCTGGTTCTCGGTGCCCAGGGCCGAGTAGTTGCCGGTGAGCGAGACGATCTGGCCGATCTTGATGGGCGCCGCGCTGTCGGCGCCGTCGTCGGAAGAACCGCCGCAGGCGGCGCTGGCAAGAAGAAGGATGGCGGTCGCGAGGATAGGGATGGAACGACGCACGGGTACCTCCCGGAGGACGGAGTGGTGCGGGCCGTGGCTGGCCGGACCGTGGTGGAACCGCTGGTGGGAGCGAGGGGGTCCGGCCTCTCGACAAAAGCTAGGCTGATTCGTAACGGCAGTCAAGGAGTTGCCGAACGTTCGGGGTAACCTGGCGCTTCGGTACTGTTCCGGTTCGACCAGGGAGGCGTACAGGCATGGCGGACGAGACCGGGGGCTCCGCGGCGCAGCGGCCGCAGTCGCTGATGTTGACGCTGCTCGGCGAGCACGTCCTGCTGGACGACGTGTGCATCTACTCCGGCAGCGTGATCGCCATGCTCGGCCGGCTCGGCATCTCGGAGCACGCCACCCGCTCGACCCTGGCCCGGATGGTCAACCGCGGCCTGCTGCGCCGGCGACCCGACGGCCGGCGAATGTACTACGGCCTCACCGAACGCTGCGCCGCGATCCTGCAGGACGGGCGCCAGCGCCTCTGGCACACCAATGCGGTCAACGACGACTGGGACGGCGGTTGGACGCTGCTCAGCTTCTCGCTGCCCGAGTCGTGGCAACGCCAGCGCCACGACCTGCGGTCGCAGCTGACCTGGGCCGGATTCGGCCCGCTGCAGGGCGGCCTCTGGGTCGCGCCCGGCCACGTCCGCGTCGACTCGATCGTGGCCGGGCTCGGGCTCGCGGCGCACGTCCGGGTCTTCCGGGCCGCCGCCGACGAGAGCACGGACGTCGACCAGATGCTCAGCGACGCGTACGACCTGCCCGCCATCGCGGCGCACTACGAGGCCTTCCTGCGCCGGTGGGAGGAGCCGGACCCGGCGGTCGAGGCCGACCCGCTCGCGACCCGGCTCGCCATCATCACCCAATGGCTCCAGGTGCTGCGCCGCGATCCCCGGCTGCCGCGGCAGCATCTGCCCGGGGACTGGCCGGCCAGCCCGGCGCAGAAGGTCTTCCGCCGCACCGCGGCTGACGTCGACGAGCCGGCCCGACAAATCGCGGCGTCCCTGTTGGAAACCCTGCCCGATCTGGAAGTACGGCCCGATCCGGCCTGACCGGCGTACCGTCGCGCCATGCTTGATCGCACCCGGCTGCGCACCCTGACGGACCGCGAGCGGGCGGCGTTCGCCGACCGTCATCCGCGCTCGGCCGCCGCCTACGCGAGCGCCGACCACCTGTTCGGCCGGGTGCCGATGACCTGGATGAACAAGAACCCGGCCGGCTACCCGGTGTACGCCGAGCGGGCCCGCGGCGCCCGGCTCACCGACATCGACGGCCTCGACTACGTCGACTTCTGCCTCGGCGACACCGCGGCGATGGCCGGGCACTCCCCCGCGCCGGTCGTCGCGGCGGTCACCCGGCGGCTGGCCGACCTGGGCGGGGCCAGCACCATGCTGCCGACCGAGGACGCGGCGGTGGTCGGCGCCGAGTTGAGCCGCCGCTTCGGCGTGCCGGCCTGGAGCTTCGCGCTGACCGCGACCGACGCCAACCGCTGGGCGATCCGGCTGCTGCGCGCGGTGACCGGCCGGCCGCGCATCCTGGTGAACAGCTACTGCTACCACGGCTCGGTCGACGAGTCGCTGATCGTGGTCGGGCCGGACGGCCGGCCGCGCAGCCGCGAGGGCAACGTCGGCGCGCCCAGCGACGTGACCCTGACCAGCCGGGTCGCCGAGTTCAACGACCTGGACGGGCTGGACCGCGAGTTGGCCCACGGCGACGTCGCCGCGGTGTTGATGGAGCCCGCCCTGACCAACATCGGCATCGTCGCGCCCGAGCCCGGCTACCTCGACGGGGTCCGCGCGCTGACCCGGCGACACGGCACCTATCTGATCAACGACGAGACGCACACCTTCTCGGCCGGCCCGGGCGGCGCGACCGCTGCCTGGCGGCTGGCCCCGGATGTGGTCACCATCGGCAAGGCGATCGGCGGCGGCATCCCGGTCGGGGCGTACGGGTTGTCCGCCGGCCTCGCCGCCGCACTGACCGGCCGGGCCGACCTCGATCTGATCGACATGGGCGGCGTCGGCGGCACGCTGGCCGGCAACCCGGTGTCGATGGCGGCCACCCGCGCCACGCTGGAGCAGGTGCTCACCGACTCGGCGTTCGTCGGCATGATCGAGGTGGCCACCGCGTTCGCCGACGGCGCCCGCGAGATCATCGGGGAGCACGCGCTGCCCTGGTCGGTCACCCAACTCGGCGCGCGGGTGGAGTACCGCTTCGCCGACCCGGCGCCGCGCACCGGCACCGCCTCGGCCGCCGCCGCGGACCCCGAGCTGGAAGACTTCCTGCACCTGTACCTGCTGAACCGGGGCATCCTGCTGACCCCGTTCCACAACATGGCGCTGATGTGCCCCGAGACCACGGTCGACGACGTCGCCCGCCACCACGAGGCCTTCGCCGCGGCGCTCGGCCAGCTCGCCGGCTAGTCCGCCGGTGCGGCAGATCGGTCTACTCGCGGCGGTGGTAGGTCCTCGGCCAGCCTGCTACACCCCCAGGGCCACGGCCCAATCGGTGGCATGAGCGGAAGCCGCGTTCCTTGCTCTGGTTGTGCCGTCAGGCCGCCAAGGCGTGAGCCGCGCGGATCTCGTTGGCGACTAGTTCTGGCTCATCCAGGCGTCCGGTGCCGAGGCCTCTGGACCAACCGGTCAGGCGGACTCCCGCCGGACGAGGGTCGCGCTGAACATCACCGTCTGCGGCGGCTGCTGCTGGTCGTCGCTGAGCCGGTGCAGCAGCAGCCGGCCGCATGCCGCACCCTCCTCACGGGCGCGGATAAGCACGGTGGTGAGCGGGGGCGAGACGAGCGATGCCGCTTCGATGTCGTCGAACCCGATGATCGCCACGTCGCCCGGGCACCGCAGCCCCGCCTCGCGCAGGGTGTCCATGGCGCCGATGGCGACAACGTCGTTGGTGCAGATCACCGCGCGTGGCCGCGTCGCGAGTTCGAGCAGCCGGCGCATGCCGGCCCGCCCGCCGTCGCGGTTGAACTGGGTCCGCACCACCAGTTCCGGCTGTGCCGTGAGGCCGTTCTCGGCAAGCGTCTCGGTGTACCCGGCGACGCGGTCACTCGGTGGGCCCTGGCCCGCCGGCCCGGTGATGAAGGCGATGCGGTCGTATCCCTGGTCTATCAGGTGCTGAGTCGCGAGTGCGGCGGCGCCGACGTCGTCAGAGAAGACGGTGTCGACGCCCGGCCGCGGCGTGCGGGAGCCGAGCAGGACGACGGGGATTCCCGCGGCGACGGCGGGCTCGACGTCCCGGAGATGCTTGTAGTAGCCGGAGAATCCGATCGCGTCGACGCGGCGCGCGATCATGTGCTCGACGGCCTGGCGTTCGATCTCGGGATCGCCGTCGGTGCTGACGACAAGGGCGAAGTAGCCGGACGGCGTGAGCGCGTCCTGCAGCCCGCGGGCGATCGCCGTATAGAAAGGGTTGGTGATATCGGGAATGATCAGGGCCACGGTGTGGGTGCGCCGGGTGACCATGCTCCGCGCAATCGCGCTGGGCCGGTAGCCCATTTCGTCGATGACTTCCTGCACCCGGCGCCGGGTGCTCTCCGACACCGGGCGGCGGCCACTGAGCACATGCGAGACGGTGGCGATGCTGACGCCTGCCTGGGCAGCGACGTCAGTGATGCGGACGTGCTTGGACGGCAACGCCCACCACCTCCCTAACCTCGGCCCAAGGCCGAGTATAAACGCTATGAACACACCGAAACGGCGGCGGTGACAGGCGGGCCGGGCAGCGCCGGCCCGCCCGCAGATCGCCGTCAGGCGAGCCGCACCGGCCGGAACAGCGCGGGGTCCTTTCCCGTTCCGATACCGGATCCCCACTCGATCCAGCCCTTCCGGACGGCGCCGTCGTTGTCGTTGACGAGCATCGAAACACTCATGAGCCCGTCCGCCGGGGTGAACGGCGCCAGTTGATCCCAGGGCAGCGCAATCTCGTAGACCGTCCGCTTCGCCCACCGGCACCTGGCCCGCGTTCTGGTTCCTCTCCAAGGACCACATCGCGCCCGGCACGCCCGTCGCTCCGATTCGTCATTCGCTTCCGGGGTGCCGGCAACGGTGACGTCCGTCTCGGCCGCAGCGGACGGGTGCCGGAACGCTGTATAAACGCTTTACACGATCAGGTTGCGAGTAGCTTGCGCGCGGGAGTCCATCGTGTCAAGAGTGGCATGAGCATCCTTCGATCTGGTCGCCACCATCGTTGTCTGTCACCAGTCTTGACCAGCCTTGACCTACCCTTCGGGGCCGAAGGGATACAGACTGCTCAATGCAAAGCGTTTAACTCGCTCATACACTGAACCCGAGCCCGGAACGAAGGAGCGCCCATGACCGCCGGCCCGTCGTCGACACCCGTCCGTCCGCACCGCGACCCGGGGTCCGCACCGCAACGGGTGCTGGTGACCGGGGCCGCCGGCGGACTCGGGCGGGTGGTGCTCGACATGTACGCGGCTCGCGGCGTCGCCGTGACCGCCCTGGACGTGTCCCGCTCGGGTCTGCCGGAGTGCGACCGGGTGGTGGTCGGCGACGCGAGCGATCCGGCGGCCGTCGGCGAGGCCCTCGCCGACGTCGACGCCGTCGTGCATCTCGCCGCGATGGCGTCGCCCAACCACGGCGCGCCCGAGACGGTGTTCAGCAACAACGTGCGGTCCACGTTCGTCGTCCTGGAGGAGGCGGGTCGGGCCGGGGTGCGGCGGGCGGCCGTCGCGAGCAGCTTCTCGGTCCTCGGGCTGCCGTGGGCAGGCAGGCCGCTGCACCCGGCCTACCTGCCCGTCGACGAGGCGGTCCCGCTGCAGGTCGAGGATCCGTACGGGTTGTCCAAGCAGGTCGACGAGGCAACCGCGGCGATGATGGCCCGCCGCCACGGCATGACGGTGGTGGCCCTCCGGTTCCCTTTTCACGGTGGCACCGAGCGGCTTGCCGCACGGGCGGCGGACTACGCCGAGGACGCCGCCAGCGGTGCCGCCGAATTGTGGAGCTATATCGACAGCCGCGACACGGCGGCGGCCTGCGCCTTGGCCGTCGAGGCACCGCTGACCGGCTGCCACACGGTGTTCGTCGCCGCACCGGACACCCTCGCCCCGCAGCCCACCGAGGACCTGCTGGCCCGCTACCACCCACACGTCCCGCGCCGGCGGCGTTTCGACGGCCGCTCGGTACCGATCGACCTGGCCGCCGGCCAGCGGTTGCTGGGCTTCACCGCCCGGCACCTCCATCCGATCGCGACACCGGCGGCAACCGCCGGGCAGCAACACTGAAAGGGGCCGACTGGAGATGACCGCCATGGCGAAGACCCAGGCACCCTGGCCGGCCCGTGACGGCCTACGCATCACGGGTGTACGCGCAATCGTGACCGCACCGGAGGGCGTGGCGCTGGTCGTGGTCCGGATCGACACGAGCGACGCAGGGCTGTACGGCCTGGGCTGCGCGACGTTCACCCAGCGCTTCGCCGCGGTCGCCGCGGCCGTGGACACCCACCTCGCACCGCTGCTGATCGGCCGGCACCCGGCCGACCGTGAGGACATCGCACGGATGGCGCACTTCTCCTCGTACTGGCGCAACGGTCCGGTCCTCAACAACGCACTGTCCGGTGTGGACCAGGCGCTCTGGGACATCGCCGGCAAGCGCGCCGGGATGCCGGTGTACGAGTTGCTGGGCGGACGGGTGCGGGCCGCGGCCGACACCTACCTGCACGCCGGCGGTGCCACCATCGACGACACGATCGATCAGGCACAGGCGTTGCTGGCGGCCGGATACCGGCACGTGCGGCTGCAGACCGGCGGTTCCGGGAGCGGCCACTACGGCGCCCCGGCCACCCCCGGCGGTCATCCCGGCGCGCCGTACCCGGACGGGTGGGACGTGCACGCGTACCTGCGCACCACACCCCAACTGTTCGCCCAGGCCCGCGACGTGCTCGGCGACGCACCGAACCTGCTGCACGACGCGCACTCCCGGCTCACCGTCAAACAGGCCGTGATGCTCTCCCGCGAACTCGCGCACTACTGGCTGTTCTTCCTGGAGGACCCGATCGCACCGGAGCACTACGACCGGCTACCCGAGCTGCGCGCCGCCGCGCCGGTGCCGATCGCCGTCGGGGAGCTCCTCTCCAGCGTCACCGACGCCGCCCGGCTCGTCACCGGTGGCGGAGTCGACGTGCTCCGCCTGCACGTCTCGGCAATCGGTGGGCTGACCCCGGCCCGCAAGCTCGTGGCCCTGTGCGAGCTGTCCGGGGTGGGCACGGCCTGGCACGGCCCGGCCGACGTCTCGCCGGTCGGGCAGGCCGCCAACGTGGCGCTGGACGTGACCACCCCGGCCTTCACCATCCAGGAAGGACACCTCTACGCCGAACCCGTCCACGAAGTGTTCCCCGGTACGCTCACGCCAGTCGACGGTTACCTGTTCCCCTCACTCGAACCGGGCTGGGGCATCGACATCGACGAGAAACACGCCGACCGGTACCCACCCACCACCGGAGGACACGAACGATGGGCTGCCCGCGTACGCCGCCCCGACGGCGGTATCGAAGCACCGTGAGCCCTGACCGGGACCCGACGTGAAGATCACGAGCGTCGAGACGTTCCTCGTGCCGCCGCGATGGCTCTTCTGCCGCATCGCCACCGACGAGGGCATCGTCGGCTGGGGTGAGCCGGTCGTCGAGGGCCGGGCGGAGACCGTGCGCACCGCGGTCGCCGAACTCAGCGACCACCTCGTCGGCGCCGACCCGCTACGCATCGAGGACCACTGGCAGGTGCTGACCCGGGGCGGTTTCTACCGGGGCGGGCCGGTGCTGTCGAGTGCGGTCGCCGGCATCGACCAGGCGCTGTGGGACATCGCCGGCAAGGCCTACAGGGCACCCGTCCACGCGCTGCTCGGTGGGCCGGTGCGCGAACGGATCCGGATGTACGCGTGGGCCTACGGAGACTCGCCGGAGGAGCTTGCCGAGGCGGCCCGCGAACGGATCCGAGTCGGCTACACGGCCGTCAAGATCTGCCCGACCGGGGTACTGGGTTCTCTTGGTCCGCCGGCCGCGATCAACTCCATAGTGGACCGTGTCGCAGCGGTCCGCGAGGCGATCGGTGCGAGCCACGATCTGGCTGTCGACCTGCACGGACGCGCCTCGATCCCGCTCGCCCGCCAGCTGTTGCCGCTGATCGCGGAGCATGCACCGCTGTTCGTGGAGGAACCGCTGCGGCCGGAACTGTCCGACCAGATCGGACGGATCACCTCGGCGACCACCGTCCCCGTCGCGACCGGCGAGCGGCTCTACAGCCGCCAGGAGTTCCGCACCGTGCTGGAGGCCGGCGTCGCCGTGGTCCAGCCCGACGCCTCGCATGCCGGCGGCATCTCCGAGGTACGCCGTATCGCCGCGCTCGCCGAGATCTACGACGCCCAACTCGCCCCGCACTGCCCGCTCGGCCCGATCGCGCTCGCCGCATGCCTGCAGGTCGGCTTCGCCACCCCGAACCTGCTGATCCAGGAACAGTCGCTGGACGTCCACGACCACGCCGGCCGGGACTGGGCGGCGTACCTGACCGACACGTCGATGTTCACCCTGCGCGACGGGTGGATCCACCGGCCGCCCGCGCCGGGACTGGGAGTCGAGGTCGACGAGGACGCCGTCCGCCGAGCCGACGCCGTCGGCCACCGGTTCCGCTCACCGGTCTGGCGGCACACCGACGGTTCGTTCGCGGAGTGGTGACCGACCGATCACCCGAGGGGATGCCGACCCACGGGCGGGTCCGCTCGCTGGTGACGGAGCTGACCGATGTACGTGAGCGGGCACAGTTCAGGCCGCAGCTTCAGGTACAGCAAGCTATTCGTGCGCGTCGACTGCGCTGAGGTATTCGCGGACCCGCTCGGCACCCGGGTCACCGAGTTCTTCCAGGATGTCCAGCGCTCGTTGCCATGCGCGGCGCCCGGAGGCCAGTTCGTCCCCGGCCAGATACGCCTCAGCCAGTTCGCCGAGCATTCTGGCCTCGCCGTACCAGTCGTCGAGCTCATGGCTCAGGTCGACGGCACGCTGGAATGCACGTATCGCGTTGGGGTGGTCACCCGACCGGTGGTAGGCGTAGCCGAGGCTGTGCCAGGTGACAGCCTGCCCAGACAGGTCGCCGAGTTCCTCAAGCAGCCGCATGGCCTCGCCGCACACCCGGAACGACTGATGGTGGTCGCCGAGCATGGCCTGGCTCCAGCCGATGATGTTCAGAATGCGGGCCTGCCCGGACCGATGCCCGGCGGTCCGGTACAACTCCAGCGCCCGCCGGCCCTCGGCCAGGCACGAGGCATAGTCACCCTGCTGGTCGAAGACCCAGCACCTGGTGCCTCGGATGCGTGCCTGGCCGAGGGCGTCGCCGATCGATTGGAGCAGGTCGAGGGCGGCGAGTAGCTGCGCGTGCGCGTCGTCGTAAAGCCTCAGCCGGACGTTGGCCGCGGCGAGGCCACGGTGGGCACAGATCTGCCCGGTGACGTCGTTTGCCCGCTGCGCGGCCCGCAACGAGATGCGGTGGATGTCGGCCCAGTCGTGCCAGTGGCCGCCGCGGTCCAGGAACGTCGACAGCGCCCACGTGAGCCGCCAGGCATCGGCGGCCAGCCCCAGCTCGGCGCAGTGATTGACCGCGGCCAGCAGCACCTGATGTTCGGTGGTGAACCAGGCCATCGCCTGGGCGGTGTCGGCGATCGGCAGGGCGGCGGCCCGGACCGGGGCCGGGTCCAGATCGATCGGATCGCGGTGCGGATGGAGCAGGCGGTCCGCGGCATGCGCGGTGTACAGATAGTGGTCGAGTACGCGCCGCAGCGCGGCGTGGCGTTCCTCCACGGGATCTGTCGCGTGTGCCTGCTCCGTGGCGTATGCACGAAGCAGGTCGTGGGAGGTGAACCGGCCCGGCTGGTGTTCGGCGACCAAGTGGGCACGATCGAGATCAGCGAGCAGGCGGTAGGCCTCACCGAGCTCGATGTCGGCCAGCCGGGCCGCGGCCGGGACGCCGATGTCCATGCCAGGATGGGTGCCGAGCAGCCGAAACAGCCGAGATGCGGCTGGGCCGAGCGACCGGTACGACCAGGAGAACACCGTGCGTACGTCGGTGTCGGCGTCCCCGCCGGCGAACGCGTTCAGGTTGTGCTGTGCGGTGCGCAGATCCTTTGCCAGAGCATCCAGGCGAAACTGCGGGTGGGTCGCGGCTCGGGCCGCCACGATCGCCAGTGCCAGCGGTAGCCGCGCGCATCGGGCGATGATCTCGCGGGCCGCGTCCGGCTCCGCGATCATGCGGTGCTCGCCGATCCGGCGCGCCAGCAACTGCCGGGCCTCGTGCGCCGTGGGCACGTCCAGCGTGAGTGGATGGGCTCCGTCCACAGCAACCAACCCGGTCAGCTGATTGCGGCTGGTGATAAGAACCATGCAGTTGGCCGAACCGGGCAGCAGCGCACGGACCTGCGCCGCGTCGTGGGCATTGTCCAACACCATCAGCATTCGCTTGCCCGCCACCATGCTCCGGTAGAGGCCGGCTTGCGCGGGGAGCCCACCGGGTGTCTGCTCCGGTGCGGCACCGAGCGCGTCGAGGCAGATCCGCACCGCCTCGCCGGGTGGCATCGGCGACGCGGCCGGAGCGAAACCGCGCAGGTTGACGTAGAGCTGACCATCGCTGAACCGGTCGGCGATGCGGTGCGCCCAATGCAGGGCGAGGGCGGTCTTCCCGACCCCGGGAGCGCCGCCGATGGCCACGACGAGGGGCCCCGCCGTGTTCCTCGCCTCGTGTTTGTCCAGAAGCTCATCGAGGCAGGCGAGGTGCTCGGATCGTCCGGCGAAGCCAGGCAGATCGGCTGGGAGTTGCGCCGGCACCGGGTGGCGGCCCACGTGGTGCCCGCCGACTGCGCAGAAACTCGCCGAAGGCCCTTCCCCGCGGAGGATCTCGCGGTGTACCCGCCGCAGTTCAGGTCCCGGTTCGGTACCCAGGCTGTCGGCCAGGTTGCGCCGCACTGCGGTGTAGTAGTCGAGTGCCTCGGCCGAACGTCCGTCCGCCGTGAGCGCCACCATGAACTGCGCGGCGAGGGGTTCGACCAACGGGTGCTCGGCCAGCAACGGGTGCAGGGTGCGGATGACCTCCGCGGGTCGCGCGAGCCGCAGCTCGGCCTCGGCGCATTGCAGCACGGCGTCCAGCCGCTGCCGGCGCAAGGTCTCCCGGACCCCGTCAGCCCACTGGCCGCTCAGACCGTTCAGCGGAGTACCACGCCAGAGGCCGGTCGCCTCGCGCAGCAGCGCCGCGCGCCGGGTGTCGTCGTGGTCCGGCGTGTGCGCCTGGGCCGCAAGCCGGCGGAACCGGTGCAGGTCGATCCGATCCGGGTTCATCCGCAGGACGTAGGCGCCGCCGCCGCGCTCAAGACCGATCGATTCGGTGTCCGGCACCGTGGCCAGTAGTCGCCGGATGCGGCTGAGGTGTGCGTACACCACGCTGCGGGCTTGGTCCGGCGGATCGTCCCACACCCGATCGATCAGCGTGTCCAGCGTTACCGCGTGATTGACGTCCACCAGCAGGGCCGCGAGCACCAAGCGCTGTTTCGCAGTACCGAGGTCCCGTGGTCTGCCGGAGACCAGCAGACCGACCGGCCCGAGGAGTCGAAATTCAGCCATGCCCCACCCCCGATTGGCGCAGCTGAAGCGGTGACCCGCATCAACGCATCGATCGTCCTTCGGCGTCGCAAGGTCTGTGCAAGGTTCTCGTCATAGTACCGGGCGATCCTGGCAGCACGGGATTGATCGATGCCGACCAGGTGGCGACGTTCGGGCGTCGGCACAGGCAGCACGGGGGGACGGAAGATCGTGTCCATTATCGCTGTTTCTGAACCTGATATCGGCAAGCTCACGGCGGAACTGTTCGAGGAGCAGGCTCGGGCTCGCCCGGATCAGGCGGCGCTCCTCGACGGAGCACGGCGGGTTTCCTATGCGGAGTTGAATGCCCAGGCCAACCGCCTGTCGCACTGGCTCCGTGCCCGTGGTCTCGCCGCCGACGACGTGGTGATGTTGCATCTGGACCGTGGCTGCGATCTGGTGATCGCGGCGCTGGCCGCGATCAAGGCAGGAGTCGCGTATCTGCCCGTCGACCCGGCGAATCCGGTGGATCGGGTCGACTTGATGGTCGCCGATGCCGGCGCGTCGCTGGTGCTTTGCGGTCAGGAACATCTGGTCAAGCTCAGGACAGTAGCGGCCGAGGCCGTGTGCGTCGCCGCGCTCGACCTGACCGGACAGTCCGACGAGGATCCCGGACTGGTACCGGATCCGGCCGACCTGGCCTACGTGGTGTACACCTCAGGCTCCACCGGTACGCCCAAGGGCGTGATGATCAGCCATGGCGCGCTGGCCCACCTCGTCACGCGCATCACCTCGGCGTACCGGATGAACCACACCGACACCAGCGGGCTGGTCTGCTCACCCAGCTTCGACGTCTGCGCGTACGAGATCTGGGCACCGCTGTCAGCCGGGGCCCGCATTGACATTCCGCCGCACGACGCGCTGTTGGATCCTCGGCAGACCATCCGGTGGCTGGCCGAACGCCGGATCACCCTCACCGTGCTGCCCACCCCGTTGGCCGAGCGTGCGCTGCGCGTGCCCTGGCCAGGCGGCATGGCGCTACGCCTGCTGCTCACCGGCGGTGACCGCCTGCACGTGTGGCCCGATCCGGCGCTCCCTTTCCGCCTGATCAACAACTACGGCCCGACGGAGAACGCGGTCATCTCCACCCTGGGAGTGGTGCCCGACCACGGGGCGGTCACCACCCTGCCGACCATTGGCGCTCCCCTGCCGGGCAACCTCGTCGAGATCCTCGATGATCAACTGCGGGCGGTCCCGCCCGGCGAGGTGGGCGAGATCTACCTCGGTGGACCGCAGTTGTCCCGGGGTTACCTCGGCCGGCCCGACCTGACCGCCGACCGGTTCGTCCCCTGCCCACGATCCGGCAGGCCTGGCGCGCGGCTGTACCGCAGCGGAGATCTCGGCCGGTGGCTGCCACAGGGTGAAATCGAGTTCGTCGGCCGGGTGGACGATCAGGTCAAGCTGCGAGGACACCGGATCGAGCTGGGTGAGATCACCGCGGTGCTCACCGCGCATCCCGCCGTCAGCGACGCGTACGTCATGGTCCAGCGCGGCGACGAGGCCGGCGACGCCCGGCTCGTCGGCTACGTCGTGCCCACCGACCTTCGCCGCCTGCCCGCCACGAGTGAGCTGCGCGCGCATCTCGGGGCGAGGGTGCCGGGGTTCATGGTGCCGTCGATGTTCGTCATCCTGGAGGCGCTGCCGTACAACACCAACGGCAAGGTGGACCGTCGGGTACTACCCCGCCCTGAGCTGGGTCGTGCCGCCGCCGCGGACTACCTGGCGCCACACACCGACACCCAGCGGCGGATCGCCGCCGTCTGGGCCGAGGTGCTGGGCGTAAGGCGCGTCGGGCTCCGGGACAGCTTCTTCGATCTTGGCGGGCACTCGCTACTCGCGACGGCCATCACCGGTCGGCTCGCCGAGGCGTTCGGCATCGATGTACCGATCCGCGAGATCTTCCACAAACCCGTCCTCGGCGAGTTCGCCGGGGCCGTCGACGACCTGCGCGCGACAACGGGCTCGGTGGCGCTGCCGCCGGTACTCCCGGGCGCGGGATCCCGGGAGTCGCCTTTGTCCATGGCGCAGCAGCAGGTCTGGTTCCTTGAGAAGCTCGCGCCGGGCACCACCGCCTACCACTCGCAAGCGACCATCCGGGTGAACGGAGCGTTCGACTCCGCCGTGTTCGAGCGGGTGCTGACCGAGATCGTCCGTCGCCACGAGAGCCTGCGGACGACGTACGAGGAAAGGGCCGGCGGCGGATGGCAGGTGGTACGGGATCCGGCACCATACC
>Ga0307515_10014025_pt1 | contig 14909 bp, 16 predicted proteins | sample 17_EM_MG_FD_194513 | JGI IMG/M metagenome (GOLD analysis project Ga0307515, IMG submission 194513) | Populus trichocarpa ectomycorrhiza microbial communities from riparian zone in the Pacific Northwest, United States - 17_EM | ecosystem: Host-associated > Plants > Roots > Unclassified | place... | reverse complement strand
GGGTAAATTACCCATACCGGTTTTCCCCCCCCCCCCCCCCCCCCCGACCCCCTTGCGGGCGTGTGCAATCGATGTACTCTACGCAAGTCGTGATTCACGTACAAGGGGGGGAGTGCTTTAGTTCGGGATAAAGCCTCATACCTTGTGCAATGGAGGTTATCGGCATGGTGCCTGCCTTCCGTTCTGGTGCTCGGTGGCGCCGTCACATTTACGGATACTCCAGGGGTTGCTATTGCTCGGTTCACCACTTCGGAGGTTTCATCAGTTTAGATCCAGCGTGCTGGAATTACCACAGATCATGAAGTGAGTGGCGGTCAGCGGGCATCCGAAATTGGTTCCGATGGGCCTGACGCGTAACGCTACGAATCCACGAGAAGTGACAGCGGCGAAGATGATCTACGGGGTGTCTGACCACTTTTTTTCCACAGCATCAAATACGAGCAGTAGCAGAACCGGCCTTGGCTCATGGTCTTGAGTCTGGGACGTTCGAGGAGCACACACGACACAACCATTTCTTTGTAGGTTGGTTCTCAACGACTAAGTAATTAACCTCTCCAGCACGACGCATCCAAGAACCTGATGGAGTACATTTACCCCTCAATCAGGTCATCCTGAACCCGATTTGTTGTTTGAAGGTCTGCGGTTTCAGCATGCGTGAGTTGCAGTTCATTTTTCTGGCTTGCACGATGACCTATCCTCTCTATCGAGTCTCCTGTTGAAAAAGTCTGCGGTGCTCGCGCACGAGGCGCCCCTGCTTGGGATGCTACCACGGAAGTCGTTTGAGATGGAGTTTATGAAACATCGCGTCTGGTGTCGACATTCATTATCAGAAAGGATGTAGATTTGTATACTGTATACGTGCTTACTTTCTCCCCCCCCTTCTGTACGCACCGCGCCGTACGCTGCGCGCACCCGAACGGGCTCTGCAACTTCCAAATATTCTCATGGGATTGCTTCTCGTTTGATCCCCCTCCCAAAACAGCATCCTAACCCTCCGAAAAAGGCCACCAATTCAACGAAGCCACCTTCCAAACCGGGGACCCCCCCGTCCCCGGTACAAATTCACAAGACGGTTAGGAGGCGAAACCTGCATTCAGAACACCGATCGCACAGCGATCACAGGTGAGTCTCCAACCGGTGCGGGACTAGACTAGATCGCTTCCATTAGTCTGCAGATCACTTCCATTCGCTAGCCTCTATTTTCAAACGAGTTCCTGAGCACCCGAACCCTAAGTGTCTCCTGTTTCTGGTTCCATCCCTAACCCAATGAACGAAATGCGGACTAGTGGAAACCGCGGCTTACATCTGGAATCTTTTATAAGCCCGGTGCGAACGTACTGTCTCCTTCATCATCCCACCAGTGGAACTCATCAGTCCCTCACTCCAGGTCCTCCGACCTCCGAATCGACGCCTCCAACATGATCTTTTCTGCTGTTGTAGTCGTTTCTGTCTTGTCACTGCTCACCTCCTCTCGTGCTTTGGCGCTCAACGCTCGTCAAAGCGACTGCGAGCTTGCCTGTCCCGATACCGACGCGGATGGAAATGGGCTCTCTGTGTTTATTATTGATGACGCAACCATTTCTTGCTCTTACGACGGAGAGCCTGGCAACTCGTGCACTTACGATACTGTAAGTGTGGGTTCGTCTGCAATATGCAAGTTGACTTATGCTGTGGCTCAGACTTCTGGCGCCATCATCGGTGACAGCGACGGCTGTATTGGGGAAGCCGTTCAACAATGCCTCCGCCGAAGCCGACAGTTGAAGCAGGCGGTTGCACGCAGGGGGGTATACGACGGACTCGTGAACAAGCGGGGTTCGGCTCCGAAATCCTGGCCTTCTCCATCTCCTAGCCCAACCGGGAAGTTCATGCCACAGCCCCCAAAGCAGAAGCAAGTCGATTACAAGTGCCCTCAGAAGGATCAGGCGAAGAACCCGCTGACGGAAGAGGCCGTCCAAGACTCTTATTTGCTTTGCAACTACTCTTCCCCAGACTGCAAGTGCAAGTACAGTTCGGTACGTTGGATCGCGTGGTGGAAGTCGTACTGTGCTGACGGTCGACCTTAGAAAACTGGGTTACTTTTGGAGGATAACGACGACGGCAAATGCCCTCAGACCGCTGCTCCCGCGAGCTCGCACCCCAAGCGAGATGCCCCTTCCCCCAGTTGGGACAAGGGTTCCAAGCCGTGGTCCAATTCGAAGCCCAGGCCTTCTCCTTCTCCTAGCCCAACTTGGAAGCCCAGGCCACAGTCCCCAAAGCAGAAGCAACGCGATTACGAGTGCCCTCAGAAGGATCAGGCGAAGAACCCGCTGACGGATGAAGACATCCAAGACTCTTATCTGCTCTGCAGCTACTCTTCTCCAGACTGCAAGTGCAAGTACAGCACGGTACGCTCGTTCGCAGAGTAAAATTCGTAATGTACTGATGGTTGATTTTAGAAAACGGGGTTACTTCTGGAGGATAATGACGACGGTAAATGCCCGCAGACCGCTTCACCCGCGAGTTCGCACTCCAAGCGCGCTGTGATTCCCCCCACGGGTTCCGATTCGTGGTCCAATCCGAAGTCGTGGCCTTCTCCAAGCCCAACTAGGAAGCCCGAGCCACAGCCCCCAAAGCAAAAGCAATGCGATTACAGGTGCCCCCAGAAGGACCTAGCGAAGAACCCGTTGACGGATGAGGCCATTCGAGACGGTCTTTTGTTCTGCAGCTATTCTTCTCCAGAATGCAAGTCCTGTTATTTCTGCAAGTACAGCGCGGTATGTTGGGTTGCAGATTCTGGAATTCGGAAAGTACTGACACCCGACCTTAGAAAACCGGGTTACTTTTGGAGGATAACGACGACGGTAACTGCCCTCAGACCGCTACTCCCGTCCGTCCTTGGGATCGTCGTTACATTTGAGGCGATTTTTGACGATTTTGCGAGAGTTCCCTCACTCATACACGGATATTTATTACACGGACTTTTTCAAACGACTCGTTTGACCTTCTCATCACTTGGACTACTATTTTTCAATATCTATCCTTTCGTTTGTCCGTTTTTCCGTTTCAATAAAAGTGGGTTAAGCCCAAGTAGTTGAATGTTTCACGTGAGGCGTTCGTTGAGTCGGTAAGCGTTGTCACATCCCTATGCTATTGTATGGTCGATTCCGCATGCGACGCTCGCCGATGTTCGGTACCGCTTCATTCACGTTGGGTTGGGTTCACCGTACTCCACCGGCAATTTGTGTATGCGGCATCATAGAAGGTTTAACTACATCCATATTTTGTGACAAGCGGAAAAAAAGCGGGCCAACCACCCAGTGTCTGTGCTTTCCAGTCTCTGGCGGTTGCGAGGACCAGGGTCCGAGTGAGAGGGGGGTGATCGTGAAGTCCGCAGGAAGGTTAATCAGACTTTTAACCATGCTCTCCCAACTTGCTGTGTAGAGCACCCGCTCCCGTCCCAACAACTATGCACAATTTTAGAATACTGTACGTGTACAGGGGATTGAGACATGTATTTACATAGTTCCATGTACGAACGGAAAAACTTGGTGGTTTCTCCCGATCCGTTCTTGCGAATTAAAAAGAGCTGATGGCACCACTAAACATCGTACGGCATCAGGACTGGATCTTGCGACGGAGGTACCACAACCGGTGCGTTCGGAGGCCTTCCAACCGGATCATCGAGGTCAAGGGACAACCCCACTCCGAAACACGTGATAGAAAGGAAACCTGAAAGGCAATCAGAAGGGTCGCAGGACCCAGTTGTTGCATGCTCACGGTTCCTGCGCCTTGATCCGACAGTCCGATTGACATTAAGAGGGGCCGCGGAGTGACGGCGAACTCATTTTTTGGGTCCAGCAGTAGATATAGGTCCGGCTTCAAAGCACGTTAGTCCCGCAGCGGTAGTGTAATCAAGAGACGAACCTGCTCCGGCAGGGTACAACGGACAGGCTCCACCTCCTCGGCGACGTGATGGTTCTGGTTTCCCTCCCCCTCGCGAACGTGAATCATGGTGGACATGCGATGCATGAAGTGGAATCGGAATGGTGGCGGAATCCTCACAATTCCACCACGGCGGTCCACCAAATAAAACTTACAAAGCACGTCGACCACCCCTGCCACACCGCATATGCGAGGGAATGCCCTCTCCACCCTTTTCTCTTCCACCCCGCCAGGGAACGCGGAAATCGCCTCCAGTGTCTCGTAAGCGGCGAACCCAAGGTTTCGGATCGCCGGAGAAGCGAGGACTGATTTGATGGCAGCCTCCAGACTTTGGCGGTTGCCTGTCTCAATGGCGTCCGTCTTGTCATCCGCCCACTCGCGCAGCAATCCTGATTCATCCCAACCATTCTCAGATGTGGCCCTGGCGAGTAAATAGATAGAAAGGGGGTGAAAGTCGAGATCCGCGAGGAGCTCATCGATAGCAGGTGACCTGTCGAGGTGGCATGGGCTGTGGGGGACGTCTCGCACTCCGCCTCCAGAGGGAGTTGTCACTTCTACAGTACGGAAACTTTGGATGTTTACCGCCATTCGGCTAGTGGCTAGAATGCAGACGTTTTGGTGCAGGGATATTTCTTCGATGATCGAGGCGGCTTCTTTGGATTCCACTGCCAGTGGGTCAAGTATACAATCCACACCATCTAGCACCAACATAAGTGGAGAGAGGCGCGCAAGGTATGGTCGAAGCTGCTCCATGCTCCTGGTAGGGCGGACTCCGATCGCATTAGAAAGATGTTCAAGGAAATATTCCGAAGAATTCACGAGGTCATCGCAGCGCATGAAGCGGCGGCTGCGGCCAAACCTAGCCCCGATGCGAGCATGATGGAGAATAGCGAGGGCTATCGTGGTCTTGCCGGTGCCGACCGCTCCGGACAGAATGACGGACGTGAGGTGATCCAAATAATCCGACAACCGGGTCATGGTCTCGTCTCTCGCGAAGAAGTTCGTGGGAGCTTGAGGGAGGGGAAGAAGTTCACTGTGAATGTAAAAATAATTGGGTCAACGAATGAATGGTTCATCGGGCTATCACTGACTCGGAATTCTCCTGGGAGATGGCAGGGTGGGATAGACTGTGGGGCTTGCCGGGGTTAATTCGGGGAGGGTCGATCGATGATGGAGGAGGGGGATGGTCTGCACCCGACGACGGGTCCTGTATTGGTTGAGAGCTGTCTTGCGGCTTCACGCTACCGCTTTCATCCGGCTGCGGCCCCTCACTGTGGCTCGGAGAGGGGTCACCGTCAGTGCGATCGATCGTCCACGGGGGAGAAAACAATGATATTGGGATACGACGTATTCGTGGTCGGGCTGAGCCGGGGTCAGGCCTGTGCGTGGAGGGTTCGTTTGGGGAGGGTTCACTATACATGGGAAAGCAAACGGGTCAACGGCGACATGATCATCGGAAGGGAGGACTCACGAGAAGCGCGAAACGTTCAACACGTCTGAAATTTCCGGGCGCAAGCGAGGATCCTGATCCCAGCAGTGTTGCACAAGTTTCCACAACCTGTCTGTGAAGGCTGGATGGGTAGGCCGTGGTGGGCGCTCACCCTGTTGGATGGCCAGTATTGCCGTGGCAGGTAGAACATTTTTTAATGGGGCTGCGCCGGTGAACAGCTGTGTCGATAGTGAGCCAAAGTCAGGTGCACAGTCATTTAGGCCACCTGAAACGTACCTCGATCATGACCATCGAGAAAGAGAAGACATTGGCTTCCTAGCTGCATGCACCCCACCCGTCCAATATCTCCGGTGCAGTCCATCGAGCGGTATGATCCTGATAACCTGAGGTGCTTCCCATAGAATCCAGGCTTTGAGTGACCGCAGCAAGACCGAAATGTGCGATACGTGCACGGCCTGCGGCATCCACAAGAATCTTTGGCTGGGTGGGTATCAAAAACGGTATCAAAACGGGGTTTAGAACGATCACGTACTCCCTTGAGATCTCCATGAACTATGTTGCGGGAGTGGAGAAAGTGAAGGCCTTCGACAACATCAGAACTGGTGGTGGGAGTAGGAGTAAGCTTAGGATCAAACACGACGGGAGGGGACACCTACAAGACCAAGTCGGTCTGTATCAGAATGCTTCGTGGTGTATTCCGTGATATCTCCGCCTGGCATCCACTCCGAGATAAGCTGGAGAGGAGCAGGAGTGATACCGAGGAAGGGGACGAGGTTCTGGTGCTCCAATCGTTTCCATACTACAGCCTCCCGGTAGAGGGTCTGCGGGTCGCGTCAGTAATGGTAAGCAGGGGGGGGCAATAGGTATTGGAAAATACTGAGCAACGTCTCAGTAAACTAATCCTCAGCATATCGAACAAGACTGTATTAGTTACCTGAGCAACATCTCAGTAAACTAACTACAAGAAATATAAGTAACTGGGTGATGAGCGAAAAATAAGGAAAAGGGAACTCACTCCTCAGTATAACGAACAAGACTGAGGAGTGCCAGCAAATCGAAAACGTGCTAAGTGTCCGTATGTCAAAACAAGTATAAACATATGCTCGGAAAGGTGAAATGCTATCGACGTGTCCGTCGGATTTCAACAATAGGACGATAAACCTTTAATGCTTTCTCCAGGCCGTCCTTGGAATGTGTCGGAATACGTGTGATACAAACCTTTGAACCGCTGAGGGTCCCCTCGTACACATCATCGCCAGAATATCCCGAGGCAACTGGCTGACGAGTGATATTCAAAAGGGAGGGCAAAATTGTATACGATTTTGGCAGAATCTTTGTAACGTTGATATGTATCTGAGTTCGTGCAGACACTTCTGGAAGGCGGCACTAGAAGGGTCAAGACTATCGAGAGCCTACGCTGGCTTGAGCGGAGAGCGGGTAAGGGCGATGTGACAGCGTACCTCGTTCAGGTAGTCAACCAGCCACGCTGAATCGCCCTCTTGGAGGTTCGGCGCACACTGTTTGTACTCTTCCCCACAAAGGATGTCGTTGAGTTGATCGGGAAACCCAGGTGAGGACCTGTTGAGGCGATCGAGTTGTTTCAAGGCCGCGGGACTGGGTGAGGACATAAGGAATATACCCTTTACTGAGGCGAGTAGCACGGACTCTGGGGGGCATCTGGGGGTATATATATACTTACCAGACGCCTTGCACAGCCTGCCACATGGACCACTCAAAGAACCGCCCACAAAATGTTGAGTACGACAAACTTGTTGGTGACTGCTGAGATGTTTGACCGGCGGCCTCGGTCATGTGCACACTACAAGGATTTCCTGGTATATTGAGAAATGCGGTCGCAGCACCGTACAACTTGGGCCGAAACTCGGCCAGGAATTCTGACGATTATACGTTTGTGGTATAGCGGCAGCGACCCATGCCGCGGGCGCGCCGCCTCAGACGCTTTCGCGTACCGACACTCACCTTTTCCCCATTTCCCTCGTTCGCTCCTGGTCCTGCCAGGCCGAGTGACCGGGATGAACCCTGGGGTCTGGTAAACCGCCAAACAAAGGTTTGGAGACGTTTTTTTCTTGCGATCGGATCTCGGTGTTTCGTGGGTGACGGATGAGGCTGGATGAGCTCCAGTGTTGAGGGTTTCGGCTATCATACTAATATCGATGTTGCGGGTAGAGGAGGGGACGTGAAAGGACTCCTATTTCAACGCTTACGCTCGATGTAATTTGACCTGGAATAGGACCGCAGCTTCGTCACCGCGGACGTGGGGAGAAGTCGCATGGTATTCGTTCCACAGCGCGTTTCTGACCCTGTATCGATATCTCTGGCCTTACTTCAAACGGATGACTTTCCCACGGTCACTCGTCCTCTTGATCGCATGCATGAGACAGGGACGGCGGCTCTCGGTCCGCTCGACACTTTCTTGTGCATTGTCAGACGCTTCCCTCCCACAATTGGGTCTGAAGACACGCTCTGAGTGCCCGTAGTTCTCCTTCGTTGCCCCAGCCTCGTACGTGCGCGACTTCGACTCCCACCTCTCGAAACCCCTCAACCCTCGATCCAACCTCCCAATAACTCGCCCCAGCCGCAACCACCTCATCCCAACCCCGAACGCACTACAACACATCCAATATCATCAAATTTAACTCAGGCCACACCAACAGCGGATACTTTCCCGACCACGTTCAGTCCAGGGTCTTCCGTATATTTCGAGACAGGGTAAAGTTGGTATCGCCCACGCCTCATATCGGGGTTTTCATCTGCGAGTAGCCTGGAGACGATTGGGCCGACGTAAGTTGTTGGTATGGTGAGCATTGGACGTCCACCGCTATTGGTCATTTCTCACCGGTCAGACACTCGGTTATGGTCTTGCCGTTCGGTTCACGGGTCCCGTCCGTCGACTTTTGAGTGTTTGGAGTTACCTCCCCAACTATTTGATCCCTTCACAGTCGCGCCATCCACGGCCCACGCTCTTCCACTTTGCTCCTGAGTCTCATGATCACCTTTTCGACGTTGCGTACTTCCCTCCGTGGCCGCTGATCTACTACTTCCATGCGGCATGTTGTATGCTTTACTATGTTCGGACCACATATCCCCACCCTTGTTCCTGTTGGGACTTGTAATGCGAATGCCGAGGAGAGAGCGAGATATGGACATCTCAAGCTTGAATCGCCGCACAGCTCGGGCCGAAATTGACAGCGGGCGCTCTGCATCATGATCCGCTCAAAACTGTGGCATCAGCCTCGCCTTCAAGGTCACCTTCAGCTTCCTCCCACTTCGTTGAGTCTCATGCGTGAACCTCGCGCTACAGGAGTCATGGGTCGCTATCGGAAAAAGACTTTAACGTTCTTTAACAAGTTCGCTCATGGCCTCGTCACGAAACAGCGTCCGACCGTCGTCCCGTTATCAGAGTCTCTGAGATCTCCTGCACCCCAAACCAGCCTCAGTACGAATCCCCGCATCAGTTCTTTAGATCGAACGCTAATCTGTTCCATCCCATTTTTGCAGTCCTCGAGCTCCCAGACGAACTTATCCTTTCTATTCTCTCTCACATCTCCCCAGAGCCGCGACTCACTGGTCACTATGCACGATTCCGCGCTCAGTATGATATGGAGGTCAACGATCACCATAAAAAACGGATGGAATTTCTACGGCCGTTAAGCATGACATGTAAGGCGGTGCGGCTGCGGCTGCTGCCATGGATATGGGAACGTCTCGAGTTCATACCAGGCCTTCACCCGGGGGAGAAGAAGCTTACGGCCATCGTTAACGTGCTGCGCGCAGATGTGTGCCTGGCGATCAGCGTGAAGTACTTTTGTGCCCTTTTTTGTCCTTGGGTCGGGGTTGATTTGCATCCTCTGCAGGTTCATGACACTGGATCTCTCGCGGAAGGATTCCGCCATTCCATTGTTCGTCAAATGCTTACAATCCCTCCCAAATCTCCACACATTAGAGATCGTGCGGGCGGGTGCCTCCGCTACGAGCCCACTCAAGGACGCGCTCAAGCGCGTCAAACTCCCCCAGATTAAGACCTTGATCCTACCCTCTACTGCTCATCCTCTTCTCCGACCCTGCCGTGATGTCGAGGACGTTGTCTGCGTGGTTAGGTATGGGAATATATCCTCTGATGAATTCCTTGGATCACTTGAGTTCAACCGGGATTCAAAAATCAAGCGGTTGGTGATCCCCTTGGTATTTTGGGCTAATCCATCCCGTAAGTGATTCAGCACTCTGTTGGATCACAGGACGAGAATGGTGACTCACTGCCTCCAACCTCAGGATTTGTGGCTGCATGTCCAAGGCTCACCGAACTCACCATCATCTACCCTCACCCACACGACTCACATAGAAGGGAAACGGGAACCCTGCCCGACCCGGTTGGAAGTGCACGCTCCGCAGCGTCAGAACTGGTCAATGCGTGCAAATTACTCCCAGATTTCGATACCCTCCAGATCGCACATTTTCCTTTCGTCACGCTTTTCCCGAAATGCCCGTGCGGGTGGTTTCTGTGTGGTGGGCCAACTATCGAGACCCGGGAGCCTTGGGCGGGACAACAGAGGCAGATATCGGGGATGAAAGCCGTGAAGGATTCGGTGATGGACTGTTTGAAGCCGAAAGCGGGATGTCAGGAAGGAGAAGGAAGGAAGAAAACCATGTTGAGGATCATCGAGTTGGGCTCGGAACGTCGCAGTCCGTTCTTCCTGGGTTCTGTGAAGGTTGAAGAGTATGAGGTGTAGGGATTTTATAGTAGGGATCCGCAACAAGTACAAGCATCGAAATTTCTGGGCGCGAGTGAGGTTCGTGGTCTCAGCAGCGTTGCATTAATTTCCACAACTTGGTCGTGAGGGCTGTATGGGTGGGCCGGGGCGGTCGTCCATCCTGTTGGATGGCAGCATTGCCGCAGCAGTAGAATATTTTTGAATGGGACCGCGTCTGTGATCAGCTGTGTCGATGGTGAGCCAAGGTCCGATACACAGCAGGCCACCTGAAACGTACCTCGATCGTGACCATCGTGACCATCGCGAAAGAAAAAACGTCGGCTTCCTGTAAGGACATGATCTTCTGAGTCAATTCTGGCAGACCCGCAGGGGTCTCGCCAACTTGAGGTCGCAGAATGTAACGCTATGAACTTACTTCGTAATGTTCGATGAGAGAGCTGACGCCACCGGGGATGACCTGAGCGGAGAAAATTCCCCGTGTATAATGTTATCTTGGCACCGTTGGCAGCCCGTTTTGTCCTTGCTGTCGATCGTCAGGGCGGTTACAGCCAGGTCGGGTGCGATCCCAACGGGGGGGGGGGGGAAGAGGACGCCGAGGGTGTTTTTTGACCCAGAGTCAGAGAAAGCGCTAATGTAATCGGTAGGAACGTCAGCACGACAACATAATCAGGGTGGGTAAGCAGGGAGAGGCTACGTTGGAAGACATTAGACGATAGTGTGAATGATGAAGAAAGCCGCAACTGCCGAGCGTGTGTCGCCTTGGAGTCCGTTCACCGTCGCAGGGACACGAGATTCAAGGCGGGGGCCAGTCCTAGTGTTTACCTCCATGTCGGGCACTACATCTTCCCTCATCGTCTACTCGTCATCCCCACGCACATGATGAGAGTCCGTCAGGTACCGCAGAGTCTGACCCGGAGCTCCGCGTGTCCTTCGAACTCGTCGTTGACGACTTGTTACTCCAGATATCATACGCCCAGCCCTTCGCCCCCTAGTTAGAAAGCCTTCTTAACCGCGCAGCCGTGTTACTCGTGCATACATCGACGCAATCGACCGGAATGAATGGCTGTAGACTTAACACATGAGCCTGCGGAAAATCCCGTGACGTCGTGCCGCATCTGTCCCACAGCCATCGCGCCCGAGCCGTCAAAAAACGAAGACTCACTTTTCTCGCAACCACATCCATCGACTGGAAACGCGGTCATGTTTCTGAAGCGACGTCCAACCAGTTCCGGAGCTTCCGCGAGCAACCCGGATCCAAGCCGATGTGAGTGGATTTAACTTCTTACGTGTGGTCAACTCATTCACGACTTGGGGTCTCCTAGCAAAGAGGCAGAGAGTCGTAGATGGGGCGAAGATACTCCTGGATGTTGCGAAAGAGTCCTCTGATTGGTTCCCTCCCCTCAAGTCTGCTCTCGGCGGCGTGAACGCGCTCATCAAGCATCATGGGGTATGGGTCAAGTGGATGCCTATTGTGCACAACTAACCCAGGTGCTTACAGCACTCCAAAGATGTCAAGGAGATGGTTGAGGACCTTATACCCCAGTTAGACAGGTTCAAACAGAACATCACAACAACGACGATCGACGGAGACCCTGAAGAGGCGAATCGACGCAAAGGACTGACCAGGTGTGTACACTGATTAATGACCGCATCGACAACTCCCAATTCCATTGTAGCACTTTCGAAACGATTGAAGAGTTGTCCCAGAAAATGTTGGCAAAAGGCGACATCACTCGATTTGTAGATAAGGAAGAGGATTCTAAAACGGTGGCAAGACTTGTCGAGAGACTTCGACAAGCCATCGTCTGCTATCAGGCGAGTGGGGACCACGCTGCAGTGTCGGGTATCATTGACATGTAGGAGCAGATATCGCAACAACAAGCGATCTACAACCAAATCACTCAGCTTACCGTAAGCTTCTCCGCCTTGTCACTGTAACCGATACTGATCGGTTCGTTTCTCAAGTCGTCATTTGAAACGCTCTTGAAGCTTCAGGAGGTAGTCGAATACAGTGAAAGTGTCACAGCACTCGCTCACAATTTAATAGAAACCCCCAGTAGTGATGGACCAGCTCGAATCTGTCGTGGCGCGGTTGGATAGACTCAGAGATGCCCCCTGGCAAGAGCTTCAGCACGAGCGGTGGGCAAAGTTGTTCGAGTAAGCAGCCGAATTCAACTTCAACCAACGACCACGTTAATCCCCTACCAGCGATCTCGGGCCCATCAGGGACAGGGCAAAAGCACTTCACCAACGAATCGTAACCGAGGGATACGTGGAAAAAGAAGGAGACGTGCTGGCTGTCTCCGCACTGACGGAAGACCTCCGGGATGCCCTCCTCGAATACCGGGTCAGTAATTGTCCGAAAAAGTTAATGCAGCCGTAGGGTCACTGAAACTGGGTGCTTGAATAGATAACACAGCAACAGGCGCTGTACGATCAGAATTGCAGGTTGATAGTAAGTCTTAGAATCAGCACTCTAGGAACACATCTGACAGTGAACTTGTGTTCTAGGACACAGGTCAGGTTCATTGTGTGTCGGTTTCGCGCCAACTCACCCATACGCCTTGTAGTTGACCTATCTGTGCTGAACAACTGCCGTCGCGCGCAAGGAGCGGAGTACCGCCATGGTAACCGGCGTGGATGCCTCAAAGGGACACGAGAGGGCGTCCTGAACGAGGTCGAGCTGTGGATCGAAGACTTCGGCAAGTCTCCTGTCTTCTGGCTGAATGGGCTGGCCGGGACTGGCAAGTCCACGATCGCGCAGACGATCAGCGAGCGGATGCTTGCCGACGGGCTACTTGGAGGATCTTTCTTTTGCTCGCGCGACTTCGAGGACCGCAGCAACCTACAGTTCATCTTCCCCACCATTGCCTTCCAGCTAGCACACAAATACCCTGTCTTTCGATCCCACCTCGTCTCCCTTTTCCAGTCGAATCCGGATATCGTCCATGAGTCACTCTGCAGTCAGGTGGGGAAGCTGATAGTGGAGCCGCTGCAGTCAGCCGACGTTTCGACGGTCATCGTGATCGATGCTCTTGACGAGTGCAAGGATGATGAACCGTCATCTGCGATCCTCTCCGTGTTGGGTCGGGTCGTCGAGCAGATTCCCAGAGTCAAGTTTTTCATTACTGGCAGGCCTGAGCCCCGGATCAAGACCGGATTCCGTCTCCCCCTCCTCGTGGACTCGACCGACGTCTTCGTTTTACATGATGTCCACCCCTCTCTGATCAACAACGACATCCGGCTATTCCTAAAGCACGAACTTTCCGGGCTTGCACAGCGGCGTCGGCTAGAAGGATGGCCGAGTGATGAGCACATCAATCTTCTGTGTCGCAGATCGGCTGGACTCTTTGTTTATGCCGTCGCGACTGTCAAGTTTCTGGACAGCAACACCCACCTCCCCAAAAAACGACTCGATGCGATTGCAAACCTTCCGGAGTGCACAGTCCCCGAGGGAAAGACACGTTTCAAGCCCAACACAACTCTTGATTCCCTGTACACATCAATCCTTGAGACAGCCTTCAGTGAGGAAGACCCAGAGGTGGATCCCAAGGTCAGGTCTACCATTGGCACCGTCGTCCTCCTTGTAAATCCCCTTCCACCACTGGCAATTGCCGAGCTCATCAGTCTGGACCCCGAGGAGGTCATACTGTTCTTCACATTGGTCCAGTCACTTCTCATACTTGGTGAAGATCCCTCCCAGCCTGTAAAGGTGTTCCACAAGTCATTCCCTGACTTCAGCACTGATCCCTCCCGCTGCATCAACACAAGGTTTTACATCTCACCCGGAAACATGCACCCTGAACTTGCCATGAACTGCCTGAGACTGATGGGTGGTGGGTTGGAACGGAACCTTCTATCACTCCCTGATTATGCCTTGAACTCAGAGGTCAAGGATCTGCAGACAAGGATTAAGGACCAAATCAGCACTGCATTACAGTATGCCTGCCAGTCCTGGCACAACCACCTCATTGCTGCTAAGGAAGATGTCACCAATGTTGTTTCCTGGCTTCACTTTTTCTTGGAGCAGAAATTCCTTGCTTGGTTGGAGGTGGTTAGTGTCCTTGGGGCTGTAAGGGGGGCTGCTGTTGCATTGGAACAGCTGATACCCTGGATACAGGAGGTTTGTTTTGCTGCTCTCTATGGTATCACACAATACTAATATATCAGGAATCAGGTGGCCAGGGATGAGCAGCTTCTCAACACTGCTAAAGACTGCTTTCATTTTGTGACCAGGTTCTTTGAACCCATTAGCATCTCTGCCACCCACATTTACCATTCTGCACTGGAGCTATCCCCCCTGTTATCCATTGTCCGAACATTGTACTACCATCAACACCTTATTCCCTTCCCAAGAGTAGTGGTTGGAATCCCAGATTCATGGGAGCCATGGGTGGCCACTCCTAACAGGGATTACTCTGAATCCTCCTTTGCTTGGTCACCATGTGATCAATTTGTTGCCACACAGACCAAAGAAGCTGTAGAGATCTGGGATGCACTCACCTTTGAACTTCTCTCCACCCTCCAACCCACTGAACCCACTTCTTGTCTCATGGGTCCACTTGCCTATTCGCCAGATGGACACTCCCTTGCCTGTGCCTCTGATACTGCAATTATGGTTTGGGATATCCAGACAGGTGGAATAGCCAAAAAAATTCAACATTGTGAGACCCACAATAGCTCTCTGGTGTGGTCACTAGATGGAGGATCAATTGGCATCATGGGTTGGAACCAGAGGACTCACACCCTGACTGTATATAGATATGATGTTGCATCAGGTACAGCACTGTCCTCCATCACACTCCTGT
>Ga0307515_10014024_pt1 | contig 14911 bp, 15 predicted proteins | sample 17_EM_MG_FD_194513 | JGI IMG/M metagenome (GOLD analysis project Ga0307515, IMG submission 194513) | Populus trichocarpa ectomycorrhiza microbial communities from riparian zone in the Pacific Northwest, United States - 17_EM | ecosystem: Host-associated > Plants > Roots > Unclassified | place... | reverse complement strand
ACTTCAAATGTTAGGTGTAAATTTTAAGGGAGGAGAGAGAAGGAAAAAAAAAGAATAGAAAACAACTCTAGTGACAATCCGCCCAGTATAACCCAACACATGCTGCCTATGGAGGAATAAGGATGTCATGAATAATCGCCTAACATGACACTTTTCTCAAGCTTTTGCTTTACATGTTTGGAATTTTAATAATTTTTTAATTATTGTAAAGACTAATTTACCCCTCTACGCATCTAATTATAACAAAAAAAAACCTCATGTGGAAAATATGAAGATGACCTAAAAAACCTAAATTAATTATGAAATAGAGGGTAATTTTGTAAATTTATTGTGTTTTTAATTTTTAATATTTTTTTAAATATTGTTAAGACCTATTTACTCCTTAACCCATCCGATTATAGGGAAACAACCAAGATGAAAATATGAAAATGTCCCTTAAAAAAATATAATTAATTTTGAAACAAGGATACTTTCGTAAACTTACCATGCTAAAAATATGAAATTTGAAAACAAAATCCCTAGAAACTAATTATATGATGTTTTCGTTTTTAATTTTAAGGGTAATAAAGGTATCTTACTATTCTAAAAAAGAGAAAAAGGCCTTCGTCCCCCTAATCTAAATAAAAATGATAACTATATCATATGAAAAATACCATTTTACCCTTGAATTTAGTCTTTTTGGTTGATTTGATAAAGGACAAAAGCGTAATCTAATATTAAAATTCACAATAAATTCTTTGTAAAACTACTATGAATTTCTCATGTCTTATATATTTTTGGTAAATTAGTAAAAAATTATAGGAATACACTCAACAGAGTTGAAATAGACCATCCGATTTTTAAACATCTACGTTGAATTCCTCAAAACATGAAACTTGTTATTCTTTTTTTATGCCTTCAATTTTATTTCATTTTATGTTTTAGAGGGGATTGTTTGAGTAAAGACAAGTGGTGATCCTTAAGAATTTATTTAGACTCTTTTTATTCATTCAACATTTGAAATATGTAGAATGTTCTCTTATTCTTTGAAATTTGTTAAAAATAATGTTTTAAATCATGGTTAATCTACGTATTTGAAGCTAAACTAAAATGGATCCATATTAAAACTTTATTAGGATTTATTCTTTGATATAAAATATAAAATATTAATATGATTAAAATAAATTATAGGTGAATAAAAATTGATCTAAAAAAACTTTTAATAAATCTTGGTGAAACACAAAAAATATGTCCCACATTAACAAAAAAAAAAAAAGAGGAGTTTATTTTTGTTTATATGGTGGAAAGATGAATAATTAAAATTAAATAAAAAAATATCTAAAATTTTAGAAAATAAATGATCTAAGCAAAATAGACTTTAGACCTAAGCTTGGTTTGGGTTTAATGTAAAACTAATTTTTTGGACAATAAAGAATTATTATTTTTCCAATCTATTTTTTGAGCTTAGGTTTGAGTTTGATAATATTTGGCCCATAAAAAATTATTTTTTATCGGTTTATTAGTTTGTTTAGCCCATGAATAAAGTGTCTTAACGGTTTCTTCAACTTGAACAGTTTTTATATAGATTTTATTCAAACAAAACATCATATTTAAAGACAAAATTGTCATGTTTAATTTTGATTTAAATGGAAATTGAGACTAACAATGCTAGAATTAATTCTGACAATTACTAGAATTAATTCTTTATTGGTTTTGGTTCCAAAATCTTCTATAAAAAGGGTTGAAGAATAGTGTTTTTGCACTAATTTTCTATATTTTACATACTTTTCTTCATCTTTATTTTTCAGTTTATTCTTTTTTGTTTTAAGCTCTATGTTCTTTATTTTTTTCTCACAATTTAGAGTTTAAGTTTAGTCTTTGTAAAGAAACATTTAAGCTATATGTCCTTGAGTTCATGGATTTTTTTTAAAATGTATCTAAACAACATGATGTTATTGGAATTTTGTTAGACTTATTGTATATATTATGCTTGCATCAATTGAGGAGCAATAAAAATTTTAAAAATAAATGATTGATTATTTGCAGCAACAAAATTTAACATGATTAAATGCTAAGAGCTTGGACAAGTAATTATTTTATATACTTTTAAGTATAATATATTATAAGTTTATTTTTTTATTTATATTTGTTTTTGTAAATTTGGATATATTGTATGCTAATATTGAATTTGATATCAATTATAAGTTTAATTTGAAAGGTACAAATGCTTATAAACTAAACATTAATACTGCTGTACTTAATTAGTCTAATATGTGTACATTTTTGTAGAACAAACTTTCGGACCAAGGAATGTGGTTCAGCATAGTAACACGGTGAGCCCTCATCAGCCAGGCCATTGAATAGCTATGAAAGAGATGAAGCATCAAAGTGAAAGTTGTAAAGCAAGATAGAAGAAAAAAGAAAGAAAAGTATATCAAAAGAAAGTTAAACCATGCCAGTTATGATTCTTTAAATGTCTACAATGTTCATGACATGCCATCATTGCTGCTGCTTAAGACCTTTTTTTTTCTTACTCAAAAAAGAAAAAGGAACAAAAAAGAGATTCGTACACTTAACAAGCTAGCAAACTTAATCGGTCTTCTTAAGCAGTAGCAGCAAATACTGCGCCATTTTGATGGCTATTTCCCCTGAATCCATGCCAGAAAATCCCATTGATTTCCGAGCCCCGCCGCCCTCTCCTATCGCCTCTGGCCGAAGATCATCCGTGACCAATGATGAAGTCCTAACTGAGTTTCTTGAGCACTCACTACGTGTTCCGGATTTGATTTTACCTGATAAGATATTTCCAAGACAGAAAATTGTCGAAACACCCCCAAGAATTGATTGTCAATCACTGATTTCTGGGGAAAGTGATTCAGTTCTGAGGATGCTGGATTCAATAGCAAGAATTGGGTGCTTTCAACTAGTTAACTTTGGAATTCCAAGTGAATTTATAAGGTTGGTGTCGGTCACAGCAGCCGGAATCTTTCAGCTGCCTCCCGAAAAGAAGGAGGCAGTCTCGAGGTCACTGGAGAGGCCGTATGGATTCGAGGAAGTTCATGGTGATCATCAGGAGGCCGAGAGTGAAGTAAGTGAAGAGTTTGTGTGGTGTAAAGATGAGAGTTTGAAGTTGGATATGGAGGGAATATGGCCAACTGGATATTCAAATTTCAGGTAATAACTACCCAACAAAAAAAAAACAAGTCTTTATATTTTCTTCTTCTTTTGGCAGTGGCATTATTTGTTCTTGTGTGTGTATGTTTGTGTGAATTTTTGTTGTTTTTTTTTGGTTATCTCTCCAAGTTGTTCTAGTTTGGACAATCTTCTTCCTGTCTGTCAAACATAGAATAGATTATTGAGTTGTTGTAGTTTTGACCACAATCTTTCAGCGATCTAATAGTATTTCTTGTTTCTCTTTATTTTTCTTACCACGGAAACAATAAGTCCATGAGTGCATCTGTAAATGGGAAATCTTTCAACTAGTGCTGCATTTGCCGTTATTGTTAAAAATGTTGGGCATGCTTCCATAATGTTGCATGGTTTCTGGTCAATACTAATCTCTGAATTTGGTAATTAACCTGCACATGAAATTGTACTAACGATCTTATTAATCCATATTCGTTCCTTTTTCTTCCTTTCATCTGGAGATTGTTTCGATGAATTCATGAAGGTTTTCTTGTTATACATAATACAATATCCAAACACAAGCCTGTACTACTACTGGTCTCAGCCAGTGCCAGTTTTAGACAAGGTAAAAAGCAATGGATAAAGAACATGGAGCGCAGAGCAGAGCTGCCACTGGGAAATATGTTTCATTGCATTTACTTCAGTTTTGCAGTATCTGTATCTATCTCTTCAACAGATTTTCAAATATGAATTCCAGTGTATTGCAAACTTACAATGAAGCTACATCTTATGCCCAAGTTCTCATAATTCGCAGCAAGAAAATGGAGACCCTTTCATCTGATATAGAGAAAGTGGCCAGGAAAATCCTCCAAATTCTCCATGAAAATTGTCCGAGGAAATCAATGTATGGAAATGATATGATGCAGAGGCAAGATCTCATTGGCTCAGTCTGTTGCCTATACAAGCATGGACGTAACTTTCTGGCTGATCAATGGGCTAGCTCCTTGGGATATGATGTGATGAGAATGCTAATAAGGGGAACTGATTACTCTCATGCCTTGTGCTTGCATGTATGTGATGGTTCATCAGAATTTCATGTTTACTCCAAGAAAGGCTGGGTGTCTTTCTGCCCAGATAAAGATGCATTGATTGTCACAGTTGGAGATCGAACACAGGTATTAGTTACTGTTATATAAATTGCTTAAAATAGTAGAATAATTGGAGTAGCTTTTGTTCCTGTATGTCAATTTTTTTAACTTGAAGCGATTCATTATGAAGCCACGCATGCCCTCTTTACAACTGTGATAGTAATGATATGACAAGTGTGGAAATTAACCTCAACATCATGAAAAACCAACCTTTAATATCAATTCCGGTTCATTATGCTTCCTCCTCCTTTTGTTTAATGCTGGAATAGCTAAATCTAATCATATCTCTTCTCTTAACAGGTTTGGAGTGGCGGCCAGTACAAGCATGTTTTCGGATGGCCAATCTTTAAAGGTGAGGATAAGGACAGCATTTCAATGGCTTTTCTCTATTCTCCTCCAAGCAGCAATAGTAGCAGCTCCAAAACCAGCAAGGGGAAGACTGTTTCGCTTGGCCAACAAGCTATTTTGGCTATAATTTTGACTCTTGTATGCCATTTCTTAGTTTATTTTTATAAGGAAGTTTGATGCTATCAAAAAATGCTGATGGGCTCATCTATTCAGTTTTGGTTCCATAGGTATTGGGTTTGTGCTTCCCATTCATTTGGATTTTGGCTTCTTTTTTTTGTCTTTTTTTTTAATGTACAACAGTATTTTATTAATTAATACCGATGAAAGTCACAGATATAACATTATTTTTTCATATAATAAATATAAAAAACAAGAGTTAAAACTAGCTTTCCGATACTGATAAAAAGGAAATGTTAATTCTTGTTTTTTTTTTTTTATAAGAATAAAATATGTTAGATTGATTTTGGCAGTGAAGGTTTCCAGAAAAAATTGTGTTTATTATCAACTAGATTCTGTCTTTAAATAGTATATAAATTGCTACGATTAAGCTATTTGAATTTATATCAGATTTAAATTTTAAATGTAATTCAAATAAAAGTCAATTCCTATCTTTTGTTGCACCCACTGTATTTTTTACATCTCTTTCATTTTAATGGTAAAAGATAAGGGTATATTCAAACACAAAACTTCTACATGGTATCAGAGCTGCTTTCCTATCCTGTTAATTTCCTTTTCTCTCTTTTCCTCCTCACATTCTCCCCGACATCAATGAATTCCACATTTTCAGCACAAGCTCCTCTCAAACTCACGTCATCTAACTATCTCTTATGGAAAATCCAATTTGAAATACTTTTCATTGGTTATGATCTTCTTAGGTATATTGATGGATCCAAACCATGTCCACCCAAAACTCTAACTACAAACAATATTGTCACACCAAATGTTGCTTACAACATTTGGGTTTGCCAAGATCAATTAATCGTCAATGCTCTCATTGGTTCTTTATCACCCACTATTATTTCATTCATTACTCGAGCAAATACACATCCCAAACCATCTCATAACCATTGAGGCCTATCTTGTCCCGTAACAACAGGAACTGAGAAGTAGACAATGGCTTAGTGAGAATATCAGCAAGTTGATCGGCAGAAGAAACGTGAGCCACTTGAAGTAGATCAAATTGAACTTGATCTCTGATAAAGTGATAATCAACAGTGCCATGTTTCATGCGAGAATGGAAGATAGGATTGAAACGTAATTGTGTTGCACTAACATTATCACAATATATAACTGGAGAATTTGGTAAGCCAATTCCAAGTTTTGAAAGGAGAGAGCAAACCTAGCGAAGTTTAGTAACGGTGGTAGCAATAAAGAAATATTCTGCTTCTGTGGATGAGCGTGCAACACTTGGTTGCTTCTTTGAGCTCTAAGAGACAAGGTTGCATCCTAAGTAAACCAGATAGGCACTGGTTGAAGACTAATCATCTCTATTACCAGCCCATTTCGTATCAAACAAACCAAGAACCTTCTAAAAAATATCACCAAAGGTTATATGTATGTCACTGAATTTCTTCACTCTGTCAAAGCTCATGTAGATGAACTGACCATCTTGGGCGCACCAATAGATAAAGAAGATCGTATAGAGAAGATCTTGGATGGACTAGGTGATGAATACAACGAACTTGTTCATACTGTTCAAGCTCGTGACACATCAATAACCTTCGATGAACTCTATAAGAAACTCTTATCCTTTGAAGCCTCTCTTAGTGCCAAATCTGAAATATGTATTCCTATCCTTGTTAATCCAACAAACATGACAAATATCATCAACATAAATTGGCGGCAACACAAGACCAACACCAGTTGGCATCCCAATCATTTCTCTTCTACAAGTTCCACAAGTTAGCATCCACATCCAACCAACACTGGCCACCCACTTATGGCCATTAATTCAGGTACTCCAAATCACAACAACCGCCCTCTACCCTATCCTTATTAGGGATTTTACCAAATCTGTAGCATTCAAGGTCACACCGCCAAGCGCTGCCCATCCTTTCAGCTTATACCAATTCACCTAACTACTACAAGCATTCCACCACTAAATAACTCCACTGATCTTGGCAACCACAAGCTCATTATGTAGCAAATACAATTACTAGTAAACCATCATGGCTACTAGATAGTGGTGCCTCTCATCATGTCACTACTGACTTAAACAACATATCTTTTTATATTCCATACAATGGCTCAAATGATGTTTTGATCGACGATGGTACAGGTCTATCCATATCTCATACTGGTTTTGTTTCTCTTCCCACAACAACCACTAGTTCTCTACGTCCTAACCATGAAAAAAAAAACTTAATTTCTATTTCTCAATTTTGTGCTACTAATGATGCCTCTGTTGAATTATTTTCCTCTTCTTTTCATGTGAAGGATCTTTGCACGGGGGCAATTTTTTTAAAAGGCATCACTAAAGATGGAGTGTACGAGTGGCCAGCTGCACAACCTAGATCTTCTCCAATTCTAGCCTTCTCTCTTGTCAAAACTACATCATCAAATTAGCATCATCGCTTAGGACATCTAATAATCAATTAGCTTCCTCCTTACCTTTAACAAAAGACTTCTCATGTAATGCATGTCTTAGTAATAAAAGTCATAAGCTATCTTTCTCAATTTCATCCCGTAACTCAACACAACCACCTCAAATAATTTTTTCGATGTATGGACCTCTCTTATTGTGTCAGCAGATGGTTTCAAATATTATGTTATTTTTGTTGATCATTTCACCAAATACATATGGTTTTAGCCCCTCAAAAGAAAATATGAAGTTCAGAAAGTCTTTATACGTTACCAAGCTATTGTGGAAAATTATTTCTCTCATACAATTATCACTTTCTATTCTGATAATAAAGGAGAATATATGACACTCAAATATTATCCTTCTCTCCATGACATTTCCCACTTAACCACTCCACCACATACACCTCAACACAATGGCTACTCTGAAAGATGACACCGCTATATCATTGAAACTAGCCTCACCTTACTCTCTCATGCTTCTCTTCCAATCACCTTCTAGCCTCAAGCCTTTGCTATTATTGTTTACCTAATTAACATACTACCAACCACTACACTAAATTTCCCCTTTCCCTATGAATTAATTTTCCATAAAAGTCCCAATTACTCTAAACTCAAAGTTTATGAATGTTTATATTACCCTTGGCTTCGCCCCTATGTGTCTCACAAACTTAGTCAACGATCTACACCGTGTATTTCTTGAGTACTCTTTATCTCAAAGTGCATATCTCTGCCTTAACCCCTTTACATTAAAAATCTATGTTTCTCACCATGTTCAATTTGTTGAAATAGTTTTCTCATACATGTCTTTGTATAACACTCTCCCTCATCCCACTTCCACTACTTTAAACACTTAGATTCCACCTATCTTTACTGTTTCTATTCCAACGTCATCCTAGCAAACAGACTACACTCCATCTGCAATTAGCTCTTAGGAATTGCCTCTGCCTGAGACCATATCCCAACCAACCATTTCATCATCACAATAAGAAGCTCCTGAAAACCATCCATCACATAATCCTTCCCATCAAACCACCAAACAACAAGTCACAGTTCCACCTCCCACCTAACATAGTATGACTACCCGAGCCAAGAACAACATACCAAACCAATTCAAAAGCTTAACATTCACATCCTCAAAACCACTTCCCAAATTACTGCACCTACATCCATATCACAAGCTCTCAAAGACCTTAATTAGTGCCAAGCTATATCCAAAGAGTATGATGCACTTATTCATAATGGAACTTAGGAACTAATTCCCTCTTATGGCATTTCTAATCTGGTTGGCTGTAAGTGAATTTACCGTATTAGAAGACGTTCTGATAGTTCCATTAACAGGTTTAAAGCTCACCTTATAGCCAAAGGCTTTCATCAACGACCGGGTGTGGATTACCATGAAACCTTCAGTCCCGTTGTTAAGCCTACCACAGTGAAACTTGTGCTTAGTATTGCAGTAAGTAATGGTTGGTCTCTCCGCTAGTTGGACGTTAACAAAGCCTTTCTTCAAAATAGGCTCTCTAAAGATGTCTTTATGGCCCAACCAGCAAGCTTTGTAGACTCTGACCATCCCACATTTGTCTATAAGCTTCATAAAGCCATCTATGGCCTCAAGCAGGCTCCTCGAGCTTGGTATCATGAATTACGTCAGTTTTTACTAGATTCTGGTTTCAGGAATTCACACTCAGATACCTCTCTTTTTATTCTTCACAGCAACCATCATATCTTGTATCTTTTAGTGTATGTTGATGACATTATCTTAACTAGTAACAATGATGCTTTTGTTTCATAGTTTGTTGAATGTCTTGCTCAACGGTTCTCTCTAAAAAAACTTGGTTCTCTTTCTTATTTTTTTGGAGTTAAAGTTGTCCCACATTGTCTTGGCATCTTACTCTCACAAAGAAGAAACATTCAGGACTTACTCAAACGGACCAATATGAAAGATGCAAAACTTATTCTCACTCCTTTATCAACAAGCTCTGCAGCAATCTCCTTAATATTGGGCACACCCCTGTCAGATCCTACTTTATATCGTGCAACAGTTGCTAGCCCACAATACCTCTTTTTGACTCAACCAGACTTCTTCTTTGCAGTCAATAGAATGGCTCAGATTATGCACAAGCCAACCAATGAGCACTAGGTTCTTGTTAAGCGTATTCTATGCTACTTGTGTGGTACACTAGATAAAGGCCTACTACCGTATCGTGATTTTCATCTCTCTTAATGGCTTCTTTAATTCACTTCATGCCTTTTCAGATGCGGACTAGGCTGGTAATAGAGATGATTATTCTTTAACCAATACCTATTTGGTTTACCTAGGGCGCAACCTTATATCTTGGAGCTCAAAGAAGTAACTAATTGTTGCATACTCGTCCACATAAACAGATTATCGTTTTGTTGCTACCACTACTGTTGAACTTCGCTAGGTTTGCTCTTTCCTTTCAGAACTTGGAATTGGCTTACCAAATTCTCTAGTTATATATTATGATAATGTTGGTGCAAAACAATTAAGTTCCAATCCTATCTTTTATTCTCGCATGAAACATGTCGTTGTTGATTATCACTTTATCAAAGATGAAGTTCAATCTGATTTACTTCGAGTGGCTCATGTTTCTTCTGCCGATCAACTTGCTGATATTCTCACTAAGTCATTGCCTACTTCTTAGTTCTTGTTGTTACAGGACAAGATAGGCATCTCTACCCGCGGCCCATCTTGAGGGGCCATATAGAAGTTGTTACGATCAAGTTATTTGAATTTACATCAGATTTGAATTTTGAATGTAATTCAAAGAAGATAGGCTAGCTTGATCCTTATTGAGATATAGGAGTTAGTTCCTATCTTCTATTGCACTCATTGTATTATTTATATCTCTTTTATTCTAATGGTAAAAGACAAGGATTCATTCAAACACAAAACTTTTATAAATAGACATTACAAGTCTTAGAGTTAATGCAACTCTTGTAAAAAACAAATAGCACTAACTATAATTTTCCGAAAGTGCAACTAACAAAACATGACTAAAACTACAAATGATTCCATTAAGATAACATTATAGTTGTTTGATTCCTAAAGAATATCTCAGCATCAGATTTCCTCCTAACAAATATCCATGCTTATGGTTCCTTATTATTGAAATGCAACTGTAACTTTTATTCCTAACGTACTCTCCTTTAAACTAAAAGTCTTCAGACACCAGTTTACATATTTATTTTAGAACTTTTTTCATGGAATATACCCTAAGTAAACTTCTTAGTCTCTTCTTACTTAGCTTTTGTTATGGATAAAATCATGATTGATTGTTTCTTAGATGACCATGAAATTGTTGTCAATCCCATCATAAATACATAACTAGAAGTGTTCTTCATTTCATCTACATCTCCTACATGATCACTATTTATATATCCACACATTATCATTGATGACTCATTTGAATATAAAACTCCATAATCAATCATTCTTTTCAAATAACTAGATATTATTTTTGATGCACCAAGATAAAGCTCTGTTGGATGCTCTATATATCTATTTATGATACTCACAACATGTATAATATCTAGACTTATTGTAGTTGGATACATTAGGTTTCCTACAATTTATTTGTAAAGAGTGGCCTTTATCTTTTTTTTCCTTCAACATCTTTATACAACTTCAATCCTAGTTCATTGGAGTGATGATAGAATTGTAATCCTTCATCTAGAATTTATCTAGAATTTCTTGTACATACCTCTTCTAAGTAATGAAAGTTCCTCTTGATGACTACTTTACTTCAATGCCAAAAAATTGGTGCATATATCCCATATTGTCATCTCACACTCTGTCTTCATTGAGCTTTTTAATTCTGCAACCATTGTTTCATCATTTCCTATGAAAATGAGATCATTTATATATAAAAAAAAACTAGCAGCATCTTCCCATCTTCTTTAGTCTTTATGAATAATGCATGCTCATAAAGATATTTATGATAGCCTTCCTTTTTGAAGTATGACTCTATTCGACTATACCAAGTTTGAGGTGCTTGTTTTAATCCATATAGTGCTTTTCTTAGTTTGTAAACTTTATCTTCATTCCTTTTTTATATAAAACTAGAAGGCTACTTAATGTACACATACTCTTGTAAATCTCTATGCAAAAATGATGATTTTACATCCATATGAAAAATGGACCATGAATGTTGTGTTGTAATTGAAAGAACTAACTGGATACAACTGGAGCAAATACTTCTTTATAATCAACTCTCAATTCTTGATTGTATCTCTTTGCTACCAAATAAGCCTTATGTTTCTCTATAATACCAACTTCATTCACCTTTGTCTTGTAAATCCATTTTACACTAATTACTTTCTGCCTTTTAAAAAGTCTTGTCGATTCTCATGTTTGGTTCTTTTCTATAGCTTGAGTTTATTATGACATGGTCCTCTACCATTTTGTTTCTTTGATTGCCTCTTTAAAGGTGATAGGGTCATTGTCAACAAGTAAAACATAATATGTAGTTGTTTCTTCATCAGATAATTCGCTTCCACTAATATAATATATCATCCAAGTTGGTCTCTTCTTTATACATGATTCTCTTTATCTTACAAATTCTATTGATGTATGTTCTTTAAAGGAATCTGAAGTTGTAGTCTGATGATCAATTTAAACATTTTCTTTTTCTTTATCAAAGTTAACAGACAAGTTGTATGATTGTTGCCCTGATTTATTTGTATCCCATCTTCATTTCTTATTCTCATAAAAAACTACATCTCTATTGGTGCAAGTTTTTTTAAAAATTGGATCATACAATTTGTATGCTTTAGAAGTCATTTACACCAAAAAAGATACATTTCACATTATTATCATTAAGTTTCTATCGATTTTGATCTAGCATATAAAAATCCTAAAATGATTGATTGTAGTAGGCTTTTGACCACTCCAAGCCTCTTTAGGAGTCATATTCTTCATTGTAAATACTTCAGGCTATAATGTTTTTGGTATTTTTCCACTATTAGCATGCTTCGTACCATATTTGAAATGTTACAATTCCTTATTTCTAATACACAATTTTGTTGTTGTGTATATGATGTTGTGAGATGTTTTTGAATTCAATGTCTATTGTAAAAATCTTCAAGTTCTTTTAAAGTATATTCTATTACCCGATCACTGTGAAGGGTTTTAATCTTAAAGCGTTTTTCTTCTCCATTATAGCTTTAATCTTCTTGAATGCTTTTAATTTCTCTTGTAGAAACTGCATCCAATTTTTCTAATTGAAGTCATTTATGAACATAATGAAGTATATCTTTTTTCCATTAGAAATTGGATGAATATGACTATGTCTATTGTAATGGATCAACTTGTAGTGGCTTGCATGCTCTTGTTATTTTCTTTTGTATGAATGAATCTCGGTGTTGATTGTTTATAACATAATCTTCATAAATTGTATCTATGCATGTGATTTGAGAGAGCCGAACTATTATCTTATCATGAAGAGTTTTTAAACATTTGAAATTCAAGTGTCCATATCATGCATACCACAACCAAGTTTCATTTTCTTTAGCTGAGTAATATGAATGTTGTGAGCTTTGAATGTTTAAAGGAAACATTCTATTTCCAGTCATTTAAGCCATTATGATTAACCCCTTCTCCTAATCTTGGATGTAATAGGCTTCATCCTTTATGATGATTGAATAACCTTTTTCATGGAACTATCTAAGGCATAAAAGATTGCCTTTCAACTATGGAATATAGAAGACACTAATAATGATGTGCAACTGATTATTTTTAGCTTGAATTCTAATGTTTCTTTTTCCAATTAAAGTTACTCTTGAGTCATCTCTAAGTTTCATAGTTGATCTATATGAGTCATCTAACTATGAGAACATTGATTTATTCCTACACATATGGTTGCTGCAACATGTGTTCATATACCATAGGTTTGAGGTTGTTTCTTCTATTTCCTGACATACATCAGTAATGTATCCTCATCTTCATTCTTTTTTTGTTTTGTTATACAAATTTACCTTTTCAATCTTATTTCTTTCCAATTTAGTGTAGCATTCAAATTGATTGTGACCATATCGATCATATCAAAAACACTTAATTTTAGATTTATAAAACTTATTTGCCTAGAACTTGTCACTTTATCCTTTTTATTTTTCTTTTGGATCATAGGCTTCATCTATGCTTCCTCTTTCCCCATCTTTGGTGTTACCTCTTCTTCATCCTCTTTCTTAGAATGTCATAGCTTGTAATGTATGCTCTTCTTCTGTAGTTTTTTGTTGTTAAAGTTTTTGTTTATGAACATGCAATGAATTGTATAGTTCATCAATTGAAAGAGAATCAATGTCGTTAGACTCTTTAATTGAACAAAAAATATAGTTAAACTTTATTGTCATTGATCATAGAATTTTCTCTACCATAGTAACATCTTTCATTCTATCTTCATGAAGTTTCAATTTACTAGTTATAGCTAGTGTTTTAGAGAAATAATCATCTACTGATTTTCGTGGCTTCATCTGAAGAGTTTCAAACTCTTTGTAAAGAGCTTGAAGATGTTATCATTTCACTCTAGTTGTCACTTGATATCTTTTGTTCATGGAGTCCCATATCTGCTTGGAGATATCTTTCTGAAGAATAGTCTCACAGTATAAAACGATGTATAGCTTGAAACAAGTAGTTTTTTTTGCTTTGAGGTCCTTCAGTTTTTATTCATCATGAATCTTTTTTTGTATTACATTTGTTGATATTTATCTTTCAGGATATACTTTATAAGATGCAAATACTTTTTAGATCTTAGAAACATTGCCATCAACAAACTCCAATGGTCATAATGACCATCGAAGCATGAAATTACAGGTTGCACAAAATTATCAAATACCATTGGTGATTGCTCCTGCAATTTTAAAGTGGGTTTTTTTTTTCACTTTTCTCTTGTGTTTTACTCTCTTAATAAGTTTCCTTTTGTTTTTCACTCCCTTCAAAAGTTTAGGCTCTAATATCAAATGTTAATTCTTATTCTTTGATAAGAACATAATCTATTAGATTAAATTTGACAATGAAGGTATCCATAAAGCCTTGTGTCTATTATTAATTGAATTTCATCTTTAAATAAATAGTACAAGTCTTGGAGTTAACGTAACTCTTATAAATAAATAAGACCACAATCTCATAACTAATAAACTCTCTTATTAGCTATAATTTTCTTAAAGAAATGCAGCTAACAAAACAACTCCCTAATGACTAGAATAACTATAGATGATTCCATTAAAATAGCATTATAGTAGTTTGACTCCCAGAGAACATCTCAACACCAGATTTTCTCTTGAAGAATATCCAAGCTTATGATTCTTTATTATTGCAATGCAATTGTCATTTTTATTCCTAACAGGAAAACTCTCCAAGCTTAAGTTGTCATTGCAAACATAATGCATTCACAAATAAGATGGCATTGATGAAAATCTTTTCCAACCTTTATCAAAATCTTCAAAACATCTATAAACAAGCACCATACTTTTACTTAATGGAAAACCAACCCTAATAAATGGAGAAACTAAACAAAGATCTAGATCCAGATAACCCATACTTGAATCTATAATAATAAACAAACTAAAGATTTAGATCTGTAAAGATCTAGATCACTTTTATTAAGAAAAAAACACATAAAGATCTAGAAATATAGATCCGGATTTGATAAAAAGAAAAATAAGGATAAGGGAAAGGGAAAGGGAAAGAGAAAGGGAAAGGAAGAAAGAAA
>Ga0307515_10014023_pt1 | contig 14912 bp, 1 predicted proteins | sample 17_EM_MG_FD_194513 | JGI IMG/M metagenome (GOLD analysis project Ga0307515, IMG submission 194513) | Populus trichocarpa ectomycorrhiza microbial communities from riparian zone in the Pacific Northwest, United States - 17_EM | ecosystem: Host-associated > Plants > Roots > Unclassified | place... | reverse complement strand
AATAATGTTCCTCGCCCTGCTTATTACGCCTTATAAGTTATAAAAGTAAATAAATTTATAAAAAAGATAGAGGAACTATAATAGTTCCTTACTAATAAGATAATATAGGCTTAATCTATCTATAAAGCCGCAGCAAATAAGAAACAAACCCTAGCACTAGCCTACTAAATTAGTAATTTTATCTAGCTAGATATAAGAAATCTAAATACAAAATAACCTACTAAGAAACTTAATTAGAAGAACGCTGGCCCTTACAAGGTTAAAAAGGTTATCTCTCCTTATACCTACTAACTAAAGCTCCCTAATACGGTTTAAATCCACCCCGTATTCTATACGTTAGTCCTCCGCCCTACTGCTCCTATATTAAATGCCCTACCTAAACAGATATAAGACCCTCCCCTACTAGTTAAAGTAGATGGTAAGAATAAGTACTTTATTAAAAGAATTAACAATATTAAGTATAATAAACGGAAATGCTAATATAGGTATCTTATAAAATGGAGAGGCTTTACTAAGTCCTTATAGGAACCCATTAACTTTATAGGACTTATATAAGCCGCAGAAGACTTTTATAAACTCTACCTAGAATTATTACAGCCCTATCTCGCAGAAGCTCAAGTTTAAAGGGGGGGTACTATTATAGGATACCTCCGTGATACCTTATACACATCTACCTGTTTCTACTAACTTAGTAATTAGAGACTAACCGTAAAATAGCAATCTAACGGCAATCTAATAGAAATCTAATGGTAATCTATAGCATTCTGCTATATTCTGCCAAGTTCTACCAAATTCTACTAAGTTTTGCTAGGACTATGACCTAAACCCTATTCTGCCCATATATATATTAACTAAGTAACTAAGTTAACAATATATACCCTTTCTTCCCGTTTTCCTACCTTCTTTCCTTACGTAACGTCTTGACTTCTTACATAGTTTATGTATATAGCTTAATAATATCTACCTTGCTATATATTATCGCCGCTTATACTTACTCTGTAACAAAAAGCTTAAAGCTTAACTATATATCCGCGGAGACCTATAGATTACTAAAGAAGAGACCTATGTAGCAACCCTAGCTGCTCGAATATTCTGTGCCCTTATGGCTATAGCAGCCGTATTTAATTTGGAAATTTAATAGTATAACGCCGTAAACGCGTTTATAAACGCTAAGCTTAGTATACTAGTCTACTGCTACTGCCTAGAAGGATTTAATTAAGACGGATATGTTTTAGAGCTACTTATAGCGCTATATAGATTAAAAATCTTACCACTACTTTAGTATAAAGAGCTTACTAGTACTATAGCTAAATTCGGATTGGGACTAGTACTAGGCATTAACTGCCTATTTACTAATAGACAACTTATTATCTTCTTTTATATAGATAATATTGCCGTTTTATTTGCTAAAAAGGACCTTTAAAGACTTAAAGAATTTAAAGCTAAATTACTATAACGATACGAGATCCGTGCACTAGGAGACCTACAATAGTTCCTAGGAATTTGAATTAAACGAGATTAACTAAGTTAAAAGCTCTGGCTTTGCGAATATTCCTATATTAAAAAGATAGCCAATTAATTTAATATTTAACTAGGTAGATTTCCTAAGTTACTACTTCCTGCTAAAGAACTAACTCCGTCCGACTAGTAGACGAACCCTTAAAGGACACTAGCCTACTAGCAACGAGTAGGTTTAATTATACACCTCGCTGTATTTAAAAGACCTGATATTACTAAGTCACATTCTAAGCTAGCCGAATTCCTTACTAATCTAAATTAAAAACACCTTAATATAGCAAACTAAGCTATTTCCTACTCCCTTAGAACAAAATTAACAGCTATTAAATACTCTACTAAAGTATTTAGAGTATACGTCTATTATAGAAACCTAGAAGGAGAAAATATAACCTTTTACGGAGTATTTGATATAGCTTTTGCGGACTATAAAGAAACTAGACGGAGCTCTTAAGGGTACCTATTTATGCTATTTGGAGGCCTAATTGATTGGAAGGCGACCCTATAGCGATTAGTGACTTAATTAACTACCGAAGCAGAGCTTCTCTCCCTATCTACTGCTGCCGTTAAGATTATCTAGTGGCAATAATTCTTTAAGGTAATTGGCTTTAATTTAGAACGCGAATTTACCCTACTCTACAATAATATGCAGACCGTACGACTCCTAAAACAGGATACACCAAAGCTTGATACTAAGCTTCGACATATTAACGTCTATTAGCACTAGCTAAGATAGGAAGTCCAAGACAAAAAGATTGACGTATAATGGGTTCCTATAGACAAAATGCCTGCCGACGGCCTTACTAAAATCTTACCCCGTTAAAAGCACGAAGCATAAATAAAGTAGTTAAATTTGGTAGATATTTAATATTAGATTAATACCTTATCTAGTAACTAGCAATATCCGCAATATCCGTAATATTCGCAATATCCATCACAGTTACCCTATCCTTTTACTACTCCCAAATTGTATCCAAATTTCCTATTTTAGTATAGTCGCTACCTTTATTTTTGTTTTCTACAGCTTTAACTACACTATTAAATCTAGGGGGGTATGTAACTAACTACTAGTGCTATACTGTTGTTGACCTAGGTCGGACTTGCTTACTACCGTCTTACTACCTTAGCTGCTTACCCCCGTATATCTTACCATTCAGCTACTTACCCTTATATACCTTACCCCCTTTTATCTTATTACTTACACCTTCCTTATATATTTATACCGCTCGATTTCTATAGATTTACAATTAAGTCGTTTACTTAATTCTTTACACTGCAAAGCTTATATATATACTAAAGGTATATAAATAACGTTCTTTTTAATTACCTAGACAAATTCTATATAGTATACCTAGACGACATTTTTATATACTTAGACGATAAACTTAAGCATTAAGTTTATATTAAAAAGGTCTTAGAGAGACTACGGAACGCGGGCTTATAAGTTAATATTAAGAAATATAAGTTTAGGGTAAAATGTATAAAGTACCTTAGGTTTATTATAACTATAGAAGGAATTAAGGTTAACTCTAAAAAGGTAAAGGCAATCTATAACTAGAAGCCCCTTTATATAGTAAAAGGGATCTAGTCCTTTCTTAGCTTTTATAACTTCTACTACTAGTTTATTTATAACTATAGAATTATAGCAAAACCTCTTATTTAACTAACTAGGAAGGATACGCCTTTTATCTTTAATAATAACTATATAAAGGCCTTTAATAAGATAAAATATTAGCTTATCTCTTTCTTAATTTTTTATTACTATAACCTAGACCTTAAGTTAATGCTAGAAATAGACGCTTTTAATAGGGTTATAGCGGGAATCCTATTATAGCTATATTTAGACAGTAAATAATACCCTATTACCTTCTTTTTAAAAATAATAGACCTAGTTAAGTATAACTATAAAGTATATAATAAAGAAATATTAGCTATTATTTAATTACTATCCTAATAGCGCGTAGAGCTTAAAGGTGTAAACTTTAGGATTAAGATATATATAGATTATAAAGCCCTAGAGTACTTTATAACTATAAAGCAGCTTACTAAATAGTAAGCCTAGTAGGCCAAAATACTTTTATAATTCTTCTTTATAATTATATATTATTTTAGTAAGTAAAACTTTAAGGCTAATACTTTAACCTAAAGAGAATAAGATATAGAACCCTAGGATAAGCTAAAGACCCTATACTAAACGCGCGCTCTTTTTTACCCTAAATAGCTTAACCCGCGGATTCTTAGGGAGCTAAACTTTTAGTAAAACTAGCTAGTACTAATAAAGGAGTCCTTAGATAAACTAATAGGGCTAATTAACCGCCTCCTAACTATAAACCGTACGGCTAACGCCTTAAAGGCCCTCCGCGACTAAGCTATAAAAGGAACCCCTAATTTTAAAACAAAGGAAGAATTACTCCTATACTAGGAGCGGCTTATAATCCTTAATATTAATAACCTATAGACTAAACTAATCCGTAAAGCTTATTACTAAGTTTCTATAGTATACCCTAATAAGAATAAAATATATAAAATTATTAACTGCCGCTATTATTAGCTAAGAATAGTTATAGATATTAACTAATATATATAGAACTACGAAAACTATTAGAGAGCTATAACCCTACGGAACAAAACCCTAGGACTACTTAAGCTACTCCTAATACTACAGCGCCCTTAGTAGTATATCTCTATAGATTTTTATAAGCTATTTATAGACCGTAACGGATATAATATAGTTATAGTTATAGTTAACCGCTTTAGCAAACGCCCGTTCTCTCTTCCCTATTATAAAAACATTAATATTAAAGAAGTAGCCCGGCTATATATCTACTACGTTTACTAAATTTATAGACTACTAAATACTATTATGTTTAATTATAGGCTATAGTTTATATCGGCCTTTTAGAATAAGTTTACCTAAATTCTAAGTATTAAGCTAAAGCTTTTTACGGCTTACTACCCCTAGATAGATAGTTAGACGGAAATTATAAATTAGTAACTAGACTAAAGGCTTAAGCCCTTTATTAACTACTTCTAGGATAACTAGTCTAAACTACTACCTTTAATAAACTACGCCTAAGTAACTCTACCCTATAACTCTATAGAGTTTGCCCTAATTTAGCTAGAAATAAGATACTTACCCTATATAAACTTTAACTAAAAAAGGCTAAAAGAACCCTAGACTATATAAGAGAAGCTATTCTATAGTAAGGCCTAATAGTATATTAAACGCTTAGAGGAAGCCTAAATAGTAGCCTATAAGAACCTAGGAAAAGCCTAAAGGTTAATAAAATAGTAGGCAAATAAACACCATTAAGAGCCTAACTTTGCTCCTAGTAATATAGTTTAGGTTATAATAAAGAATTAGAAAACTAAACAACCTAGCCATAAGTTAGACTACTAAATAGTAGGACTATATAAGGTTCTTAAGAAGTTAGGCAACTTATATAAGGTAAAGCTCCCAGATTTAATTAGGGTATACCCTATCTTCTTACTAGATAATTTATAGAAAGCTATAAATAACCTATTACCTAGATAAAAAAACGAGCCTCCCCTACTAATTTAAGTAAACGGTAATAATAAATAGAAAGTTAATAAAATACTAGTCTGTAAGATAGTATAGGGAATATTAAAATACTATATTTAATAAAAGGGTTATAACTTAAACCTAACCTAGTACTCTATATAGAACTTTATAAAAGCTTAAAGAGTTTTATAATTAATACCCTAATATACCTAAACCCCTAAAGTACTTAAATAAGTAAATATAATACTAGTATAATAAAGATAATAAGTTACTAGAGGAGTATAGGGATAAAAACGCCCTAAAGCCCTAATATAGCTATCTATTAAATTTTACTAAATTTTACTGTTTTCTACTAGTACTATAAAACTTTAAATATTTAGGAACTTTAACCGCCGGTTAAAGTTATCTAATTAATTAAATCCTTACTAAGACTTTTAGCGGCTACTATTTTTAGCCTAGCGCTTCCACTTAACCTATAGTTGCCTTTTATACTTAGTCTAAATACGCTTATATCCTCTTTCTTTCCTTATCTTATATTTTATAATCTTACGTTTTAAAAGCCTAGTGCTATTTTATTTCTAACTAAGCCTAAAGGTAGGCTTTATTTTAAAGAGGGGGGTAATATAATAGCGCTATTGCACGTTACCTGCTAAATTCTGCTAAATTTTACTAACTTATAATTGGCTTGCCCAAAGCTAGCGCCTTAGCGGCTTACCTTATATATTTGTTTACATCGGTCCTAGCAACCCCTTTCCTTCTTTTTAGCTTAGTATCTTCGTAATATAGCATTTGTTTAAGCTTTGGTTTAAAGGCATTTATTTAAGCCGTAACACAATACCCCTAAAATTAAAACTAAAGTGTGTAATACTAATAAATCCTAAAAAGCTAATAATGGCACCTAAAGTAAGCTTATTTAAAAGAGCTGCCTTTATTTAAGAGGAACCTAAAATCTAATTGGAATTAGAAGTTAAAGATAATAATAACGTTATAGATATACGCGAGTAGATTCGCGCCTTTATAGCTAGCTAAAAAGCTAATTATCTTAAAGTAAGAAATATATAAGAGACTCTATAAGAGATCCTAGAAAGCCTTACAGCCCTATAAAATAGCCTAGCTTCCCCTTCTAAAACCCTAACTGACCTATTTACTCCACTAAATACAATATACTAGGGAGTACGGATATAATAATAAAGTAATTAAAATCTATTAAGCTCCCTAACCCTTTACTACTATCTAATAGAATAAACCTTACCTTTAAGAATTAGAGGATTTAAGTATGAGGAAAGCTCTACGTTAACTATAACTATTTCCTTTCTAAAGAAGCTAAAATACTCTACCTTTTTAGTTAAACCATTAGGGACGCCTAATAGCACCTTTAAGCTAAGTTTAAGGATAAGTCCCCTATCTAATTTATATCTGTTAATAAGATAATATAGCACTTAGCAGCTATTTATATTAACCTAAATAAAGTATAGAACGCCTAGTATAACTATAATTGCCTAATAATAAAACCAAACTAATCCTTTGCTAAATTTTAGACTTAATTCCTATACCTTATAGGAGACGGCTAGGTTCCCCTTAAGAACTACTAATTAGACCTATACAATAAGCTAATAATTTGGTTATAAAAAAATATCGCTATAACCTTAAACAACCTACTAACTTATAATAGACTTATAGCTTATTACCTATTATTAGACTTAGAACTAAAGCGGATTAAAGCCTATCCTAATTAGTAAAAGTAACTCCGTAGTAATTAAAACTTGCTAGTTATACCTATAGGAGCTAAAGTAGGAAGATAAGCTATAACTACTCTTATACTAAAAGCGGTTATAACTACGTACCGGTAAGCGACGCCTAACTAGCTATATACTACGCCATTAACTAATATTTACCGTAATACTTTAATTAACCCTACTTTGGCTACGTACTATAACTATAATAAAAAGGGTTACTTTACCTTATCTTGCCTGGAGCTAAATAATATAAGCGATATTAAGGAGATAAAGAAAAGGAGAGACATCCGATAAGTTGGGAAAAGAAAAACTCTAGGAAAAGACTCCCCCCTAAGGTACCCTATTAATTTTAAAGAAATTAATCTTAGTTAGTTAATAGGAAAAAAGCATTTTACGGTTCTATATATAGTATTTTAAAATAGATATAAAGTTAATATAACTGCCCTTATTAATACTAAAGCAAATAGCTTTACCTTTATAAATACTGCTTATATAAATAATGTTGCTAAGTTTTTAAATACAGAAGCTATTTAACTAAAGAAGCCTATTTAGGTAAAAGGTTATAACAGCTAAGCTAGTTAGCCTATTACCTATATCTTAAAGTTATATATTGCTCTTAATAGACAATACTAATATAATATCCCCTTTTATATCCTATGTATAACGAAGCCTTATAGTAGGTACTACGGTAGACTTGTTAATAGGTTGGGTATATAGGTATAGAGTAGTTAACAACGTAATAATAACTAGTGGAGTGGTTGCCTAATAGATTAACTCTAATTGTATTCTAAGATTTACTATAAAGGGGAGAACTATTTAGGTAGGGACTGTAGTCCTTTAAATACACAACCGTACTCTTAAGAAATCCCCTTTATATATAAGGTACGTATACTTTATCTACTCTATTATAAATCCCGTAGATCCTATAGATTATATAGATTATGTTATATAACCTTAGTTACTATTCCTTATTATATAGCTCTATCGGCTCTATCTTAGACTATACCTAAATTAACTAATTAGCTTCTTCCAACTCCTCTCCTAGTAGTTATAATATTGTACTTAAAGCGTCCGTAATACTATCTCCCCCCTTTTTATCTTTGTCCTTGAAGATCCTAAATATCTTTAAGTTATTTACTAAAGGTGTAATATCCGTCTAATTAATTTAGTTAATATTATTGCTTATTATACCTAAGGCTCCTTCCTCTTCTTTAACTATTTATTGTACTTATACTATTGCTGCAATATTATCTCTTAGTAAGATTATACCGTCTTTATATTCTTGTTGTTTAAAAGAGGAGTTAATTTATATTTTATTAGTAAGTCCATCTTTATAATAACCGTCCTTTTACTTAAAGTGCACTAAAGTAAATATTTATTCGTCCTATAACGTTCGCTTTGTCTCTAATACTAAATATATATAACCTATTACTCTTAATAGTCGTCTAGTTCCCTAGTTAATTTATTTTAGGGTTTTATATTTAATCTACTGCTACGCAGCTAGATAATAAACTGTCTATTACTCTGGCGGAGTTACCCTATTCTTATAATACTAAATAAAAGGCTGCTAATGCTTAGTAATAGGCTCTTAAGTCTTATCTTACGGCGTCCGCTTAGTTAATCCGTCTTAAAAAGGTTCGTAAAAAGGTTTATTTTAAGGAGTAGAAACTTATAGAATAAGGTTTATAGAAACTTAGCGACGAAAGAACGGGTTTTTTTTTGGCCAAAAAGAAAATAGATTTAAGTAGTTTAGTAACTACTCTTCTTAGGTCCCCCTTAGGTAATTTATTCTTTAGCGATCCTTCTTTATTAATACTGCCTGACCTAATTTCTTCTAATACTCCTTTGCCTTTCTTATAGCGTTCTTTAAATTCTTTAGTAGTTCCTAGGTAGTCTTAATATAGCCTATCCACTTTACCTTATACTATATTTTATTGTTAATGTCCTTATAACTAATAATCTTTAAAACTTACTATTTGTCTTCTTTCTATCCTCTATATATATCTGCCTTATAGACTAGTGGCTTAATATTTCTATATACTAGTTCTAGTATTACAATATACTATATAGGGTAGATCTTTATCTTAGCTGGTAGGTTTAACTTAAATATAACTAGTAAAATCCTTTATATGATTTTAAAAGGTCCTAGTCTAATATGGTCTAACTTTTTACTTAGTTGTTAACTCTTAAAATTTTTATATAGTAGCTACACTTTATCTCCCTCCTTAAAATCTAGTCCCTTAAATATCTTAGCATTATAGTACCTTTTTATCCTTTTTTATACTTTCTTTACTAATTCTATAAGGTCTATATAAAGATTTATTAACGTCTTTATTCTTTCTTTAGCTGTATTACTTATTTTCTTTACTTATTATAGTAATAATAATATTTTTAGCTTATATCTATAGTTTGCCTTAAATAGTAATATACCTATTCCTTTCTATAGTGTTATATTATATATAAACTGTATAACTAGTAATAATAATACCTAATTATTCTATACGTAATTAATATAATATCTTAAATACTATTTTAGTGTCTAATTTAATCTTTTTATTTAACTGTCTGTTTGCGGGTAATATATAATAGAAGTTGCTACTTAAACTCCTTATTCTGCTAAGAATACCTCTTAAAATGCTGCTATAAATCTTAGATCTATATCTAATATAATCTTATTTAATGCTCTATATCTTATAAATACTTCTTTAATATAGATTTTAGTAATATCCTTTACTAAGATTTCTTCTATATATGCTATAAAGTAGCCCTACTTAGTTAACTTGTCTACTATTATTAAGATCGCGTTGTAATCTTATCTAGTAATAGGATCTTTTAACTTTAGTAACTTAACGATAAAGTCCTATAATATAACCTCCTATAGTCTTTCTAGTATTTTAATAGGTTATAGCCCTTTATATAGCTTATACCTTATTAGTTTATTCCTTTAATAATCTAGATACTCTTTTATTACTTTTTTTATAATATTCCAGATTCTATTAATAATATACTTTTTTTAAAGTCTTAACACTAAGCCTATTGCTCTATTATATCCTTAAGTTATTCCCTTATAGAAATCTTCTATAAAATGCTCTGCTATACTTCTTAGGATATACTTCGCCTCTCTATACTTATATAGTATCTCTTTTTTTAGATACTTTAACTGTTCTTCTAGTTATGCCTTAAAGATTCTTTATACCTAAAAGCTTTCTAGTATTTTATAGACTCTTCTTAGTTTATTATCCTCTTAAGTTACTGCTAGCTTAGGGTAATTATATTTAATTAACCTATTACTATTTCTATATAATATTGCTTCTAATAGTTTCTCATTACTCTATAGTTTAGCATTTCTGCTAAGTATATTTACTCTTATATTCTTAGTTTCTTTAATATACTAAATCTTAAAATAGTATTCTATAAGCATCTCTGCCCATCTAACTTATCTTTAATTAAGTTCTTTTATTATTAGGAGCCCCGTTAGGTTTTTATAATCTATCTTAACTATAAATAGTTTCTCTACGCCTTACAAGAATGCTCTTTATTTCTTAAGTACTATAACTATTTTTAATAACTCCTTATTATAAACGTTATAGTTTAACTCTAGTGGTATTATTTTCTAACTATAATATACCACTGGATGCTATACGTCCTTATGCTTTTATAGTAAGTATGCTCCTAATATATAGTCTAATACGTCCGTTTCTATAACCGTATCTAGTCCTAATTAGTAGATTTTAAAGATTAGCTCCTAGGTAAATAACTCCTTAAGTTCTTTAAATAACTTCCTTTACTTATCTCCCTATACCTATAGTTCCTCTTTCTTAGTAAGCCTAGTAAACAGTTTAATGTTCTTTAACTATTGTATTATAAACCTTTAGTAGTAGTTATAAAACCCTAAAAACGACTTTAACTATATTATATTCTCCAGTTCTTACTAACTTACTATATCTTTAATCTTCTTTAGGTCCATACTAATATAACCTAGTTTAATAATAAATCTAATAAAATTGGTCTTCCTAATAAAGAACTTGTATTTCTTAATTGCTACTAGCATCTGTTCTTTTTATAGTCTCTTTAAAACCCATTTAATATGTTCCCTGTATTCTTCCTTAGTTATTAAGTAGATAATAATGTTATTAAGGTATGCCATAATAAACTTATTAAGGTATTCTCCTAATATACTATTAATTCTCTTCTAAAATATTGCGGGTATATTTATTAATCTAAATTGCATAACTAATGGTTTATATAATCCTTCTCTTAACCTAAAGGCTGCTTTTTATTTATTACCTTCCTTAATTCTAATCTAATAGTACGCCTATTTTAGATCTATCTTTATAAAGATTTACACGTTACCTATCTAGTCTTAGATTTTACTAATTAAGGGTAAAGGGTACCTATCCTTTTAAGTAATGTTATTTAACTATCTATAGTTAATGTATAACCTAAGTTTTCCGTTTTTCTTTGGTATGAATAGTACTGGATAGCCTACTAATAACTATAATGGTCTAATATATCCCTTTTATAAGTTTTCTTAGATAAACTCTTTAAGTGCGCTTGCCTCCTCTTAAGTAAGCTTATAGGTTGGGAAGAACCTTAAACTTATTCTTAGTTCTAACTCTATTTTATAGTTTTATACTATATAATCTACTAGCTTTTTACTTTTTAGGCTCTATAGTTTCTTACTATACTTATAGTATTTCTTTAGTATATAACTTAAGCCTCGCTTAGTCTCTTTATATATTACTCTAACTTAGTATTATACTAACTTAGTTTGCTATTATATCTTACGTTATTAAGTATTTTTAATATTAACCTAGCCTATAATCTAATTAATCTTTAGGTTATATTTCTATAGCTAAGGTATTTCTAATACTGCCTTATCCCGTCTTAATGGTAGGATATTAAAAGATATCTTAATTTATCTCCCTTTAATAGTTATCTAAATAGGTCCTATTTTAAGATTAATAATCCCTCCTCTATAAGCTATTAGATCTCCTAAAATTATAACTAATAGGTAAAATTGCTCCTTCTATCTATAAGGTAATCCTATTCTTTTAACTACTACTAGTAAAATATAGTTCCGCGTTACTCTACTATCTATTAATACTTTAAACTGCTAATCTTACTAATTAACTTATAAATTTAGGTGTTGTTTTTAATTTTCTTTAAGAGTCTAAGGCTCTACTACTAGCTCCCTTTAATCCTATAGGCCTCTACTTTTTCTAATTATTAGCTGCTTAATCCTATTATACTTAGCTTATTCTTTAGCTAATGCCTAGTTTATTTTTTGTCTTTAGTATACTATAGATATATATTCTCTGGGTATTCCTACTACTATTATCCATCTAAGCATTCTTCCGTAAGGAATCTTCCTAGTTAAAGTATTAAATCTCCTTTCTCTTAGACTTTTATTAGATGCTAGCTATATATATACTTAGCATTTCTATACTATTACTTATCTAGCGCCTAATATATCCTTATAAGGTATTTCTAATTCTTTTCCTTTAGGTTTTTGTACATCTTATATATATTATCCATATATATAATCTATAATAGCGTATAATATACCAGGTGCTTTAGGTTAACTCTTAACTTATTTTTATCTTTAAGTTTAAACCTTTACCGTATTAATCTAAACGTTATAACTTTATTTATAGGTACTAAGATGCGCCTCTCGCTCCTTTAGTCCTTTAATCGTTCCTTTAGATCCTTTAACGTTATAATTAAGGCTCCTTTAATATAAGTTATGGCCTTCTCTGTAATGGGGTGGTCCTAGATAACTCGTTTATCCAACTATATATAGAAATCTTCCCACTTATTATTATATCGCTGCTTATACCACTTTTAGTATATCTACTAGAGTATATACGGCTTATCCGTAAGGAAGTATCTTCTTATTACTACATTATAACAGCCCTTTATATATTGTTCCTTAAATCTAATAGGGATCCTTAGATCCTCTTTATTTTCTAATTTAGTAAGCTATTTAGCTCTTAGTATACCTGCTCTAGGCCTATTAATAATTCTCCATACTAGTGCTTTATCCCTTATATATCCTAGTATGTTAGATTTCTTATCTAGTTTCTATTCTTACTATATAATAATTCTTTGTCTAAATTCTTCTATAGTTTCTTTTGGTTTGCGTCTTATAGATAGATCCTTAAAGTTATCTTATTTCTTAATCTTAGTGTTAGTGCGTTAATCCTATTACTGGATTCTATTTGCAATTTCTTTAGTAGTCCTTATTTGTTTTTAGAATTCTTAGTCCTATAAAATTCTTAATCCTAAGCTTGCTTTTATCTTAAGCTTTACTCCAGCCTTAGTCTAACTAGGCTTTACTAGTGTCCTTATCTCGTCTTAAGAGTCTTATATCTTTAGGAAACTTTGTTTTAAGCTTATTTATATATTACCAAACTAAGCTATTACTCTGCTCTATTGGTTATTATTTATTATAGGTTCTTAAGCTTGCCTTATCTTGTCTTGAAAATCTTAGTCGTCTTATATCTCGTTTTAAGAATCTTAAGCTTTTAGCCTTTTGCCTTTATTAAGCGCCGAAGTAGTTTACTATCTTACTTCTCTTACGTCTTATAAAGCGATAAATATTGTGTTTAGTGGGGTCTCGATCCTAACTAATATTCCCTATTTTATAGTAGAATTATCTTCTGCCTCTTATATAATATCTCTAAGGTCTATATACTCCTAGTAAGCTGCCTTTATTACCTCGTTGTTATAGAATATTTCGCCTATATTAAACTTATTGTCCTTAATATCTAATCTGCAAATTAGTTTGTTAGTTCCTCTAAACTCTAATAATTTTAGCTCCTATAGCTAATAGCTTACGCCATACTTAGCGTCCTTATAAATTTAGTATGCGTTATTATAACAAAACGCGAAACTATTAATTAAATATTCTTTTATTCCTCGTAGTATACTATTATCCCTCTATATATATATATCTTCTACTAGTCTCGTTCCTTTTACCGCGTAGTAACTTTAACTACTCTTATAGTCTTTAACATAGTAACTCTATTCTCCGTAATTTATATAAGCCCCTTCTTTAAACTATTTTTTTTATTATAGAGTCCGCCTAAACGTCTTCTACTATTAAGATTCCTGGTTTAGCCTCTGCTTCTTAGACCTTTAATTACTTGATCCTTATCCTCTAGGTTTCTATAGTCGTTTATTCTATTTCCTATTTTCTTTAGTACTACTTAGGTCTATTAGCTCTGCGCTATACTATAGTTTTTAACTTTAACTTTATTGCTGCGTATTCTGCGCCTTATACAACTACAGAACTTTATCCTAACCCTTCCTAGTCTGCTCTCTTTAGTAGATCTTATTATTAATCTTAATTACTTAATTAATTAAATTCCTAAGAGTATCCGCATCTTCTATTAGGATAATTATGTCCTAGACTTTCGCCTTAAGTCCCTGTTTGTATTGTACTATAAGCGCTTTATTATTTTATTTAACCTATATTACTAACATTTAAAACTGTGTTATATACTTAATTACTAAAGTTCTTTATACTAGGTTTTAAAGCTTTCTTTTTACCATTATGGTTGCCTCTAGGTCTCCGAATATCTATATTAACCGTTCCGTAAACCTATTTTAACTTAAAAATATATACTAGACCTTCTAGTTAGTGGTTATTATACTATATTCTTATATTTCTATAAGGTAAAGTTTAAACTACTTAAGTACCCTCCCCGTTAAGAATAATCCTATGTAAGCGACTTGATCTATAGGCGTTCCTAGTTTAACTCCCTCTTGCGTTACCTTAAAGTGTATTTATATAAGGAATCCCTTAAGCTTTAACTTTTCTTCTAAGAATCGCTTAATTAAGGGTAACTTAACCTTAGCTGCTCTGATCCTACTAATCCTATCTTTAAATATCTTGTTATTATCTATTAATTAATTAACTATTTCCTATAGCTATCCAACGGTAACTAACTAAGAGTTAGTGTCTTCTGCTATACTAGTGTCGTTACCTAATCTTAATATTGTTGCTGCTGTTAACGGCGTTATTATAGCTAGTGCTTTTGGTGGTATATTGTTTAATGTCACAGCGACTCAGTCAATCGAGGCACGAGCGCCGTTTAGAACGTATGCAAGCCTGTACAATTGGAATGTCTATT
>Ga0307515_10014022_pt1 | contig 14912 bp, 3 predicted proteins | sample 17_EM_MG_FD_194513 | JGI IMG/M metagenome (GOLD analysis project Ga0307515, IMG submission 194513) | Populus trichocarpa ectomycorrhiza microbial communities from riparian zone in the Pacific Northwest, United States - 17_EM | ecosystem: Host-associated > Plants > Roots > Unclassified | place... | reverse complement strand
AATAAGTAACAATATTAACTAGATTAATTAGACGGACATTATACCTCTAGTAAACAACTTAAAGATGCTTAGAATCTTTAAGGACGAAGATAGGAAGGAGGGAGATGGTATTATAAACACTTTAAGTACAATATTATAACTACTAGGAAGGGAGTTAGAAGAAGCTAGTTAGTTAATATAAGTACGGTCTAGTATAGAGCTAGTAAAACTATATAACAAGGAATAGTAAGTGAGTTATATAATATGCTATATAAGGGACGAGAGGAATAAAGGGAACTTATATACCTTATATATACTACGTACCTTACGTATAAGGAGGGTTTCCTAGGAGTACGGTTATATATTTAAAGGACTACAGTCCCTACTCTAGATAGTTCTTTCCTTATAGTAATTCTCAGAATATAATTAGAGTTAATCTATTAGGCAACCACTCCACCAGTTATTATTACGTTGTTAACTTACTTATAATACCTACATACCTAGCCCAATAACGAGCCTATCGTAGTACTTGCTATAAGGTTCCGTTATATAGAGAATATTTTAGTGTAGCAGAGCTCTAATATTTGATTAAGCCTCCCTTGGCTTTAATTACTAATTTATAACGCTTCCTTATACTCTTAATACACGCCCTCTAATCGGTAGGGGTTAATTTATCCCATTTCTCTTATAGTACGGCCTCTATCTCTTATAGATTGTTAATTAAGTAGCGTCTCTTAGATATCTGAAGCTTTATAATATCGAGCCTAGAGCCCAAAACACAGCTTAAGACGCGTCGACATTAACTCCCTAACGTTTCTCTACTAGGGTTAATGCTCTATTATCTCTTAAAATGTCTTTCGCTCTAGATACTATTCCACTTCCTCTTCTAGAGCCTTTTGGGCTTAGGCCATACCCTTTAATTTGACCCCCAAAAGCTAGCCATTTAACGTGTAATTAAAGACGCGATATCTAGCTTCTCTACTTAATTAGGTGGTCCTATTTGCAGATCTATAGACAAACATAGGCTACCCTATCTTAAATTCGAACTGCTATCATTAAAGCTACTCCTTAAAAGCGATCTGGCCGGCCTTTTATTCTTACTTAAGCTTAAGTTAAAGAGCTGGTTAAATTCGTGTGTGCCTCCTCTATAAACCGGTAAATGTCTTTCCAAAAGCTAGCGGAGGTTGTGGATTAGGGAGTAAAGAAAGACGCTATTTGTACGGCTCTACTCCGCGAGGGATTCTATTATTGTCTAGCTATGCGAAAGCCTCCAATTATAGAAAATAATTAAATACTTCGTTATAACTAGGCGGTTAAGCATATTAATTAGATATTTAAGTAATGGTATAAGATCCTTTAGACTAATAAGACTTAGATTATAGGAGGAAGGTATACCCAAACTTAGGTTACTTAACGAGCTGGTAAAGAGTGGGATCCTATATATATTATTAAAAGGCACCAAAGAAAGAAGGGACGGATATTCTAGTGTTGTTTTTATACATATATATAAGGGCCTAGTATATTTTAGGAGAAGGATTAGGGTTTAATAAACTAAGAGTCTTACTGTGCACATACTGTGCCGGTAATCTATGGATATATTAAGTTAATAAAACGTTAAGGAATACGTCTTATTCTTATATAAGATAAAGCTCCTAGTTACGCAGTAGGAGAGACTTACAAAGAGCTTAGGGAGTAAGGAATTATTGTTATTTTCTAGCCTCTATTCTTACCTAATTTGAACCTAATTAAGAGGGTCTGGTATATTATAAAGAACTACCTTTAAGATTACTACCCTAAGAATATGGGCTATAATTAGTTACGGGCGGCAGTAAAGGATGCATGGGATAAAGTAAGCTCGTTTGAGTTTTAGGAGCTTATTAATAGTATAAAGGCGCGTTGTCAGGCAGTAATAGATGCAAAGGGACGTTTTATAAAGTATTAGAGTATATAGAGACTATGGGAGCTTTATTTTAATTAATATTACCTAATTAGGTAAAGTAAGAGGTGGCCGGGGGCCCCTTGCTAGCGCTATGCGATTACTTTACCGCTGTACTTCTGTAGAGTTAATCGAAAATAGCCATTTAACGCTATTTTATGGCTTTAATAAATATAACCGTTTCTAACTAATAGTGGTAATTTATAGCTTACTACCTTTAATGGAAGGCCCTAGAATTAACATTCGTGGATCTATTTAATAATTTGCTGCTCTTATAAAGGATGCAATAAACCAGGGTAAGCTTCGTGTCGTGGGAGCCAGCAGACGATGTCCAACGGTAGATCTGGGTGCTCCGTGGGCGCTAGAGGCCTTGCGAATCGACGGATCAACACCAGAAGAGAGATCCTGTATAATATTTTATATGGTGGTCTCGGCTTCACGAGAGGGTAAAGATTGATTTGGCACCGTGTAAATGCTGAGGCTTTTTGATTTTGGTGTAATTTGCTATGAAATAAAAAATGGTAGGCATTTTCTTGTGTGGCTCGCTTCGTGGGTGACTCGCTTCCCGGTCAGCTACATTAAACGGCCGTTGCCGTGCCGGGACTTCCTTCGTCTGATTTGGCTGTCGATGCTCAAACAGCGCATTGCGCGTTTGCCAGCGACGTCTTATTCGACAGAATGATTTAGAACTTCTCATCATGCATGCTCTTCCAGTAACCAGTCGTTTGGAGCCTCAAAGCTGCCCCAAGGTGAAGCGGGAGGCTCCAGAGCCTGATGGGACTTCCCAAAGCATTTCCTGCGCAGGTTAATTCTTGTTCTGCTATGTACCACTGTCAAATCATCAGTGTTTCTGCCGTTTTCTACCCTTTACCTCCTTCAATCATAGCCTTCTCACGCCGCAACCTCTGGCTATCAGCAGCATTACTTGCTCTGCCCGTTTACTTACAATCTTTAGTCAGTCATCCATAAGTCTAGAAGATCCCAATACACACCTTCTAGAATGCCGTGAGCACTCGATACTCTACCTTTTTTATGAGAATAATCACTGACTTCAGGGCACAATAGACCAGGGCCCTGCTTCGACTTCAAACGCGGCCGTTGCCACCGCGGCACCCACTGTCGATTCAGCCATGATACATCAACGACCACCGTAAGCTCATCAAGCACCACGAATGCACAGCTTCGCGAGGAGACTGAAACCGAAACAATCTACCGAAAATGGACATACATGATTCCCAGACCCAACACGAATTCCTCACGTTTCGAAGCTGCTGTGGACACCAAAAAGTTTCTCCAGATGGGCTGGAATCTCATGGAGAGCGGGGATGCAGGAACACGGCAGCACGTCATCACCAAACTCGGTGCAGAGACGGGACTTGCAATCATCAAGTCCCTAACAGACATTATGGATGCCAGCCAAAAGGACGAAACCACTGTCTCGATATTTAGAGATAGGACTCTTCCTTTCTACAGGATCATCTCTCACCCGGATGTGCTATCCTCGCTAATACTAGAGACTCCTGTTGATACCATCTACACCTTTCTCTTCGGTCCCAGCGGCCGGCGTGGTCTCCGTGCGTTCCGCTTTACAGCAACTGCTCTAAGTGGAATGATTTTGGGACATTCTTCAAGCGATGAGGAAGTCTCTACCATTGCCATATCATCAAGTCTGGCAGTTCTAGACCAGCTGATCGAAATCAACCAGAGTGCCCAAGTCATCGAAGGCTTCACTACCATTGTAGAGACAATCTCTGCCTGCATCCCAGAGAATTTCATGGTACCGAATGCACAACAAAGCCTCACTCGAATCAGACGTCGTCTCAACATCGGCTCTTCGTTGCCTCTCGCACCAACCCAATCAACTCCGCAAAACCTCCTATCTGCAGCCTTCGAGTTGAGTCAAGACTTGCCTGGAAACCTCTCCAACAACGGCGCTCGACACGATAACGATCATGCGAGTATCGCCGATATCCAGATTCTCCCCACAGCGCGAGAGATCGCTTCCCCACGACAAGAATACCTCCCATTAATCGACTCAACACAACGCCACCTGCCAGGTCTCGCCGGACTCCTAGACAGACAATTCCGACTCCTCCGCGAAGATACAGTGGGACAACTACGAGATGCAGTGCGTGAAGAGGTTACAAGACTAGAACATCCCAATCGTAATGTACCAACAACACACCAAGGTCAACAAGGAGTTCGGAAGCTCATCTATCGCAACGTTCACTTTTCCCGTATGTGTGTAGATCGCAGAAAAGGTCTGCAAGTCGTAGCAGAATTCGACCAACCTCCCCAAATCAACAACAAATCTATGAAGCAGCGAGAAGACTGGTGGAAAGGAAGCAAGCTTTTGCAAGTCGATTCGCTAGTCTGCTTCGTCTCTTCAAATGGCAAAATCATCTTCCTCTCCGTCTGCGATCCAATATTGCCACCCCACAGAAGAAAGGACTCCAATTCGGACGACAAGAGAAGATCAAATGATATTCCCAGCCTTTTCAGACAAGCGAATCGCGCGTCTGTGCTACTCAGTCTAGCTGAATATAAAACGGAAGATGCCATTTGGATTAGTACTCACATTGCACCCTCCAAAATTCGACAATCACTCGTTGAGTTCCCGGGGGTGCTCTTACCTTCTTTTCAGCCAACTCTGCAAGCGTTGCAGAAAATGAGCCGGGAGCTGAGCCTTCCATTCGCGGAGATCGTAGCACCAGACTCTCAAACTTCTACTACCGTCATAAGGCCTCCAGCATACGCGACCAAAAGGGGGTTCAGTTTCAACCTCGACGTTCTCGCCGGCGTACCACTGGCTCTAAAACCCGGACAATCATTTGATTTCACCAAGCTGGACGGAGGGTCCACGCTCGACGAAGCCCAACAATTCGCCGTCATCCAAGCTCTCAGTACAGGACTAGCTCTCATTCAAGGCCCGCCAGGTACAGGAAAGAGTTATACCGGTGTGGCAATCATCAAGGCTTTACTCCACAACCGAAAGGCAGCCGACCTAGGTCCCATCATCTGTGTATGCTACACGAATCATGCTCTCGATCAGTTGTTAGAGCATTTAGTGAAGGATGGCGTAATGCAAGTCATCCGTCTAGGCTCACGATCCAAATCCGATTTGCTTCAAAATCTCACTCTCCGTCATGTAGCGGAAGCAGCCGTGCCCACGAAGACGGAAAAACATGATAGGTGGGAACACAATCGGGATATTGGGGAAACGCTGCGAGAAATTGAAGATATATTGTCTGGGTTGAATAATCCAAATTCTTGGACAAATATCCAAGCTCATCTTATGAGGACCCATAATCGGCATTTTAAGGAATTGTTCGGGAAGGGGGTAGATGAGGAGGGGTTTCAGGAAGTGAAGGGAAGGAAGTTTAGGGTTGTAGAGAGTTGGCTTAGAGGAGCACCGAAGAAACTCGCTTCGAATCGTCCTGTTGCTCAGCTCACGGCCATTTCTCTGAGAGAGATGTCAGCGTCGGAGCGTGGTGTTCTTCACAAGCATTGGATTGAGCAAAGGAGTGCGCAACTCACCAATGACCTCATTCATGCACTGGATTCCTACCATGATTCCAAATCCGCGCTGGATAAATGTCACAATGAACTGGATCTTCGATGTCTCCGGGAAGCGCACATCATCGGCGTGACGACGTCCGGGTTGGCAAGGAACATCGAGTTGCTCCAGCGCGTGCGAGCAAAAGTCATGCTTTGCGAAGAAGCTGGAGAAGTTCTCGAGGCACACACCCTCACTGCATTCCTACCTGGAGTTGAACATGCAATCTTAATCGGCGATCACGAACAACTCCGGCCCCAAATAAACAACTACGAGCTTCAACATGACAATCCCCGAGGCAAGAGATATTCCCTCGACATCTCGCTGTTTGAGCGTCTCGTCAGGCCGCAGATAGGGAATCTCCAGGTACCATTGAGCACATTGAAGACTCAGCGACGAATGCACCCCTCCATCTCAGAGCTAGTCAGAGTCCCGCTCTATCCGGACTTGCAAGATCATCCCTCAGTGTTAGAATATCCGGAAGTCGATGGGATGCGAGATCGCTTATATTGGCTTGACCACCAAGAAAAAGAAGACCCGCGACCTGCCCAAGCTGTCTCCCTATCCAGAACCAATACTTTCGAAGTGGATATGATCGCTGCTCTTGTCTCACATCTTGTAAGGCAGGGAACGTATGGGAGTGAGGATATTGCAGTTATTACTCCATATCTAGGGCAATTGCAGAAAATCAAGAAACGACTAGCGAATTCCTTCGAGATTGTTGTTGGGGATCGAGATCAAGAAGAGTTGGAAGCTAAGGGACTTCAAGACGACCAGGAAACTTCTACAGATGGCCAAGTCCAGGTCCAGAAAACGACACTGCTGAATGCTTTAAGAATTGCGACAGTGGATAATTTTCAAGGCGAGGAGGCCCTAGTTATTGTCGTCTCCTTAGTTCGGAGCAACAATGAGCGGAAATGTGGATTCTTGAAGACTTCTAATCGCATTAATGTGTTGCTGAGTCGTGCTCGACATGGGATGTACATCATCGGCAATTCCGATACCTCGAGGCCTGTTCCCATGTGGGCTGAAGTACTCTCTATTCTAGAGCGCTCAAACAACATCGGTCCAAGCCTTGCACTATGCTGTCCTAGACATAAAGAAACGCCCATCGAAGTCTCAGTGCCGGACGATTTCGCTCGGCTCGCCCCTGAAGGCGGCTGTGCTAAGAGATGCTCGTCGAGGCTGCTCTGTGGGCATTCCTGTCCTAATATGTGCCATTCTACATCTTTGCATAATGCAGTTCGCTGCCTTGAACGCTGTCCAAGAACAAAGAAAGGTTGCGAGCATGAGTGTCCGAGACCTTGCGGAGATCTATGCGAGCCAAAATGCCAAGTCGTATTATTCGACATCCCTTTACCATGTGGACACATTGCCAGGCAGCTGAAATGTCATGAGGCGCAGATACCAAAGGAAGTTCGCTGTCAGGTCCAGATGGAGCAAGTCATGAAGCATTGCAAACATAAAATCCGAGTCCGTTGTCACAAACTGCCTTTGGATGTTGATTACCCCTGTTCAGCAACCTGCGGAGCAGCGCTAACTTGTGGACACAACTGCACGCATACTTGCAAAGATTGCAATATCAGGATTGACGGTATCATTGCTGAGAAGATACATGGAGTTTGTAACACCCAGTGTGGAAGACCATACACGACCTGCAGTCATAGCTGCAAAGCTCCATGCCATGGCGACATGCCCTGTCCTCTTTGCACGGAACCCTGCGAAGTCAGCTGCAATCATTCGAAATGCAGCAAGCTATGTCATGAGCCTTGCGCACCATGTGCTGAGGATTGTTCCTGGTCTTGTCCACATCGCGGACGGTGTCCGTTACCATGCGCAGTGCCCTGTGATCTGCTACCATGCTCAGAGCGCTGTGCAAAGATGTTGGCTTGTGGGCACCGATGTCCGTCTATCTGTGGGGAGGTCTGTCCAGGTGTTGCGTATTGTCAGATTTGTGCGCACCCAACAATCAAGGGAATGATTGTTGACTTTATTTTGTCATCCACTTTCGAGGAGGTCGATCTTCATGAGAATCCTTGCATCGTCCCATCATGTGGACACATCCTCACCCTGGAGAGCATGGATGGACACATGAGCATGTCAGATTTCTATACTATGAATGGCGAAGGGTCAATCGTGGACCTGAAGAATGGTGCCGAACCATTCTCTGCCTCCGGGATGAAGAGCTGCCCAACTTGCCGCGGCCCTTTACGAAACCTCAACCGCTACAGTCGTATCGTTCGTCGAGCATTAATCGACGAGGCGACAAAGAAATTTATCGTCTGGGCTAACATGGAATTCATCCCTCTAGTCACCAAGATGCAAGCAATTGAGGCAGAGCTCCGTGAGACTGCTGGAGGCAGCCAAAAGGCTTCTGATAAGGTATCGCCAAAAACTCCTTTGTCAGGACCTCTTCAGTTAAAGGGGACTCGTGACCACCAAATCTCCCAGATCGGAACACTTATGCGAAAAGAGAACCGATATAAAACGATCATCGGGCTTCGAAGAGAGATCAAGAAGTTTCTGCAACAGGTCAATGAGAAAGAACAACCCTTTGGCCGCATCTACGACCTCGTTCAAGACGCCCGCAGACATCGTGGAATCAATATCGATTTACACTCCAAAGTCGATATCCTTCAGGTGCGCAACCGACTTCTAACTACAGTGCTGCTCATTAGATGTGACTACACCATCCTCCTGACTTTCCTCAATGATCGGAAAGGCGAGACCAGCGAAAGTTCTCCCAGCATCCAGGTCGATTTGAACATCAACAGAAAGGAATGCGAAAAATTGATAGCCGAATCCCACTCAAGAAATCAACCAGGAAACACAGTCGAGGGCCACTTATACTGGGCACGGTTTCTCGCCCTCGAGCGTAGCCTCGCAGAGCCTGGATCAGAACTTACACAGCTCTTGGGCGAGGCCAGGGGACATCTTCAACTCGCACACAAAATATGTGATAAACATCCTGGCCAAACAGCAGGCATGAGAAACGAAGTTGAGGATGTTGAGAAGATGCTGCGCGATTCGACATTCTATATGCCAGTGAGCAATGAGGAAAAGGCTGCTGTGTATGCGGCCATGGCACTTCACTTTAGAGGCACTGGGCATTGGTATTACTGTGAGAAAGGTCACCCGTTTACGATTGGAGAGTGTGGTATGCCGATGGAAACCTCTCAATGCCCACAATGCGGTTCTCCGGTTGGTGGCCATGATCATGAGGCTGTTGGTGGTGTCAGACCTGCGACGGACTTGGAGCGTCAATTCGGTGGACTTAGAATTTGATCTGGATTGTGAGGGGGGGTTTGGGTAGGCGGCTGCATTTAACGGAATAAAATGCAGTATTGTTTTAGAATGAAAGCAACCTAATTAGTAGTAGTAACTCTTTGATTAACGTCTGATACGGATCCTACTGGCCCACGCAGACTACTCCGTCGCAGGGGGGAAAACTTGTAATTTACATGAAGAAAACCCTACAGTTGGGGGAGGAAAAACCCTATGAGCCACCTCAGTAGAATAAAAAACCCCGTTTTGCCATATTTGTCCGTAGCGGCGGCCCTGCGGGCCTACAACTACGTCCTAACCTCCTTGGATGTTCGAACTCCTTAGGAACCACTGCTTCCTTCTCTAGCTTATCCTAGCTAGGGTTCACTACGTCCCAGCTAGGCCTTGCCAATTAATTGCTGTACTGTTGTTTCCTATATCTTGGCCATCCCCTATATACTATCTTTTGTTTGACCATTGCCATATACGCCATGCCTCCCCCCCCCTAGGGCCTATCGAAGGCGTAAGGGGGATTCATCCGTTCTAACCACCTAATACCAAAGGCGAGCGGGATATGTACGTGTGTACTCTGGGTATCTTTTATGCCTAGGCCCCAGTTGCTAGGCCCTCTCTAAGGGTCACCACTCCGTTAAGAGGAGATAAGGAAAACCGTGGGTTGTAATCCGGGCTGCTAGGTAGTAGGTAGTAAAACGGCGAGTGACCGCATACTCCGCGGGCAATCGCCCTGGGGGTTAGGAGGGGCCGTATATTTGCTCATTACTCGTTTACAGTTACTTATTCGTCAATATAAGAGGTCATCAATGCTTTCTGTTAGGGGTCGGGGGATGCTATTAAATGCTATGCATCCATGTTGGATCGTACAGGTGCCTTAATAGGAGGATAGTGTGGTAGCTGCTATCGTACGGGGTACCAACGGTAGTGGTTTTCGAGATCTCACCATCCCATGTAAAAACTTTTTCACCACCGCCCACAATACTCGCAACCACCACCACCATGTCGTATCGCACGCTGTGCGACGTCTCTGCGTTGGCTCTGGGTCTGAACTTCAAAGACCCAGGTTCGTAGCCGTCACCACGTACAGGTGCAGAGTCCGTTTTCGACGGCCAAGCAACCTAATTAATGCGAAGGTCTAAAACCTCTCCTTCCCCCAGCTTTCTGCAAGATTTTAAACCGTATAAGTCTTTAGCTACGTATACGGGGATAAAGTAATATAAAACTCATCTTCAACAAAATTATCATAGAATCCCATCCGGTCATTGCTTACTTCTACACCGGCGTGGGTCCTTGGCATTTACGGGCCATATAGGAGTTACTAGGGTTAGTGTCTAAGAGAGTGGGGTAAGCGTAGGGGTGCAAATACAGTAAGTCGAAATTATATTACACGTATATACTATGTAGTGTAAGCTTATATAATATATTATATATTATAATCCTTAACGTCCTCTTAATTATTAACTTTATTGTCGCTAAATTTATATATATCCGGTTTAAAAAGAGCCTCTACTAGATCCTTACCTATTTCCTTATCCTTATTCTCCTTATTATTAAACTAGATATTCCTTTTATCTCTAATTCCCTCTCGTGTTTATAGATTCTAGTATATATATACTAGCTTATTTATTTAATTATTTAATAAAGAATTTCTATTCTTTATAACAAAGCCTTATAGTAGATATTACGGTAGACTTATTAATAGGCTAGGTATATAGGTAGAAATAATAACAAGCTTAACTATAGAGTAAATACCTAATAGATTAACTATAATAATAATTTATTGCTTAACGTCTAATTTAGATCCCTATTGGGCCTATACGGACTACTCCTTATATATATATAGGGAGAAAACTCTATTTAAGAAAACCCTGTAATCCATCTCCCCGCCTTTTAGAACTCGCCTATAAGGCGCCTATAAGGCGCCTGCGAGTTACCTATAGTGCTTCTACTACCTTACTTTTTAACCTTTTTAGGAACTACTACTACCGTTATAACGGAACCTTATAGCAAGTACTACAGTAGGCTCGTTATTGGGCTAGGTGTGTAGGTATTATAAGTAAGTCAACAACGTAATAATAACTAGTAGAGTAGTTGCCTAATAGATTAATTCTAATTATATTTTAAGAATTACTACAAGGAAAGAACTATCTAGAGTAAGGACTGTAGTCCTTTAAATATATAACTATACTCCTAGGAAACCCTTCTTATACGTAAGGTACGCATTATATATAAGGTACGTAAGTTCCCTTTATTCCTCTTATCCCTTACATAATACATTATATAACTTGCTTACTATTCTTTATTATATAGTTCTACTAGCTCTATACTAGACCGTACTTATATTAACTAACTAGCTTCTTCTAACTCCCTTCTTAGTAGTTATAATATTATACTTAAAGCGTTTATAACACTATCTCCCTCCTTCTTATCTTTATCCTTAAAGATTCTAAGTATCTCTAAGTTGTTTACTAGAGGTATAATATCCATCTAATTAATCTAGTTAATATTATTATTTATTATACCTAAAGTATCTTCTTCTTTATACGCGTAACGTTATATACGTACTATTGCTACTATACTATTGCTAGGTGAAATAATACCGTCTCCGTATTCTTATTGTATAAAAGAGGGGTTAGTCTATATTGCGTTAGTAAGTCCTTTATTTTAGCAACCTTCCTCTTATTTAGAGTACACTAAAGCGAATATTTATTCGTCCTATAACGTTTGCTCTTCTACTAACGCTAAGTATACGCGTTTTATAACTCTTAATAGTCTTTAAGTTCCCTAAGTAATTTATTATAGGGTCTTATATTTAGTCTACTACTACTTATCTAAATAGTAAGCTAACTTAAGCCCTTGCTAAACTAGAATATTCTTAAAATATAGAGTAGAAGGCTCTAAAGGCCCGTATTACTATATCTACTTATCTCCTTTGTTTTAAGAAAGTTTATAAGAAGGTTTATTTTAAGAAGTGGAAACTTATAGAATAAGGTTTACTAGAACTTAGTAATAAAAGAATAGATTCTCTTTAATTAGTAAAGGAAATAACTCTAAGTAGTTTAGCAGTCACTCTTCCTAGGTCCCCTTTAGGTAACTTATTCTTTAGTAATCTTCCCTTATTAATATTACCTAACCTATTCTCTTTTAATACTCCTATACCTTTCCTATAGCATTCTTTAAATTCTTTAATAGTTCCTAGGTAGTCTTATTATAGCCTATCTACTTAACCTTATACTATATTTTATCGTTAATGTCCTTATAACTAATAATCTTTAAAACTTATTATTCGTCTTCTTCTTATCCTCTATACATGTCTGCTTTATAAACTAGTGGCTTAATATTTCTATATATTAGCTTTAGCATTACAATATACTATATAGGGTAGATTTTTATCTTAGCTAGTAGGTTTAACTTAAACGTGACCGGTGAAATCCTCTAAATAATTTTAAAAGGTCCTAGTCTAACGTAGTCCAACTTCTTACTTAGTCGTTAACTCTTAAAATTTTTATATAGTAGCCATACTTTATCTCCCTCCTTAAGATCTAGTCCCTTAGATCTCTTAGCGTTATAGTATTTCTTTATTCTTTATTATACTACCTTAGCTATTTCCGTAAGGTTCTTATAAAGATTTATTAGTATTTCTATCCTTTACTTAGCTATACTACTTATCTTTTTTACTTAATATAGCAATAATAATGTTCTTAGCTTATATCTATAGTTCGCCTTAAATAGTGCATTAGGAAAATATTCGCAGGATAAGATTTAAGTAGACTTTAATTTTCGCGTTTCGCGTAATTAATATATAATTTAACTAACTTGACACGCAATTAACTAACTTAACACGTATTTAACTAACTTAACACGCAATTTAACTAACTTAATACGCAATTAACCAACTTAATACGCAATTTAATTAACTTAATACGCAATTAACTAACTTAATACGTAATTCGACCAACTTAATACGCAATTAACTAACTTAATATACAATTTAACTAACTTAATACGTAATTAACTAACTTAATATATTTAAAAGTTAAATAATACGCAGTTAACCTACTTAGCAACTTTAAAAGGTAACTATATATTTCTTAATATGCAATTAAGGTAAAGTTATATGCTATATATTTAACTATTATATATTATCTAATATAATTTTATATAATCTTATATAGTCTTATTACTTAGAGGCTCTATATAAGGCTCTATATAAGGCTCTATATAAAGCTCTATATAAAGCTCTATATAAAGCTCTATATATAGAGGCTCTGCATAAAGCTCTACGCATAGAGGCTCTATACGAAGCTCTGCACAAAGCTCTATACAAAGCTCTGCATAAAGCTCTATACGAAGCTCTATATACAGAGGCTCTATATAAGGCTTTACGCAAGGCTCTGCGTATAGAGGCTTTATATAAAGCTTTATATAAAGCTCTATATAAGGCTTTACGCGAAGCTTTACGTATAAAGGCTCTACATAAAGCTTTATATAAGGCTCTACGCGAAGCTCTATATATAGAGGCTCTATATAAAGCTCTATATAAAGCTTTATATAAAGCTCTATATATAGAGGCTCTATATAAAGCTCTATATAAAGCTTTATATAAAGCTCTATATATAGAGGCTCTGTATAAGGCTCTACGCAAAGCTTTATATAAAGCTCTACGTATAGAGGCTCTACATAAAGCTCTGTATTAGGTCCCTACTATATTCCTAATAGCGTTTACACGTATCTCTGCCTATATAGCCGCCTTATTTTTTACCCTTCCTTTCTTCTTTATATCCTTCCTACCTAAAAAGGTACTAGAACGGCAGCTAGTAAAAAACCGTTACTAAAACTAGATAACTATTGCTAGAATTAGATAACTGTCACTAGAACTAGATAACTATTACTAAAACTAGACGACCGTTACTAGAACTAGACGACCGTCGCTAAAGCTAGACGACTGTCGCCAGAACTAGACGACCGTCGTTAAAGCTAGACGACTATCGCCAGAGCTAGATAACTATCGCTAGAACTAAATAACCGTCGTTAAAACTAGACGACTATTACTAGAACTAGACGACCGTTACTAAAACTAGATAACCGTTGCTAGAACTAAACGACCGTCGCCAAAACTAGACAACCGTCGCCAGAACTAGATAACCGTCGCCAAAACTAGACGACTATTGCCAGAGCTAGACAACTATCGCTAGAACTAGACGACCGTCGCTAAAACTAGACAACCGTCGCCAGAACTAGATGACCGTTACTAAAACTAGATAACCGTTACTAAAACTAAACAATTGTCGCCAGAACTAGATGACCGTCGCTAAAACTAGACAATTGTCGCTAGAACTAGATAACCGTCGCTAAAACTAGACGACTATCGCTAGAGCTAGATAACTATCGCTAGAATTAGACAACCGTCGCTAGAACTAGACGACCGTTGCTAAAACTAGATAACTATTACTAAAACCAAACAACTATTACTAAAACTAGACAACCGTCGCTAGAACTAGACAACTATCTCTAGAGTTAGACGACTGTTGCCAAAACTAGATAACTATCGCTAGAGCTAGATAACCGTCGCTAGAACTAGACAACCGTCTTTAGAGTTAAATAACTATTGCTAGAACTAGACGACTGTTGCTAGAGCTAGACAATAATAACTAGCTAGCGAATACTATAAACGATTTAATTAATTAATTAAATTAAGGTAGTATAAATAGGTAGGTATAAATAGGGAGATATTAACGGGTAGGTAGATGTAGATAGGTAGGTAGATATAGATAGGTAAGTAGATGTAAATAGGCAAGTAAATGTAGATAGGTAAATAGATATAGATAGGTAAGTAGATATAGATAGGTAGGTAGATATAGATAGGTAAGTAGATATAGATAGGTAAGCAGATATAGATAAGTAGGCGATATAAACAGGTAGGTAATATAGATAGGTAGGTAAATATAAATAGGTAAGCAGATATAAATAGGTAAGTAGATATAGATAGATAAGTAGATATAGATAGGTAGGCGATATAGATAGGTAGGTAATATAGATAAGTAGGCAATGTAGGCAGGTAGGTAAGTTAATAGGTAGATAGGTAGAAGAGAACCATCGCTATATTATATTAAATTATCTAAAATAATAATATTTATTTTGCTAGCCTTATAAATAGCTTTA
>Ga0307515_10014021_pt1 | contig 14912 bp, 14 predicted proteins | sample 17_EM_MG_FD_194513 | JGI IMG/M metagenome (GOLD analysis project Ga0307515, IMG submission 194513) | Populus trichocarpa ectomycorrhiza microbial communities from riparian zone in the Pacific Northwest, United States - 17_EM | ecosystem: Host-associated > Plants > Roots > Unclassified | place... | reverse complement strand
CCCGGTCGGCGCCGCCGGCCGGCAGGGTGAACGGGTCGGTCACCACGGGCCGCAGCACGACGACGGTGGTGGCCCGGTAGGTGGCCGGGAAGAAGACCAGGTAGCCGACGACCGCCAGCATGACGATCTCGGCCACGCCCAGCACTATGCGCCATCGGCGCAGGGGAATGCGCACGACGTCGGCGAAGCCGACGACGCGCTGGCGGGTGCCCGCCCGGGAATCAGTGACATCCATCGGTGTTTCTCCCCTTGCTTCGGCCGGCCGCCGCTGCCGGGACAACGGCGGCCGGCCGGCTGTTGCTTGACCGGCGTCGCCCGCCGGTCAGGAGGTGGCGAAGAACAGGGTCGCGTTGTTCCAGGTGGCCGCCGTGCTGCCGGCGGCCACGACGGTGCTGTTGGCGCCCACGACGGCGGTCGCGGCGGCCGGGCTGAACGCGACGGTGCGCAGCTTTCCGTCCGTCGAGCCGTACACGAGCTTGCCCGCGACGTAGGTCAGGCCGCGGACCGTGCGCCAGTCGATGCCGCTGGTCGGCAGCGTGAACTGGGTGCACCCGACGATCGAGCCGTCCGGCTCGAGGTAGCGGTAGAACAGCGAGTTGCTGCTCGAGGTCGTGTAGTAGATCCGGCCGCCCAGGTAGAACGCGCCGGTCATCGTGGCGGCCGGATACCAGGCGTTGAAGCCGCTGCTCAGCCAGGGCGCGCCGACCGTGCCGGCGGTGAACGTCGAGACGTTCAAGAGATTGCCGCTGGTCGCCCAGTAGAGCTTGTTCGACAGCACGAACGCGGACTTGGCCGAGGTCAGATTCGGCTGGGTGGTGACGGCCGGCGTGCCGATGCCGGCCCCCGCGTACGAAACCTTTGTCAGTTTGCCGTTGCCCGCGCCCAGATAGAGGTAGCCCGAGGCGGCCGTCGGCGCATCGGCCGGGGCCACCGTGCGCCCGCCCGCGCTCGGGAAGTACGCCTCGCGGCCGTGGTATTCGCCGCCGACCCCGTCGGAGTCCTGCCCGATGAACAGCCCGGCCGGCCCCTTCCAGATCTCCCAGACGATCGGGCCCCAGTCGGTGCCCCCGGCCGGCAACTGGGTGCCGGGCGAGCGGCCCGGATTCCACGCCATCGGCAGGCCGTTGTTCGGGTCCAGCGCGCCGAAGCCGTACCGGTCCACCGCGCCCGGCCCGGCCGCGTCGTTGCCGTTGGCGTTGTTCAGCCAGCGGAAGTGGCCGCCGAGGTAGACCACGTTGTCGGCCGCCTCGAGCGCGGTGATCGAGTCGTGGCCGGTCCGGTCCACCCAGGTGGCGTCGAGGTTGCTGCCCCGCGCCGAGGTCTCCCAGCGGCTGATCGTGTCGCAGAACGCGTCGCCGCCCAGGCCGCCGTCGGCGCCGACGACGAAGTAGCTGCCGTCGTCGGAGAAGTCGACATCGCGGGCGTAGAACGGGAACGAGGAGATCTGGCAGTCCGCGGCGTACCGCTGGGTGCTCCAGTCGGCCACGACCGGGGCGGCCGACACGTCGATCATCACCACCTGCTCGCGGGCCAGCCCGTTCACCTTCTTGAAGTTGCCGGACGCGACCACGGTCTTGCCGTCCGGCGAGACGGCGAGCGCCCAGACCAGCTCGCTGCCGGCCCGCGCGACGCTCGCATCGATCTGGAACGACGCGTCGAGCGCGCCGGTGCTGGCGTTCAGCCGGGCCAGCAGCGAGTGTGCGACACCGTTGACATAGTGAAACGCGCCGGCGAGGTAGAGGTAGTTGCCCTTCACGATCGCGCGGCGGACCACGCCACCGTCGGCCCGGCCGGTGAAGCCGGCGATTGTGTCACCGGTGGCAGGGTCGAGCTCGACCAGGTTTTTCCGGCTCACACCGTTGACCGTGGCGAAGTTGCCGCCGACGATCAGCTTCCCGTCGGGGCTGACGGCCAGCGTCTGCACGGCGTCGTCGAGTTCGGGCGTGAAGCCGGTCCGCAGCGCGCCGGTCGTCGCGTCGTACGCGATCAGGTTGCTCGCCGCCGACCAGGCGCTCGCCCCGGCGTTCTTGACCCCGGTGAACGAACCGCCCGCGTAGACGGTGTTGCCGATCTGCGCGAACGCCCGCATGCTGCCGTTCTGCAGGTGCGGGGTGTTGTCCGCGGGGTTCGCGGTGACCAGCGTCGAGCTGACGTTCGGGGGCACGTACACGGCGTTCGCCGGGGCGGCGGCGGTCAGGGCGACCGCCAGGCTCAACGCCAGGGCGGACACCAGAAACCGTGATGGGGACACTTGCCCTCCTAATCGGGCTGTTGGGGATGGATCAAGCGGAACGGGGTGACCTCCGGACTGGCCCGGACGGTCCAGGCGGCGGCCGCGTCGAGGTCGGCGAGCGTGATCTCGGCCGCCTCCCGGGCCACGACCAGGTTGCGGCCGTGCAGTTCGCGGGCCATCTCGACCTGGTGGTCGTCGACGTGCTCGCCGTGCGCGCGCCGGCGCGGGACGAAGAGCGCCCGGCGGCCGGCCCGCATCGCCGCCAGCGCCGAGCCGACACCGGCGTGCGCGATCACCACGTCCGCCTCCCGCATCGCCGCACGCATCTCGGCGCTCGGCACCTGGCGGCGCGCGCCGGCCGGCATCCGGCCGATCACCGTGGCGCCGACCTGCCAGAGCACGTCGAGCTCCGGCGGCAGGATCTCGACCAGCCGGGTGAGCAGCCGCGGGAACGGATAGCGCGGGTGCGTCCCCAGGGTCACCACCACTTTGCGTACGGGCTGTGCCGCGGCGACCGGCTCGGCGGCGAACGCGTCGAAGATGGACCCGCCGTAGTGCCAGGTGTCGTCGGCCCAGGACGGGTGCTGCGTGTAGAGCCGGGCGCGCGGCACCCGGGCCGCCAGCCGGCCGGTCAGCGACGGGCCGCAGGTGCGGGTAGCGCTCTCGATGTACGTGCATTCCACGCCGGCCGCGGTGGCGGGCAGGAAGAACGACATGGCCACGCCGGCCCCGGTGCTGATCACCCGCCGGTACCGCCGGCGGCCGAACATCCGGCGCGCGACCAGCAGGTCCCGGACCGCGCCGACGAGGTCGCGGCTGGTGGCCGGGGGCACGTACACGACGTCCTCGCCGGCCAGCAGCGACCGGCTCTGCGGGCTGTCGAAGGTGACCCAGCGGCGGTCGCCGACGCCGAGCCGGGGCACCAGGTCGTGCAGTTCGGCGAGGTGACCGCCGGTGGACGCGACCAGCAGCGTCGTCACAGCGCGGGCTCCAGGACGCGCTGGTCCCGGCTGTGTTCCGGCACTGTGCGGTTCGCCAGCACCCCGACGGCCAGCGCGTACCCGAGGAACAGGGCCGGGCCGAACAGCAGGCCGCCGAACACGTCCGTGAGCCAGTGCTTCTGCACGTAGATCCGGGAGTAGCCCTCGTACGTCGCCAGCACCAGCACGAGCGTGCCGAGCGCCACCTGCTGCTTGCGGGTGAACGGCCAGGTGAGCGCCGCGAACAGGGCGAGCGCGCCGAACGTCATGACGATCCGGGCGACGCCGCCGGACGGGTAGGTGCCCAGGCCGGTCGGCGGGTGGCCGCGATCGACCATGGTGGCGAGGATGGCCTGGACGTACTGCTCCAGGACGAACGCCGCCGGGATCGCCAGCAGCGGGATCCAGAACCGCCGGCGCCAGAGCACCGCGAAGACCAGCGCGCCGACGACCGTCACCCACTTCAGCGGGGCCCGGTCGCCGAGCACGGTGTAACCCCAGTTGACCGACTCGAAGCCGGGGCTGCGGCGGCTCGCCACCCAGTCCAGCACCGGCCGGTCCACGGCGTGCTCGAGGCCGTGCGCGAGCTCGCCGAGCGGCCAGAACACGGCGACCACCGCCGCCGAGCCGGCCAGCAACACCGCGATCGCGGTCACCGGCCGGCCGAGCGGTCCGGTCAGGGCGCCGAGCGCCGCACGGATCCGCCCGGCAACCCGGCTATGCGCGGCCCGCCGCGCCGGGCCGTACGCCAGGAGCAGGCCCGCGACCGCCGGCCCGAGCACCGCGACCGCGGCGACGAAGTAGAGCACTACCACCCAGCTGTCCCATCCTTGAACACATCCCCAATCCCCCGTGCCCGAACGCCCCACGACGCTCAGTACGCCCCCGACCCGCGCAGCACCGCCACCGCCGTGCGCAGCAGGATCACCAGATCGACGGTCAACGACCAGTTCTCCACGTAGCGCAGGTCGAGCCGGATCGACTCCGCCCAGGACAGGTCGGAACGGCCGCTCACCTGCCACAACCCGGTCAGCCCGGGCTTGACCACCAGCCGCCGGCGCATGTCCTCGGGGTACAGCTCGACCTCGCCGGGCAGCGGCGGCCGCGGCCCGACCAGCGACATGTGCCCGAGCAGCACGTTGAACAGCTGCGGCAACTCGTCGACCGACCAGCGGCGCAGCCACCGCCCGGACCGCGTCACCCGCGGGTCCTCGCGGATCTTGAACAGCACGCCGGCGGGCGCGTGCTGCGCGCGCATCGCCTCGACCCGGCGCTCGGCGTCGAGATGCATGGTGCGGAACTTGATGATCCGGAACATCTCGCCGCCGCGGCCGACCCGGATCTGCCGGAAGAACACCGGCCCGCCCGCGTCCACCTTGATCACCAGCGCCACCAGCAGGAAGAGCGGCGTCAGCAGGACGGCCAGCAGGGCGGCCAGCGAGATGTCGAACAGCGACTTGATCGCCCGGCGGCCACCGCTGAGCCGGGCGTGCTCGACGTGCATCATCGGCAGGCCGTCGACCGGCCGTACGGTGATCCGGTCGCCCGCGGTGTCCACCAGCGACGACGAGACCATCAGATCGATGTCGTCGCGTTCCAGCTCCCAGGCCAGCCGGCGCAGCATCGGGCCGTCCAGCTCGGGGCAGGACAGCACCATCACCGTGTCGGCGCACGCGGCGGCGGCCGAGTCGGCGGCCGCGCCCAGCGCCCCGTACACCGGGATCTCCAGGGTCCCGACCGCGCCGGCGACCTGGCCGGCGGGCAGGCAGGCGCCGACCACCTGGAGGCCGTGGTGATAGCGGCGGTGCAGCTGACTGGTCAGCTGCGCGACCGCGGGGGCGTGCCCGAGCACCATCACCCGGTGCATGCAGCGGCCGCGGCGGCGGGCCCGGTGCAACAGCTTGCGCAGCACGACCCGGCCGAGCATGGACAGCACGACGGTCAGCGCGAGCACGATGAGCAGATAGCCGCGGGCGACGCCGGCGTGCGCCACATAGGACACCAATGCGGCGCCCACGGTGAGCCGGCCGGCGGCCCGCAGCACGCGCTGGTATTCGTCCGGCCCGACGAAGAGCATCCGGCGTTCGTAGGCGTGCGTCATGGCGAGCACGGCGAGCCAGATCGGCGGGATGAGCACCGAGAGGGTCAGATACCAATCCGCGTACTGCGCGCCGCGGAAACGCAGCACGAATGCGGCCAGCGTGGCCAGGAACGCGGCGCCGAAGTCGACGCCGAGCAGCAGCCGCAGGTAACGCGCCTCCCAAACCCAACGGTCGGCGAGCGGCCCGCGAACCGCGAGATCGCCGATTCCGAATTGGTCGGCCAATGCCGGCATCGAAGCCGGCGCAACGTAGCCCGTCCCGTCCTTTACCGCCCGCAGTTGTGCAGCATTGTCTGACGCGGCGTCGCCCGCCGCGGTCTGTGTCGTCGTCACGACGCCTTGCCTCCAGTGAGACCCCACGCCCACCCGGCATATGCAGGCACAACAAGCCGAACGCATTCCGCTCCCCAGCGGCGTGCGCCCACTTAACAGTTGTGCTCAGTTGTACTCAGTCGTTTCCGAGGAAAGACTCAGAATTGCGGATGCCGACTCCACGACATCCCGACCTACTCGCCGTTAACTTGGATCCACAGCGGACAAACTAGCAGCGGCACAGCGGGCGGCGGAAGTCATTGACTGAGAGAAATATCGCCGCACTTCCACTGATTGGCGACGGTCGTTCGCCGGCTCGCTTTCGCGACGGAGCAGGCTAACACGCCCGGACACGGAGCGTCGACGGCAGGGCACTCGCTGGCGTCAATGGGTGCAGGGGCCGTACGCCGGGTGGCGTACGGCCCCTGCGGGGGTGGGGTGTGGCTGTGGGGTCAGCGGCGGACCAGGCGCAGGGCGAGCGCCGGGCAGCGGTCCACCGCGCGCTGGGCCGGCCCCTCGAGGCGACGGGGGATCGCCGGCTCGGCCGTGCCGTCGCGGGACACCGGGTAGCCCCAGTCGTCCTCGACGAGCAGTTCGGGCAACAGTTCGGCGCAGAGCCCGCGCCCGTCGCAGGCGGTCCAGTCGATGTGCAATCGGTGCTCACTCATCGGATCCCTCCTCGGGCTGTTCCTTCATCGGGCCGGCTCATCGGACGGCCAGGCAGCGGCCGGACAGGTGGGCGGCGACGTCCGACTCGAAGGCCCGCAGGCTGCTGCGGATCAGCCGGGCGGTGCCGTCCGGATGCCGGCACGCTCCCCGGCCGGTGACCAGCGCGGCCAGCCGCTCGACCTCCGCCGGCAGCCCGGGACGCGCCCGGCGCCGGGCCAGATCCGTGAGCGTGTCGGCGAGCCGGGGCAGGCCGTTGATGCACGGCCCGCACTGGCCCGCCGCCTGCCCGGCCAGGTAACCGGCGATTCGCGCGGTCTCGGCCAGGCCGCACGCGCCGACCGGCAGGGCGAGCACGATGCCCGCGCCCGGCGACGCCCCGTACGGGGTCATCGCGGCCCGGCTGACCGGCAGATCGGGATTGGGCGGGACCCAGCCGCCGTGATAGCCGCCGACCAGGACCGCCTGCAGCGGCTCGGTCGCGCCGCCGGCCGCGTCGATGAGGTCGCCGAGCGGCACGCCGTAGCCGGCCTCGACCACGCCCGGCGACAGCACCGCCCCGCCGATGGTGGCCAGGAACGTGCCCGGCTCGTCGCTCGTGCCGGCCGACCGGAACCAGCCGGGGCCGTACCGGACGATCTGCGCGATGTGCGCCAGCGTCTCCACGTTCTGCACCAGCGTGGGCGCGCCACCCAGCCCGGACTCGACGATCCGCACCCGCTTGTCGGCGGGCACCGCCGGCCGTCCCGAGATCGCGGCCAGCACCGCGGACTCCTCGCCCGACACGAACGTGTCGGGCGCGACGTGCACGTTGACCGCGACCTGGTCGAGGCCGGCCCGGTGCCGTTCGGCGAGGGCCGAGCGCACCCCGGCGACCGAGGCCGCGGTGACGTAGATGTGCGCGCCGGACGCCCCGAGCGCCCGGGCCACCAGCTGCAGCCCGTCCAGCACCAGCTGCGGCTGCGCCCCCAGCAGCGCCTTGTCCTTGCCGCTGGCCGGTTCGCCCTCGGCGCCGTTCGCGATGACCACCGCGGGCCGCCGGGCGGCGTGCACGGCGGAAAGCTTGCGCCAGGCCGGGAATCCGGCCCCGCCGTGCCCGGTCAGCCCCGCCTCGCGGAGCACCTCGATGAGCCGGGGAGCGTCCAGGACCGGCAGCCGGCCGTGGGTGGCGAGATAGGTCTCGAGCCGGCCGTCGGCGGGGCCGGCGAGCAGCCGGCGTTCCACCCGGGCCGGCGCCGCCGCGGCGGTGGTCATCGAACCTCCTGCAAGGAGCGTTGCGGAACCCGCCGCGCGACGCGGGCCGGGAACCGGGCGAAGGACGGGGAGACGCGCCAGCCGACGGCGGCCAGCACGGTTGCGAGGCAGATCCCGGAGACCGTCCACAGCCACCAGGTGCCGTTGTCGGTGCCGTTGCCGAGGCCGTGCAGCAGCGCGATCGGCCAGCACAGGTAGGCCAGCCAGTGCACGAGCCGCCAGACCCGCACGCCGATCCGCTGGCGCAGCAGGCTGGTGACCACGATCGCGATCAGCAGATCGAAGCCGAGGGTGCCGAGCCCCTGCCAGAACGGCCGGTAGTTGCCGACGAACGGCAGGACCAGATCAAAGACCCGCAGTTGCGCGTACGGGTCGAAAAGCAGGCTGACGACGTGCCCGACCACCATCACGACGGCGAGCAGGGCGGCGTTGCGGTGCACCATGTTCACCCCGAACCGGGGCAGCCCGAACGCCGGCCGGCCGGACCGGGCGCCGATGCCGAGCGCGACCACAATGGTCAGCAGCACCAGGGTCACCACGCCGGCGCCCCGCGCGAAATACCAGAGCGCGTCGGTCATGCGGGCCACCCGCCCAGGCGCAGCACGTCGAGATCCGGCGTGACCAGCCGCGCGGGAACGCTGCCGAACAGCTTGGGCGCCTCGTGGCCGCGCACCACGGCCGCGGTGCTCAGCGTGTTGGCGCGCAGGCAGGAGAAGGCCGCGACCGACACGGTCCGCCACACCGGCCGCGCGGGACGGCCCGTACGCGGGTCGAGGATGTGATGCAGCAGTTCCCCGGGCCGGCCCCAGGTCCGACCGGCCGTGCTGGAGGTGGCGAGCGCCCCGCCGGCCGGCAGCCGCACCACGCAGCTCGGGTCGCCGGGCCGGTCCTGCACCAGGACCCGCCAGCCGCCGTCCGGACCGGGCCCGGCCGTCGCGATGTCGCCGCCGAGCGCGACCAGCACGCCCACCCCGAGCCGCAGCGCCACCAGCGCGGCGGCCCGATCGGCGGCGACCGCCTTCGCGGTGGCGCCCAGGTCGAGCAGCGTGCCGGTGGGAACGCTCAGCCGGCCGGCGTGCAGCCGCACGGCGGTCCAGTCCGGGCTCGGGAAGACCCGCACCGCGGGCGCCACCTCGCGCCCGGTCAGCGCGGCGAAGTCCCGGTCGTAGCCGAGGCTGCAGAGCGCGCCGCCGAGGGTGGGGTCGACGTCGCCGCCGGTCCGCCGGGCCGCGTCGAGGGCGGCGGCGACCAGGTCGGCGAGCAGCGGGCTGACGGTGACCGGCCGGCCGCCGGCGCGGCAGACCGCGTTGAGCTCGGAATCCGGCCGGAACCGGCTGCAGGCCGCGTCGACGGCGGCCAGCTCGGCCTGGACCAGGGCGGTCGCGTCGTCCAGGGCGGCCGGGTCGGTGACGACGATGCGCGCCACGGTGCCCCAGACGTCCCATTGCGCGGTGTCTTCGCCAACCGGCAGGGTCTCGACGAGCGGCATGTCACGACCCTCCCGACGTGGCCTGGCCGGAGTCGCTGCTGCCGGTGGAGAGCGACGGCGAGTCGGTGCTGGACGAGCTCGACGACGAGTCGGAGCTGCTGCTCGAACTGCTGCTGTCGGAGCTGTCGGACGCGCTCGTCGTGGTCGTGGAACTGTCGGACGAGGCGGCGTACGCCGCGACGCCAACGGCGATGGTGCCCGCGAGGCTGGCGGCGACGAGCGCGCCGGTGATGGCGGTGGTGCGTCGTAGTCCCGTGTCCCGGTCCATGATCGTGCCCCTCATTTGTTGACGACTCAAGGAACTCTGCCCGATCGGCTTCTCCAGGGCCTGTGCCCCTCCTGAGCGCTTCCTGTGAAGCTCGGGCAGGCCGCGACCGAGGCCCGCGCGCCAACTACGTCAGTTGACGTAAGCGCCGGGCGGCCCGGTCGCCTAGCGTGGTGTTGCGACCGCAGTTCTGCGACGAAGGAGCCGGCATGTCCGAACCCGCCACCGTCATTCCCGCACACACCCTCGAGGACATCGAAGAGGTCAACGCGACCGGGCTCACGCCGGTCGTCTTCATCCACGGCCTGTGGCTGCTGCCGAGCAGCTGGGACCGGTGGGCCGAGGTCTTCAAGGCGGCCGGATACGCGCCCATCACGCCCGGCTGGCCCGACGATCCGGAGACGGTCGCCGAGGCCCGCGAGCATCCCGAGGTGTTCGCCGGCAAGACGGTGGGCCAGGTGGCCGACCACTACGCCGAGGTGATCAACCGGCTGACCAAGCAGCCCGCGGTGGTCGGGCACTCGTTCGGCGGCCTGCTCGCGATGATCCTCGCCGGGCGTGGCCTGTCCACGGTCACCGTCGCGATCGACGCGGCTCCGTTCCGGGGCGTGCTGCCGCTGCCGATCTCGGCGCTGCGCTCCTCGGCCCCGGTGCTGAGCAACCCCAGCAACCGGCACAAGGCCGTGCCGCTGACCTACGAGCAGTTCCGGTACGCGTTCGCGAACGCGGTCAGCGAGGAGGAGGCGCATGAGCTGTACGACACGTACTGCGTGCCGGCTCCGGGCGCGCCGCTCTTCCAGGCCGCGGCGGCGAACCTGAACCCGTGGACCGAGGCGAAGGTCGACGTGGAAAACCCGTACCGCGGGCCGCTGCTGATCATCTCGGGCGAGAAGGACCACACCGTGCCGCCGTCGATCTCGGACGCCGCGTACAAGCAGCAGTTGAAGAATCCGGGCACCACCGAGTTCGCCGAGATCCCCGGCCGCGGGCACGCGCTCACCATCGACCACGGCTGGCTCGAGGTGGCCAACACGTCGCTCGCCTTCGTGCAGCGCTTCGCCGAGCGCTGAGGCCGGCGCTAGGGCTCGCCGAGCATCCCGTGTGACATCGCCTTGGTCACCGCGGCCGTGCGGTCGGCGACGCCCAGCTTGGCGAAGGTGCGCAGCAGGTGCGTCTTCACGGTGGCCTCGGAGATGAACAACGCCCGGCCGATGTCGGCGTTCGTCAGCCCGCGCGCGACCAGCTGCAACACTTGCATCTCCCGCGCGGACAACGGGGCCGGCGCGGGGCTGCGCACCTGCCGCACCAACGTGGAGGCAACGCTCGGGGCCAGCACGGTCTCGCCCCGGGCGGCCGCCCGCACGGCCTCCGCCAGTTCGGCGCCGGACGCGTCCTTGAGCAGATAGCCGCACGCCCCGGCCTCGATGGCCCGCAGGATGTCCCGGTCCGACTCGTAGGTGGTCAGCACCACGACCCGGACCCCCGGGAGCCGGGCCAGGATCTGCTCCGTTGCCGCCACCCCGTCGCCGTCCGGCATCCGCAGGTCCATCAGCACGATGTCGGGCCGCTGCTGGACCGCCAGTTCGAGGCCGGCCACGCCGCCGCCGGCCTCGGCGACCACTTCCAGATCCGGCTCCGCCTCGAGCATCCCGCGCAGCCCGTGCCGCACCACGGGATGGTCGTCCACCAGCAGGATCCGGATCATGCGGGCACCTCCAACTCGATCGTCGTACCGTCGCCGGGGTCGCTCTTGACCCGCAGCGCGCCGGCCACCTGCTCGGCTCGGACGCGCATCCCCCGCAGGCCGAAGCCCGCTCCGGCGGCCGGGTCGAAGCCGCAGCCGTCGTCGCGGACCACGAGCCGCACCGTGGTCTCGGCGTACGCCAGCAGCACCTCGACCTTGCCCGCCCCGGCATGCCGCCGGACGTTGGCCAGCGCCTCTTGGGTGGCCCGCAACAGCACGACCTCGGCTGCGGTCGGCAACTCCCGCGCTTCGCCGGTCAGCCGCACGGTGGCCGGGATCCCCGACTCCTCGGTGAACCGGGTCGCTTGGCGGCGTACAGCATCGGGTAGCGAACCGGAAGTCAACGCCGACGGTGACAGCGCCGCGACCAGCGTGCGCGCCTCGGCCAGGTTTTCCCTCGCGGTGCGGACCGCGAGGGCCAGCCGTTCGTCCTTCAGCTGCGGATCGGCCGCCTGGAGCAGCGCGATGATGCTGGTGAAGCCCTGCGCGAGGGTGTCGTGGATCTCGCCGGCCAGCCGGGCCCGCTCGGCCGCGACACCCGCGTCGTGGGAGAGCCGGGCCACCTCGGCGCGGCTCTGCTCCAGCTCCGCGATCAGGCCGGCCCGCTCCTTGCTCTGGTCGATCACCCGGCTCACCCAGTAGCCGAGCCAGAGCGCGAACACCGTCGAGATGACCGCGGTCGGCGCGAGATCGGCGAGCACCCGGTCGGTGAGGCCGTCGGCGACCATCCCGATCAGGACCGGCACCAGATTCACCGCGATGACAAACCAGACCGCCAACCGCATCCGTACGGCCAAGAAGATCATCGGCACCATGGCGAAGAGCAGGAACGCGCTGAACGCCGAGCAGGCGACCGCGACGGCGAACAGCAGCGACTCGGTCAGCACGACGGCGACCGCCCGGCCGCGCTCGGTGTCGGCCCGGACCAGCCGGCGGCCGAACGCGGCGTAGACCACGGCGATGCCCGCGATCGCGGCGGCCGCGCCCAGCCGCCGTGGCAGCGAGACGTCGTCGGCGAACAGCACAGCGCCGCCCACGGCCGTCAGGACCACCGCGAAGAAGCCGTCCCAGACCGGGAACATCCGGTGGTAGACCGCGGTATCGGCGCCGCTCACGCGTCGTGTCGGTTGGTCCAGCGGAAGGTTACGAGGCACAGCACCAATCCGATCACACACCAGGCGCCCAGCACCAAAGCCGTGCGGCCGTGCTCCCACGCGCCGCCCGCCTCGAGGCTGGCCATGCTGTCCGGCAGGAACACCGAACGGAACCCCTGGGCCATCCATTTCACCGGAAAGATCGACGCCACGGTGATCATCCAGGACGGCAGCTGGGTGATCGGGTGGATGAAGACGCCGGAGATGAACTGCAGCGCCACGACCGGCACGTTCAGGATCGCGCCGGCGGTGCGGGCGTGCCGCACCAGCGCACTCGCCGCGATGCCGAGCAGCGAGCAGGCGATCACCGAGAGCACATACAACCAGGCGAACGTGGCCCAGTGGCTCGCATCGGGCAGCGGCGTGTCGAAGACCAGCGTGCCGACCAGCAACAGCACCACGACCTCGGTCGCGGTCAGGGCCAACACCAGGACCAACTTCCCGAGAAAGTACGCCGAAGCCGAGACGGGCGCGCCGTGGAGTCGCTTCAGCGTCCCGTCCTCGCGGTCCATCGCGAGCCCGGCTCCCATCGTGATGAATGCCGTGCTGAGAATCCCGTACGCGATCATGCTGGCCGAGAAGACCTGGCTGGCGCTGACGCCGGGGCGGTCGTACTGGTCGCCGAAGATCGAGCCGAACAGCAACAGCAGCAACGCCGGAAACGCAAACGTGAAGATCATCGCGGTCCGGTCCCGGACAAACTGCAGGATCTCGACGTGCCCCCGAGACAGCCCGATCCGGAACGTCGGCACCAGGGCCGGCTGCTCGATGCTCATCGGTTCTCTCCGATCAGGGCCAGGTAGGTGTCCTCGAGGGTCGGGCGCGTCACGGTCAGGGTGCTCAGATCGGCATCCTCGGCGACCAGCTTGCGGAGCAGTTCGGTCGGATCGGCGCGTTTCTCGGTACGGACGCCGCCGTCCGCCCGCCAGCTGACGGTGGCCTCGGCGGTGGCCCGGCCGCCGAGCGTGGCCGGCGTCCCCTCGGCGACGATGACGCCACCGGCGATCACGGCCAGCCGGTCGGCGAGCGCCTCGGCCTCGTCCAGGTAGTGCGTGGTCAGCACGATGGTCGTACCCTCGGCGGCCTCGGCCCGGATGAGCTCCCAGAACTGCCGCCGCGCCGCCGGATCGAAGCCGGTGGTCGGCTCGTCCAGGAACAGCACCTCGGGCTGCCCGACGATCCCGAGCGCGACGTCGAGCCGGCGCCGCTGCCCGCCGGACAGGGTCCGCACCCGGCTCCTGACCTTGTCGGTGAGCCCGACCTGCTCGATCACCCGGGCGACCGGGCGGGGCTGCGGATAGAACCCGGCGACGTGCCGAACGGTCTCGGCGACGGTGAGATCGGCCTGGTCGCTGGCCTCCTGCAGGACGATCCCGATCCGGGCGCGCCAGGCCCGGCCGGCGGTCGCGGGGTCGAGACCGAGGACTCGGACGTCGCCGCCGTCCCGGCGCCGATGCCCCTCAAGGATCTCGACGGTGGTGGTCTTGCCGGCGCCATTCGGCCCAAGCAGGGCGAACACCTCACCGGTGGCGATGCTGAGGTCGATGCCGGCGACGGCTTGATGCCGCCCATAGGTCTTACGCAGTCCGCGCACGTCGATGGCTGCCATGCCCACCATCCTGCTGCGCGAGGAAGCCCTGCCGCGACGACCAGCCGACCGGCACCGACTGTCCACCGATCGACGGACACGGGCGCCGCCTTGCTCTGCTTCCGACGCGGGCGCTACTCCCAGCGGAAGCGGCGGGCCGCTGCCGTGAGGGACACCGCGGCCCAGAGCGCGAGGCTCAGCCAGATCGAGCCCGGGATGCTGGTGCCGTCGGTCAGGGTGTCCCGCAGGGCCTGCGCGTGCGCCGCGAGCGGCAGCACGAACCACCCGAGCGTGCCGAGGTCGGGCGCGGCGAACATGATGCCGCCCGCGGCCAGCATCAGCACGTAGATCAGCGTGGCCGCGGCGGTCGTGGTCTCCGGCTTGAGCACGCCCGCGATGAGCAGCGCGAGCCCGCAGTAGGCGGCAGTGGCGAGCACGGTGACGCCGAGCGCCGGCAGCAGCTGCGAGAACTCCGGCCGCCAGCCGACCACCACGCCGACCAGGGCGAGCGCGAGCAGCTGCACCCCGACCAGGCAGAGGATCGCGGTGGTCTTCGCGGCGAGCAGGCCCGGGCGGGTCAGTGGGGAGGCGCCGAGCCGCTTCAGTACGCCATAGCTGCGCTCGTACCCGGTGGTGATCGCCTGTCCGGTGAAGGCCGTGGACATCACGGTGAGGGCGAGCACGCCGGGGACGACGAAGCCGAGGCGGTCGTCGCCGGGCACATTGGTCGCGTTGGTCAGGCCCGCGCCGAGCAGCACCAGCAGCGGCACGCCCATCGCGAGCACCACCGCCTCGCCGCGCCGCGCGGTGAGCAGCAGCTCCATCCGGATCTGCCGGGCCAGCACCGCACGCATCGGCGCCCGCCCGGGAGCGGGGGCGAAAGTCCCGGCCGCGCTCATCGGCGTGCCCCCGCCTTCGTCGAAGTCAGCGCCAGATAGACGTCCTCGAGGGTGCGCCGCCGGGTGTTGACCGCGGTGACCTGGGCCCCCGCCTGCGCAAGCCACTCGAACACCGCCGCCATCGCCGCCGTGTCCAGTTCGCCGGCGATCGCGTACTCCCCCGGCGACTCCTCGGCGACCTTCGCGTCGATCAGCCGCGCGGCGAGACCGGCCACCGGCAGGCCCGG
>Ga0307515_10014020_pt1 | contig 14913 bp, 7 predicted proteins | sample 17_EM_MG_FD_194513 | JGI IMG/M metagenome (GOLD analysis project Ga0307515, IMG submission 194513) | Populus trichocarpa ectomycorrhiza microbial communities from riparian zone in the Pacific Northwest, United States - 17_EM | ecosystem: Host-associated > Plants > Roots > Unclassified | place... | reverse complement strand
ACATAGAGGTAAAATTAGCTATAGTTTACTACTACTAGTTAGGGTAAATATGGCTAGACTTAGTACTATATAGTTAAATAAGGGCACAATTATATAACTTATAAGGACTACCCTACCTAGCCTATTTAGGGCTAGGTGGCGGTCTAGTACCGCTAAACTCTTATAGTTTTTAATGCGAGCGATTTATTAAGTGCCTATAAAGGAGTAATTAGTTATTATAGTATAGTAAAATATAGGAGGTTATAGGCATTACTATATTTCTTATTATTGTATAAAGTTGGTATATATACGCGCCGCTAGAGTTAAAGGGCTGGCCTACGTCTATATATGCGGGCTCTATCGCTGCGAAGTATTTACTATATAATAGGTAGTATTTCTAATAAACGGCGACGTATTGCACTTATTATAGGCATTACTATATTTCTTATTATTATACAAAGTCGGTGGATATACGCGCCACTAGAGTTAAAGGGCTAGCCTATATCTATACATGCGGACTCTATTATTATAAAGTGCTTAGTATATAATAGGTAGTACTTCTAGTAGATGGTAACGTATTATACTTTATAATTACTAGTGTTATTATTATACTATATAGCACTTAAGGGCCTACTAGATAAGTCTATCTAGAATAATAATTATCTAGTATATAGGATTTACGTCTATACATAAATATCTAGTACTTATTTAAACGCATGTCTACTATAAAAGGTAGTAGGAGGTTTTATATCTTATATTATAAGTTTATATAATTAATAGCATTTTACGGCATTTTATAGCATTTTAGAGCATTTTAGGATAGTAAATATATTATATATACCAGTATCCAGCCGCTTAGCAATATTAACTTATCTCGCTATTTATCTATTTAGTATTATATAAGAGGTTAGTATTTTACTATAGTATTTATTATATTAGAGTCTCTTAAATTTAATATCTTTATTTTAAATCTATCTAAAACTATATATAGTCTTGTAATATCCTACTCCCCACCTAGTACTCTAGTAAAAGATTATTTAGTTAATAATGCCTTTTCTCTTACTAATTAAGGGAGGAAAAGACTTATACTTTCTAGCAGTAGTAGGCTATACTTATTAGTGACATTTTTAACAGATTATAATATTTAAGTTTCTATTTACCTATAATATAATTAGCCTGCCTATAGTAAAGTACTTTTACTTTACTACTTACTTTTCTTTTTTCTTACCCTTCTATATATCTATATACTCGTATTATAAACTATAAAAGCTTAATAGTGCTAGACTATCGCCTAGCCTATATTAAGAGATAGGCTAAGTAAGGTAGTCCCCGTAACTTACACTATATCGCGTCTTCCTTTATAGGTTAGTTTCGTTACTATAGATTTACCCTTATACGCGTTTAACCTATAGAGTATATAACCATATACTTTGCTACTAAGGCCTTACTTATATAATTTTATTAGGGCGTGCCTTATTTCCTTACCTTTACTAATTAACCTAACTCTATTAACTACCTACCCTTACTCCTACCCTACTAGTATCTACCTCTATAACTAGTACCTCTATAGATCTATCTAAGCTATAGAGCCTTATAATATAGTAAGTTAGCTGCCTTATCTTTAGCCTTAGCTATATAATAGAGAATCTATATTTACTAATACGTTTATATAAACTACTGCTTAATATAGCCTGCTACTAAAATGGACCTACCCACTAATTATTTTATAACTTGCGACGTTAACTATATCCGTAACTATAAAAAGTTCACTAAGGGCGTTATAGTTTTTAAGATTGCTTTAACTATAGCGGCTATAGGCTCTAGTGCCTTATCAGGTAATAGTAAGGGCTCTATACTTAATAAGCCTCTTCTTTTAAAGCTTAGTAGTCTATACCTCTCGGCCAACAACGCTCTAAAATGCTATCTCTGTCTATCTACCGGCCATATACACGCCAATTATCCTCTTAAGAAAGCTTCTTAACTTTATCGCGGCTGCGATAAGGCTAGTTATCTTAAAGCTAACTGCCCTAACCCTATATATAATAATTGTGGGGAAGCCAGTTATCTTAAGAGTAACTATTTTAGTATAACGTGTAACTAATATAGTGCTATAGGCCATAGAAAGTAAGACTATCCCTAGCTATCGGGTAAGAAGAAATAAACTTACCTAAACTATAGCTCCCTAGACTATTAAACTATCTTCTATAGTTAGGTATATAAGAACTATAGAGTTATAGGGTATAATATTAATGATTATATAAGTAGACCTACTTTAATTCGGGTAATAGACGCCGTAACCGCTCTAGGCAAGGTAAATATACTAGGTGCTGCCGCTTTAAGTATAGCTACTACCTCTTTATTACCTAAACCTCTTAATACAGCCGGCTTCTATCCAGTAGTAGATAGCCTAGTAGATAATCTAGACACCTATATAAAGGATAGCGATTCCATAATAGCTAAACCTTTAAATACACTTTAGCTTCTAAATAACAACTACCTTATAGTTTAGTTTGTTATACAAATTATTAAAGAGTATATTATAGCATATAGTATTACATTCTAGGTGTTTTATAAAACTAGTAAAATGCCTACTTATTGTTTATATAAGACGGCGTTTATCCAATTTACAGATACTAACATCGCCAGCGACGTTAAGGTTAATATTACTAATACTGCTTCTCTAGTTACTTAACAACTATTATATCTAACTACACTTAAGTATCTTACTTACATTCTCCCGCAAGATACTATAACCCTACGACTTTACTATATTAGGTTTGTTATCGCCTTTAATAAACTCGTACTAGGTACGCGCACGTTACTTAATAAGTACTTCTTTATTAACGGGGACTTCGGCCTATTTACGCCGCAAATCTATAAAGCTTGGGATATACTATTAAATAGTCCTACGGTTATTATCCACTTCTTTACGCTAGGCACTAAATAGCTTAATAGTTATATCGCGAGCCTAAACGCGAGCCTATAATAGCAGAGCGTTAATAATCCTTTAGGTCGCTAGTAGAAGAACCGTAATATAAATATTTAGCTTAGTATACAGCTCTTAGTAGAGGACCGACCATTATATAAAATCTCCGCGAGGTATTAGTTTAATAGCGTCCTTAAGTATTTTACGGTCTAGTTCTATACTGTAATTACAAGCCTTAAGGCCGTTAATTAGAACCCCTAAGTATCTACTATTATTTGTCTTATTACCTTCCTAGGTAGTATAGATTAAGTCTACTACGCTACTATCTAGATAGTTAATGGTCTTATTTTTTTATACTAACTCTATTATTAATATCTTATTCCTAGGTAAAGACGCAGATAACTAGGCCAGCTAGAAAGGAGTTATTATTAATACTACTCCCTTTAGCTCCAGCTATAACTACTATACTTTTATCTTTTAACTACGGGTGGGCTATAAGTTTATACTAAACCCCATATTTGCTCCGGAGTATATCCTAAGTAGCGACAACTTTATAATAGTTAGTAACCTAAGTAAGGCCCTAATTATGGTATAGGGTATTAAATATCTCGTAACTAAGCGTGTCCCTAAGGTTAAAATCTCCTAAGAGATTAACACTCTACGCTACCTATAGTAAGGAGGCGATAGTTTTTATATTAAGCGCTAAATTGCGCTATCTAACAACTTCACAGATCTCCCGCGTATTAATTACTTTAACTATAATATCGCTAAGTATAGGAAGAATTTAGTTAATAATGCCCTTAAGGCTATTTTGCCGCTACTTAACAAAGAGTAAACGGGTGCCTGTACTGCGCTTAAATATATAATAGGCGGTATTTTGCTAATATAAGGCCCTGGTAGTGTTAGGAAATTAACCTTTTTAACTATCTTAGTACGATACTAGTATTAACTTAGGTTGCCTTAATAGGATCCTACTAAAATCTAGGTCCTATTGCCGCTTAATTACTAACTAGATTTACTAGCTAAGGTAATTAATAATACGCTTATAGAGAACTATAAGGCACTAATTACGCAAGGCCGTCCCGCTAAATTTCCTATTATCCTTTACCGCTATATATACTTAACGAAAACTAAGGTTTATAAGTAGGATACCGTTATATAGCGAACAGTAGTAGGTATTAATACTTATCCTAAGTATTTTAAGGAATAGGATAACTATGCTATAATTAATAAGGACGCGTCTATGCTAAATATAGCATTTCTGCTCTACTGTACATTTAAGGCTAGCAATGCCACTGGCTTTAATAAGCGGTTATAGGTTATAGATTTGTCTAAAGGTTAGTAGTTATTACGCCTTATAGGTGTCCTAGACAGCAACGGAAACCTATATCCTATTGCAGACCCTAATACAACTAAATACGCCGAATTCCGCCAATACTTATACTTATTTATGCTTGGTAATAATATAACGCAAGATAATAAGATAGGATTAATACTTGCGGCTAATATAGTTATCGCAGACCTGGCTAAGAAGGCTAATGTTATTCTTATAATACCTAATATAGTCTTATAGACTTGTATATATTCTATTAGCGCTATATACACAGTTTTCTATAATGAGGCTAGGAAGGCGTCTAAGCTAGGCAGTTTTATTAGGTTCGCCTAAAGTAGACTATATTTAATCTAAAGAGGTCTATAGATTTAGACTAGCGACCCTATGCCTTGGGTTCTCCTTAGTAATATATACTAACTAAAACCAATCCTTAGTCCTAATTTTGATAATCCATTCTACTATTAAAAATCTATCTCCCTCTATACATATCTCTTTACGGCTAGTACGGATATAGTATAGTTCTCGCTATAATATTAATTTGTTAAAGATATTATATATTTTATAAATGCTATTCTACTATACGGCTAGCTTTAAATAAGCCTAATAGTTAAGGACTAAGAGTAGTTAAAGCTAGCAGCGAGCTTTTTTAAGGATATACTGCGCTACAACCACCCTATTGCCTTCCTTACCGTTAATAATACTATATAGGTAAATAAGCTTAGCCAATTAACGTATAACCTAGTCTATACTTAACGCGTATTCTAAGTAGCCATGGCGCTAATAGACTTTAGATTTAAGCCATTAAAGGTTAGCCTTGCCGTTCTATATACAGCCTAACTTACTATCTACTCCGCAGCGCTATATACGCTTAAAAAATAGTGCTACGCCCAGTAAGATGGCAGTAAGTGGTGGAAATTTACGCTAGTAGTTAGTGAGATTAAAGTCTTTACTATTAACGGCATCTAAGGCGGCTAGGTAGAGTTATTAGTATATAATATAATAGTTGCCGGTCCGCTAAAATTTGTCTAGGACACGGCAAGGAACCTTTTTATAATTACTAGACTATAAGTAGGCCTTATTATTGTTAGTAGTCCCTAGGTAGTCTATAATTATTATACCGGTAATAAGACCTTTATAAACACCGCGTATTATAAAATTAAGAAGTAGTGTAAGGATAATAAGGTATTTATTAACCTTAAGAATTCTAAGCGGAAAAAGCACTTCTAGTAACTTATTGCCCTGTTTAACGATAATAAAACTATATAGCGTGTCTACCGCTAGCATACAGCCGATTACACGCCTATTTTATACAGCATAGACGTTAACTTTAATATTGCTATCCCTGACTTCGCGGATGTAGTAAATATTAGTGGCACTAATAATTATACTAAAGCGTAGAACAAGGCTAATAGAAAGGGCGCTAATAATAACGGCTAGGGCGGTACTAGTAATAATAACAAGGATAACAATAGTAGAGAGGATGTTAGTGGTGTTAGAATATAAGGAGGGTAGTAAGGATAGATATTATAAACTTTATTAGTAGCGAGACCCTTAAATAGGGACACTAAATAGAAGTTAAGAGCGGCAGTAACTACAGGCCTTTAATATTTACAATTTTGCTATAGTACTAGGTAAAATACGGTATATTATAATATTATGTGTTATAGCTAAATAAGATAAACTCTTAATAATTATAATCTCTAAAATAGATAAGCGCATTATAGTAAAGACAGCCTAATTTATAAAGCCTAGTAATCCTAGTTTCTATCCCTTATAGGCTAGCAGTTAATTAATGCTAATCTATAATCTAGATTTTAAGGGGTTATTTAGTTATAATCTATTACTTTTAAATCTAAACTAAAAGTCTAGTAGAAAGAACGCGTTCCTTTCTAATTTAATACGCGTTTATAACTTTATGGGTTATATAGACGTGTATAATCTAAAGCCTTTAGATTTAGTCTAGAGTTTAAATAAGGAGCTTTAAGCTTCTAATTTAAACTAACGCTAAGACCTTAGTTTAGATTCTGTATATAGTAAAGTTGCTAACTTTTTAGTAACTTTTAGCGTGTTTTTTTAAAATATTAAAAATTTATATCTAAAGTTAAGTTAAATTAGAATTTAACCGAACGGTTTCCTTAGAATTAGATTAAAGCTTTAGATTAACTCTATTTTAAAGCCCTTATTCTAATCTAAACTTATAACTAAATATTCCCTAAGTACTTAACCAGTTAGATTATAGTCTAGATATCTTATTAGTAACCACAACTATTATTAATTACTCTCTATATAGTATAGGCCGCCTCTATTTTTACTAAACTATAATAACCTTAAATAGGATCTAATCCTTTTCTTACTATAGCTACCGCTAAAGCAACGTAACCTAACGCCCTCTTCTACTTATATTAGGTATACTATTCCTAGTATTAGCACGCCATTACTATATCTTAAAAAACTTATCGCTAATGCTATAGGCCCTTAAAATAATACCTGTCCTACTATACTAGCTACTAGCTAGCAAAATATAGGATAAATATAATATTTATATAGTTGCCCCTAATAGAAGAGCCTATAGTAAAGGCAATTCGCTATACTACGTCTAGATAACCTAAGATTATATATATAGGTAATAATCTTAGGGCTTCCTAGTGCGATAGAAGGTCTTACTATAAGGCAAACTCGACTAAAATTACTATCTCTATATAGATTAGATTAGCTATAATTAATTAATACCTTTTAGCCCGCCTAGTAAAACGTATTACGCTAAAGATGGGGGTAGATAAACGTTAGTAATATATTATAATTATAATGGATACCTATATACTATCTTTATAGATAGCCGTAAATATAACCTAGCTTACCCTATAATAAACTACCCTTAATAGAGCAGCCCTTAAGGCCCCATTGTTTTAAATAGGCATAGTCTCTATATAGGCGGCCTATATCTACTCCTTATTATAATCCACCCTAGCCTCTAAAAACATCTTAACTAGTAGCTAATATTTAACTATGCGTAGGTCTTAAGGCGTATTAGACAGCGATACCAGACTTAAGGCTACGTCTATACTTAGGACTAAGTTTATACTATCTAGTTTCCGCTTATAAAGTAGGATAATAAGTTATTTAAGATTATAGCCGCAGTTCTATATATAGTTAAGCTAGGATAAACTCTATAAGTTTACGGCAGCTATATACCCCCTTTCCGTATCTACTATATAGTTAATGCCAGGCCGCCCTAGCACCTTTATCTTCTTATATATATTTAACTATACGCAGGCTAGCATGTTCTATATAGCCTTATATACCTATAGCGCTAGTGCCTTTTTATATTCTACTACCTAACGGATAACTTTCTGGATCGCCTGCTCGCGTAGTAAATTGTTTAATTATCCGCGAAATAAAACATATAGGATGCCATCCTTAATAATAACCTACTTAAAAGTCCGCTTAATAGTATTAAGTCTCTCTATAGTAATACCTAAGCCAGTAATAAGCTATATATCTTTTTATAGGTCCGTAATACTCGCAGAGTTATACTATACCGTATTTACGGTATACCGCTATCATATATCGCGTCCTATTGTAAAAAATAGTCTAGTATCCTAAGTAGGGAATAGTGGTGTTTAGAATCCTGTGCTTAGTATAATAGAAAGGCAGCGCGACGTTAGTAATAAGTAGAGTCTCCTAGCCTAACGTAACGCGATTTAGCGTAAATTAGCGTAAAATATAACAGGTTACACTATCTAGCGCGTTAGTATCCACGGACATCGCTATACTCTTACTATACTCCTCCTATCTTAACTGGCTTATAACATAGTACGAGCTATAAACACTACTTTAAATATACAGTTCCACATAGATGTTATTTTCGGCTCCCTTCTAACTAAACTATAGCAAATTATAGCTTAATGCGGCAATTTATAAATAAGCTCTATCTAGCAGTAATATAGAAAGTATGGGACTAAAGTAAAAAGTATAGGTGGTTTAACCTATTATAAATAATATTGTCTAAGACAATAGAAACGGAAGAAGGGTAGATATAAAGGCGTTAATATTAAAGAGATAAACAATAATACACCCTTACGCTATTAAAGCTTAGAGGAGTATTAGACAGCCTATTATAGGGCTAAGCTAAAGCAATATAATAAGTGGCCACTTACATAATATATAGACAATAATGCACTATTATGCTATTAAACCTTAGAAGGGTATTATATAACTAATTATAAGGCTAAATCGAAGTAAGGTAATAAGTGGCCACCTATATAAGCTCTAGGAAATAATATTATTAATAAGCCGAATAACAGGGCTGCGGATATACACTATAATAATAATTCCGTAATATTTAATAGGGTGTATAACCTAATAATAGTTAAGACTAATTAGTAAACTTTAACTGGAATATCTATAGACGTCTTTTAGACTAAAACATTTAAAGAGGCCACTAGCCGCGCCGTAGGAAAGCCTCTAGGATGGAACTAAGGAAATCCGTAAACTATAGACGATACTATAGCAGTATACTAGATAAGATACCTCCCCTATTTTATCTGTTTGGCAATAAGGCAGAATATATATAGGTCTTATAGTAGGTAAGCTATAGGACTTCTAACTGCGCTATTAATAAGTGGTTTAACAATATTAGGCTTTAGGGAGTGTTTACTAACTATTTTTCTTGCTAGAGTGCTAATAATATTAAAGTAAAACTACTTTTAAAACAGATGCAATCTAAGAGTAATTAACCGTAGTAGATTAAAATAATTATAACTATAGGGGACTAGTAGCTGCTGGTACGTTACCAAAATGCTTTAAAGATTATATCCTTTCTTATTAGTTACAGCCCTTTTTAAGGAGATATAACTTTCTCGCCAATAAGGCAGTACTTATTAGTAGGAATAAGAATATATAATAAGCTTAATATAGTAAATTAGTAGTAGGAGATATAAGAGCAGCTATTACTCGGCGCAACTATAGTGCTAATTATATTAGCTAGTAATAAGACCTAACTAATATAATACGCCAGCGGTAAGAAAGTATAGCCGCTTTATATTTTAATTAGAAATATTAAATTATGCGTTTAATAATCCGTAAATTAACTAGCCCTATTACTACTTATATACCTCCTAGTCTATATACCTAGCAACTAAATAATATAACTAGCGGTGCAATATAAGACCCTCGAGGCTATTCTTAAACGTATGCTTTAGCGACAACCCCACTATTAGTATAGTTATGCTAATAATGCCTATAGCGTTAGAGAAAGCTAGTAAAGAAAGAGTACGTCTTTTATATATAGATGGCTAGGATTAATACTGCTTTCTACTTCTAGCTATATTTATAGCTAATTATAAAGAATAGGTCACGCTTATAGGTATTAAGAGTAGCCGTAAATATTCGACTTATTATATATATATAAATAAACGGCATAATCTAATAACTACTATTTAGCGACCATAGCCGTTTTATATATACTAATCGATAAAAAAACTAAATATAAATATAGCAGGAAGGTTATTGTTTGTATCAATTTAATGATATAGTTGAGTTATATCCCGGGGCACGAAATACGTATAGTATCGTATGCTCTTTGGGATGGTGGTAACTGTCTCTTGTATTAAAGCAGACTACGTGGTCTATATACTGATGCGACCTCCCCCTAATTAGTTAGTGCTTTAGGAGTGCACCAGACGCGTAAGCGAGTGGTTAGTGCACCGAACGCGTAAACGCGTACCTGGCGTACCGAACGCGTAGGCACGCGGTCAGTACGACAGGTGCTGTAATTATACACTGGCGGTACTTAAAAAATAAAACCACCTGTGTATAGCCTCCGTAATTACTCTAGTGGAACCGTAAAACACAAAAGAAATATATAAGAAATCCATAGGGGATCCCTCCCAAGGTGTCTTCTGGGCTGCCTTCTAAATGGTACTTTAAGCGGGCCGTAAGTCCTGCCTACGGTCCGTAAAGTAAACCGTACGACCTTCCGATGGGCCGTAAATGTACCGTATGGCCTTCTGACGGGCCGTAAATGAACTATAGTACTCCGTTAGTCTTGTTCCACCCATTCTATAACCTTTACATTGAGCTTATTTATGTTAATTAGGGTTTTAAGGGCTTAACACGGCTTTGCCTTAGTTATAGCGTCCGCTAGGTTGTCTCCGCTGGTAATCCATTTAACCTTCGCAATCTTACGTTGTTCGTAGGCCTGACGTAAGCATATTAGGTTGACTATAAGCCTCTTCTCCTATGTTATACTTAGTTTAACTAGGCAGTTATAAAGGGACTTTAAATTGGTGCATAAAACTAGGGGTAACTGCTCTAGTTATAAAATCTTCTAAACCGTTGATTTAATTGCGGCTGCTATATTAAATCCATAAGCTAGTATATATAGTTTAGAAGCTAGTATACTATGGGTTACTCGTTTATACTTAATTAAAGACTAGTGTAGTATATTTGCGTCCTAATTGCGGTCCGTAAGTATAATTATAAAGCTGATTTGTGATAATAGGTCTTTATTATTAGCAAAGGAGGCGTCCGTAAATACTAGTAAGCTAAGGGAACTTAGGTCTAGTGGTATAATTATTAATTTGCCACTAAATGCGCTTATTAAGCTGCTTAATATTTTCTTCTTGCGGATCTACTGCCTGGGCCGCAAAGGATAAGTTATAGGTAGATTTGGGTTGGCAGACTGTGGTAATATAGGCGCCTCTTGCACGCTGTGCAGCGTATTAATCCTTTATATTTATGGTCTTATAGGTCTCTCTATAGGAACTGGTAAGGTCCGTAGGCTTTACTATAATAGGCTTTAAGTTTTAAGCTTAGCGTTCCTGGGTTAGCTGGATTAAGTTACCCCTTTATGTAATTAAGCCTCCGTTAAACTTAATTGGAGTCTACTTAGTTAACTACTCTCGCGGCTTTGCTAGGAACTTAGCTTCTTATAGTTTAGTCTCTTTAGCGTCTATAAATATCCAGTTCGCTAAGAAGAGGGTATTGTCTGTTTAGAGTCTAATAATACTAAGGCTGTTTAATAGGGTGTATAGGAGGTAGGGGTTATAGGTTAACTGCTCCATTTTAAGTTTACGGACGTGGTGCTAGTGATATGTCTTAAACTAGTGGTTTCTAGCTTCTGGCACTCTGTAAAGTGGTTTTATGACCTATAAAATTATTCCTAGTTATAAATTAAGCTCCAGTAGTAGTCGTATAAAGATATCCCTACTTAAGTAGGTATTGGATTATATGTAGGCTTGTGAGATATCCCGTAGGTAAAGAGCTATGGGTTTACTTTGCTGTAGGCCGGGCATAAGTGCAAGTATAATCCGTTGGCTGACTTGTTGGATTATAGGCGATTATGTAAGGACTAAGTCCTTTCCCTAGTTGTTATAAGCTTATATAATAAGCCTTAACTTTTTAAAGGCTTTATTAGTACCGGGGTGCTTAATTTTGTTAATAAAGCGCGAGTTAAATATACGGACGCCTTGCGGAACGTCTCTCTCCGTTATAACCGCAAAGACGCCCTTTTTAAGTAGTCCGTTAATCTCTTTACGTCATAAGTCCGTAAAAGGGGTTTCCTATACTAGAACTGATATATCTATAGGCGGAGATTGCCTTGCGGATATACCTGCGGAGGTTAGATAATTCTCTATTATAGGGTTCTTACGGGGGCGTCCTTGGTCACGCTTTACGGCAGGTTTAGTAGGTTTAGTGGGTTTCTAGGGGACCTCTAGGGTAGGTAAGGGTGCTTCTAGTTTATTTAATTTGGCGGGTATTTCTGGTTCGTCTGGCTCGGTAGGTGCTTCTAGTTCGTCTAGCTTAACGTTATAGGTGTTTTTAGACCGAAAATAGGGTTTTACGGATGTGCTTTTAAAGCTTGTCGGTCCGCTAGGGAGCTATATACAGCAGGTCTCGTCTTCTACGGCCAGTAGACGGTAAGGTCTAGTCTAATTGCCGCTTTTATGCCACACGAGGACTTTAGAATTAAGCGGGAGGTTATGTACTGGGGTTATATTAGGTCCGTTGCGGTAGTGTAGGGCGTTATTAATAGTTTGTTTGGCCCGTAATTTAACTATTTTGGCCATTGCCTTCCGTATTATAGCTGCTTGATCCGTAACGGACGGGGCAGGGGGGTCCAGTTTGCTTATCTTTGGGTAGGCTCCGTAGACTAAGAGGGTAGGTACTAGTCCGTTAGGGCCAGCGGTGTTATTAACGGCTTTTACAGCCATCTGTAAAGCTAGTTTCTTTTAAATATTCTTATACTCGTCCGTAATAATCTGGTAAGCTCTCCGTAAAGCTAGGTAAGCTCGCTTAATAAGCCTAACGGACCAATACGCCTTAACTGGAACAGCTTTTGTTAATATAGCCATGGCTATAGCATACTGCTAAAATTTCTTACTAATAAAGTTTCTACTAGCGTTATGGGTAATATACTTAGGAGGTCTAAGGTATATATTAATCCAGTAGGTCCGTAAAATGTTCTAAGTATATTTTGTGGATATATTTTGCAACTAATAGGCGGCTTAATAGCGGGTTGCCTTATTAATTATATATAATACTGGACTGCCGTTAATGTATATAATGTCTACGTATACTAAGTGGTTAAAGTTAAGGTCCTTATAAAGGGTGAACTTAAATCTGCCTAGGGAACGTCCGTATTTCTGGCAAAAAGAGCAGTATTTGGTTAGGTGGTCGATTGCCTTCCTATTAACGTTGTTATATCCAGAGCGTTTAAGGACTCTATGCAGCTTTTTGGCTAATAGGTGGCCGAAACGGTGGTACAGGCGGTGGATTTCCGTACTGGTGAGGTAGCATGGGTTATAGTTAAAAGATTCCTAAATATAGGTTTGTAAAGTCTCTCCCTATATAAGGAACGGGTGTCTAAATTGTCGTGTAATTGGTAGGGTAATATTCTTGCTTCTTAGGGTAGTTACGGGGCCAATTAGGGTATCTGTAACATTGTTGTAGTAAACCTATAGTCTATCTATGTCCGTAAGGCAGAGTAGGAAAGGGGTGTCTGCTTTTACTATATAGAAGTTAACTAGGCTAATTAAAGTCTTAACTTTAACTGATCTAATTAATGCGGTTAAAATAATGCCGAATTGGACGTTTACGGCCTTAGTTTGCATAGTATTAATATCCGTATTGTTATTTACGGTGGTCTTATATGCAAGGTATTGTCCGTAACCTATAGTAGACTTCTTAGAGGCACCTATATCGATTATAACGCTATAGAATTCTTTAGGGGTATAGCGTTCTGTAGTAATATATGCAAATAGGTCCTGTTTAGGGTCTATAACGTCTATAATAGGTCTAATAGGTGTGCTTATGGGCCAGTTTTCGGGTGCAATTGAGTGTGTAAAGGAGCGGTCGGCTAATACGGTCGTAATATTAAAGGCTTGGCTGTCCGTAAAAGGTCTAAAAGTAATTAAGAACGTCTCTAAGGTCTCCTATTCCTAAGTATCTAAGTTAAAATTAATTATAAGGGCTTCCATTAACTCGTTAAGAGACTCTTCTACTTCCTCTCCTTTGTAGTCTAAGATAAACTGGTTAATCTGTCTATTAAATCTCTTCTTAGACTTGTCGCGTTCTTCCTAGGTATGCCTTATAAACTAATATCCTTCCTTACCGCACACAAAGCACTTCTGGCTAGTTTATCTATGGGGGTATACTTTTGTACGGGAGTTGCTGCGGGGGTTATAGGTGGGACTTAGTCGGTACGGATACTGCCGGCGGTAGCGGCGGTCCGTAAAGTAGGCGTCTAAGTTAGTTTGCGGGTTTTGCAGGTCCGTAATAAAGGCTTAAGTACTATCTAGCGGGTTTAAGACTTTATACGTTATAATGGAGGACCGTAAATTATTAATGAGGCCAGCTACGGTGTCTGCGGGCTTATAATAGGCGTATTTACAGGGTTCTACTTCCTGGTAAGCTATAATAAGCTTATTATATAGGAAGTCGTCCGTTTAAAGCTTAATGTTAAGGCCATGCTGTAGGTGCCGGAGGTCTTTAATAAGAATTTGTAGGCATTCTGTAGTCGACTTTTCGGTATTCTTATTGATTACGGTTTGTAGCTTAGTCGTATTCTATTAGGTAAAGATATTACGCCTATATTCTGGCCCTTTAAAGTAGTTACGTGTAGCTTTATATAGCTTATTAAAGGAGATACTAAGGGGGTTGCTCTTAAGGTTGGTGTAGTAGTGGTTAAGGGCTAGGCCACGCAGTATAGTAGAGTAGGCTTGGCTAAATTCCTATTTAGGAATGTCAGCCTTTTAACAGAGGTCCGTAAAGATAGTTAGTTTAAAGTTAAAGTTATCGTTTTTACTGCTATACTTAGATTCGTCGGTATAGAGCTTAGCTAAGTTGGCTAGCTCCTTGCCATAGGTCTTTACTTAAGTGGGTTGCGGATCTGTGACTTAGGCAGGTTGCGGATCTATAGCTTGGGCGGCGGGAGGGTTTTAGTCCGTATTTTGGTTTGTAGGGGTATTATGGTCCGTATTTTGGGTTATGGGGGTATTATAGTCCGTAGCGTGGTCCGTAACTTAAGAGTAGGGTATATTTTAGCCAGCGAGGTTAATTCTAAAGCCGCTTTAGTTTGTGGGGCGAATTTGGTTAAGTGGGTTAGGTATAAGGCTAGCGATTATATTAAGTTTGGAAGAAGTAAAGAGTTTTTTTGTGGCTTTAACCTGGTCTA
>Ga0307515_10014017_pt1 | contig 14917 bp, 3 predicted proteins | sample 17_EM_MG_FD_194513 | JGI IMG/M metagenome (GOLD analysis project Ga0307515, IMG submission 194513) | Populus trichocarpa ectomycorrhiza microbial communities from riparian zone in the Pacific Northwest, United States - 17_EM | ecosystem: Host-associated > Plants > Roots > Unclassified | place... | reverse complement strand
TATATAACTAGTAATAGCAATACCTAATTATTCTATGCGTGATTAATATAATGCCTTAAATACTATTTTAGTGTCTAATTTAATCTTTCTATTTAACTGTCTGTCTATAGATAATATACGGTAGAAGTTACTGCTCTAACTCCTTATTCCGCTAAAAATACCTTTTAAAATACTATTATAAATCTTAGGTCTCTATCCGATATAATTTTACCTAGTACTCTATATTTTATAAACACTTCTTTAATATAGATTTTAGTAACATCTTCTGCTAATATTTCTTCTATGCATACTATAAAGTATCCCCACTTTATAAGCTTATCTACTATTATTAAGATCGCGTTATAATCTTATTTAGTAATAGGATCTCTTAACTTTAGTAACTTAATAATAAAGTTCTATAATATAACCTCCTATAGTCTTTCTAGTATTTTAATAGGTTATAGCCCTCTATACGGCTTATGCCTCATTAGTTTATTCCTTTAGCAATTTAAATACTCCTTTATAACTTTTTGCGCTAAGCCCTAGATTCTATTAATAATATACTCCTCTTAGAGTCTTAACACTAAGCCTATAGCTCTATTATATTCCTAAGTTAATTCCTTATAAAATTCTTCTATAAATTATTCTGCTATACTTCTTAGGATATACTTTATTTCTCGATTTTTATATATATCTGTCTATAGATTTTCTAGCTATATTTCTAGAATTCTTTATATTTAAAAGCTTTTTAGTAACTTATAAACTCTTTCTAGTTCTTCCTAAGTTGCTATAATTTTTAAATAATTATACCTAATTAATCTGTCTATATCTTTTTGCAATAAAGCCCCTAATAGCATTTTATCGTTCTATAGTTTAGCCTTTTAACTTAGAGCATTTACTTACGTGTTATCTGTACCCTTAGTATACTAAATCTTAAAATAGTATTCTATAAGTATCTCTGCCCATCTAACCTATTTTTAGTTAAGTTCCTTTATTATTAGGAATCCTGTTAGGTTTTTATAGTCCGTTTTAACTATAAATAGTTTCTTTATACTTTATAAGAATGCTCTTTATTTCTTTAGTACTATAACTATACCTAATAACTCCTTATTATAGATGTTATAGTTTAACTCTAGTAGTATTATCTTCTAACTATAATATACTACTAAGTGCTATCTATCTTAATGTTTCTATATAAAGTACGCCCCTAGTATATAGTCTAATATATCTATTTCTATAACTGTCTCTAGTTCTAGTTAATAAATCTTAAGAACTAGCTCCTGGGTAAATAACTCTTTAACTTTTTTAAATAATTCTTATTACTCCTCTCCCTATACCTATAGTTCTTCTTTCTTTATTAATCGCGTAAATAGCTTAATATTCTTTAACCATTGTTCTATAAACCTTCTGCAGTAATTATAAAACCCTAGAAATAATCTTAATTACATAATATTCTCTAGTTCTTACTAATTTACTATAGCCTTAATCTTTTTTAGATCTATACTAAGTTAGCCTAGTTTAATAATAAATCTAATAAAATTGGTCTTCCTAGTGAAGAACTCGTATTTTTTAATTACTACTAGCATCTATTCTTCCTATAATCTCTCTAAGACCTATTTAACGTATTCCCTGTGTTCTTCCTTAGTTATTAAGTAGATAATAATATTATTAAGGTATACCATAATAAATTCATCTAAGTATTCCCCTAATATATTGTTAATACGCTTCTAGAATATTGCTAGTACATTTATAAGTCCGAATTATATAACTAATAGTTTATATAGTCCTTCCTTTAACCTAAAGGCTGCTTTCTATTTATTGCCTTCCTTAATTTTAATTTAATAGTATACCTATCTTAGATCTATCTTTATAAAGATTTACGCATTACCTACCCTATTTTAGATTTCGCTAATTAAGGGTAAAGGATACCTATCCTTCCTAGTAATGCTGTTTAACTGCCTATAGTCGATATATAGCCTTAGTTTGCTATTTTTCTTTAGTATAAATAGTACTGGATAACCTACTAATAACTACAATAGTCTAATGTATCCCTTTTATAGGTTTTCCTAAATAAACTCTTTAAGCGCTCTACCTTTTTCTTTAGTAAGCTTATAGATTAAAAAGAACCTTAGACTTATTCCTAGTTTTAATTTTATCTTATAGTCCTATACTATATACTTTAACAGCTTTTTACTTTTTAGTAACTATAGTTTCTTGCTATACTTATAGTATCTCTTTAGTATATAACTTAGTCCTTTCTCTATTTCTTTATAGGTTGCTCCCATTTAGTACTATACTAACTTGGCTTATTATTGTATCCTATAGCGTTAAGTATCTCTAATATTGACCTAACCTGTAATCTAATTAATCTTCGGATTATATTTCTATAACTAAGGCATTCCTAATACTGCCTTATCTCGTCCTAATAGTAGGATATTAAAAGACATCTTAATTCGTCTTCCTTTAATAGTTAACTAAATAGGTCCTGTTTCTAGATAAATAATCCTTTCTTTATAGGCTATTAGATCTCCTAAAATCGTAACTAATAGGTAAGGTTACTCCTTCTATCTATAAGGTAGCCCTATTCTCTTAACTGCTACTAGTAAGATATAGTTTTATATTGCTTTACTATCTATTAGCGCTTTAAACTGTTAATTTTACTATTTAACTCGTAAATTTAGGTGTTGTTCTTAAATTCCTTTAAGGGTTTAAGGCTTTACTACTAGCTCCCTTTAGTCCTATAGGCCTCTACTTTTCCTAACTATTAGCTACTTAATTCTGTTATACTTAGCTTACTCTTTAGCTAGTACTTAGTTCGCTTTTTATCTTCTATATACTATAGACACGTATTCTCTAGGCATTCCTACCACTATTATCCGTCTAGGTATTCTTCTATAAGGAATCTTTTTAGTTAAGTATTAAGTCCCTTTAGCTTTATACTTCTACGGGGTGCTAACTATATATATACTTAGCGTTTCTATATTTCGCCTTATCTAATAACTAATATATCCTTACTAGGTACTTCCGGTTCTTATCTTTTAGTGCCCTATATATATTATACGCATTATCTATATATATAATTTATACCAACGTATAATACACTTAGTGTTTTGGATTAACTTTTAGCTCGTTTTTATCCTTAAGTTTAAACCTCTCTCGTGTTAATCTAAGCGTTGCGACTTTGTTTATAGGTACTATAATTTACCTCTTGCTTTTCTAGTCCTCTAATTACTCCTTTAGATCTTTTAATATTATAATTAAGGCTCCTTTAATATAACTTATGGCCTTCTCTATAATTGGGTGGTCTTAGATAACTTTTTCATCTAGCTATATATAGAAATCTTCTCACTTATCGTTATGTCGCTGTTTATACCACTTTTAATATAACTCCTTAAGTGTATATGGCTTATCCGTAAGGAAGTATCTTCTTATTACTATATTATAATAGCCTTTTATATGTCGTTTTTTAAACCTAGTAGGAATTCCTAAATCCTCTTCTTGTTTTAGTTCGGTAAGCTACTTAGCTCTTAGTATACCTACCCTAGGCCTATTAGTAACTTTTTATACTAGTGCTCTGTCCTTTATACGTCCTAATATACTAAATTTCTTGTTTAGTTTCTGTTCTTACTATACAATAATTCTTTACCTAAATTCTTTTATGGTTTCTTTTAGTTTGCGTCTTGTAGATAAATTCTTAAAGTGTTAGCGACTCAGTCAATCGAGACATAAGCACGGCAAAAGGGTCGTGCAAGCCTGTACGATTGGATTGTCTATAAACGAGAATCTAAAGCTAGAGAAAAGGAAAGGAAAGGACAAGCAGCAACGCGAGGAGTTATATACAATCCCTAGTCACGTGAAAGTCACGTGAGCCCTGCGTCTACCATAACGTCTACTATAGCTGCCGTTTTCTGCCAGTGCTGTAACATTACCCCCCCCTCTATAAAAGCCTGCCCTTAGGCTTTATATATCCGTATTATGCCTATGGGGTGTTCTTATCTTTATGCTCTTCCGGTAGCTTATTATCTTTATTATACTAGCATTCTATCCATTCGTCTAGGTACTTTAGCGGTCCCGGTTTGTTAGGGTAACGGCTATGGAATTCTTAAAGCTTATAGGGACTGCTAATAAAGTTCTATGTAGAGTACCAGGTAGGATCTAGGTTATAGCCTTTCCAACTAACGCGGTACTTTAGCGTTTTCCTTACTAGCTTATAGGCTAGTATCTCTTTAATTTCCCATTTATCGTCGCCATTGACTTAAATCGGCAGGGGGGGTTTGTTCTTTTATCTAGGTAATAGGTCATTCGCTGCCTTCCGTAGCTTATCCGGCGAGAAGATAGGGTAAACCTTAATCGAATCTGGGAGCTCTACTTTATACGAGTTGCCTATTTTCTTAAGGACCTTATATAGTCCTGCTATCTGATAATTGAGCTTATGACTTGGCCGTTCCGTCTTCCAGTTCTTTATTATAACCCAGACTATATCACCTACGGTAAAGTTAGGCTCGCGCCTATGCTTGTTTGCCTGCTGTTTTATTAATTTTTAGGCCTTTTCTAGATTTATATAGGCTACCGTCTAGGCTTCCTCTAAGCGCTTAGCGTACTGCTAGGCTTCCTTATAAGACAGTTTCTTGCGTACGGTCTGTGGTTCTTCTAGTCTATCCTAGTTAAAGCTTATTTGTAGTAGATACCCCATTTCTAGTTAGATAGGTGCGAATCCCGTAGAGTTATGGGGTAGGGTCGCCTGGGCGTAGTTTATTAGAGGTAGCAGTTCGCCCTAGTTATTTTAGAAGTAGTTAATAAAGGGCCGAAGTCTTTGGTCTAAGTATTAATTTACAATCTTTGTCTAACCGTCTGTCTGGGGGTAGTATATTATAGAAAGCTTTAGCCTAATTCCTAGGATCCGAGTAAACTTATTCTAGAAAGCCGATATAAACTGCGGTCCGCGGTCTAATACAATAGTGTCTAATAGTCCGTAAATTTGGTAGATGTAATGGATATATAGTTGGGCCGCCTCTTTAGCATTAATATTCTTGTGATAGGGGATTAAGAAAGGGCGTTTGCTAAAACGGTTAACTAAGATCATAACTATATCGTACCCGTTACGGTCCACTAGTAGTTTATAGAAATCTATAGAGATATGCTGCTAGGGGCGCTCTGGTATTAGGAGTGGCTTTAATAGTCCTGGGGTCTTATCTTGTGGAATTGTAGACCTACGGCAGTCGTTGCAGTTTTGTATATAACGGTTAATATCTATAACTATTTTGGGCCAGTAGTAACGGTCACCAATAATTTTATAGGTCTTATTTTTTCTAGGGTAAGCCGTAGAGACCTGGGTATATGCTTTGGTGATAAGCTAGGTTTATAAGTTCTGTTCTTCTACTATTACTAGCCGTTCCCGGTGCTTAAGTAGTCCATTTTTAAGGGACTATAGGCTGGTAACATCCTTTGCCTTTTCGCGGTACTCCTATAGAGAAGGGTCCGTACGGTTTGCTTACAGTAGTTTATTAATAAGGTTAAATTCCATAGGGTTGATGGGATATATCTCGGCGCTTAAAGATTTAGTACTTAGTTCTTCCTGTATCTAAGGGTTAAGGTGCTCTAGTTATAGTAGCGTCTAGGTCCGTAATAAGATCTTCGCGGCCATCTGGTCATTTAGGTCCTGTTTACGTCTTATAAGAGTATCCGCACGGTTAGTGGCGCCTAGCCTATATATAATTAGGAAGTTAAACTAAGATAGAATATCCGCCTAGCGCGCCTGCCGGGCTATAAGGGCTTTTGTTATTATAAAATATTCTAAGGCCTTATAATCTAAAACCACTTAGATAGGTTTAGGGGTCCCTTCTAGCTGTGCTCGCCAGTGCTAAAAGCTATAGATAATAGCCAACATTTCTTTATTATAAATTGGGTAGTTTAGCTTAGCATCTACTATAGTCTTTAAATAGTAAGTAATAGGGTGCCATTCTCCGTTTGTCTGCTTTTGGGAGTAAACGCTAGCTATAACACTATTTAAGGTATCGGTTTCTAGCATTAAGGGCCGTTCTGGGTTAAAGTGGGTAAGTAAGGGAGTAGAGACCAGTTGTTTCTTAAGCTCGTCAAAGGCCTGCCTATATACGGTGTTAAAGTAAAAGGGCTGGTCCTTGTGGGTAAGTAGGCTTAGTAGCTAGGTAATCCTGCTATAGTTTTTAATAAAGCGTTAGTAGAAGTTACAGAACCCTAAAAATAACTATACCCCCTTTACGGTCCTTAGGGGTACCTATTAGTTAATTACGGCCGTCTTTTCTGGGTCTGCCTTAATCCCATTTATACTAATAATAAACCCTAGGTACTTTATACGCTTAACACTAAATTCTAACTTCTTAATATCGGCTTAGAGGCTAGCTTCCTAAAGCCGTTGTAGGACTTTATAGACATGCTCTTTATATTCTAGTTTATTTTTAGAGTAGATTATAATATCATCTAGGTATGCTGTATAGAAGTCATTAAGGTAGTTAAATAGTACGTCATTTATGTATTGTTGGTATATAGCCGGTCCGTTAGTTAGTCTAAAAGGTAGTACTTTATATTTATACGTTCCGTAACGGGTCTAAAACGTAGTAAGGTCTTCTAATTTAGGGTTTATCTTAATCTAGTAAAATACCTAGCGGATATTAAGCTTTATAAAGATCTTAGCTCTACTTATTTAGGCCAAAGTCTTATTAAGTAAAGGCAGTGGGTAGCGGTCTTTAAGGGTTAAATTATTAAGCTTGTGGTAGTCGATACAGAAACAAAGTCCTCTATTTGGCTTTTTGGTAAAGAGAATAGGTAAGTTAAAAGGGGCTTAACTAGGCTCAATAAAGCCCTTATCCAGGTTATCAATAAGATACTACTTTGTGGCCTATAATTCGGCAGTAGATTGGTATTGGAGGGGGCTATAGCTAAGGGTAACTACCTTGTCCGGCTCAATTTTAATCTTATAGTTGTACGGTCAGTGAGGCAGAAGTACATTAGACGCTACTTTAGAGAAGGTGTCTTTAAATTTCTAGTATTAATGGGGCTTTTTCTGTTCTACTAGCTCCTTATCTATAAGCTTGCCTTTCTCTTAGGCTAGGGCTTCTTTTTTTTTAATTATTTAATTAATTTTGTATAAGCTAGTTATAAAGGTAACGGTATTAGGCTGAACTAGGTTTTAGTAGAATCCTATAGCGCTAATATAGCAGATATTGACTGGCGGGAGGTCTATGGGTTTCTTTACGGATGTTTGTTGGGCTGTATTTTACGGTATAGGGTTTATAGTCTTCCTTAGCTTATGTTTTATTTTCCGCAAGTTATCCTTCCGGTCTATTAGTTTAGTGTGTCGTCTAATATCCCTAGCCTTTCTTTGTGGCTGTGTAGGGCCTAAGTTCTCCATTAGGGACTTAGCTAGGCCATTACCGACTTCCTAAGTCTCTAGTGCGGGTGGTGTGACATAGGCAGTCTGGGGGCGGCGTAGTATACGGATCCGTTGCGGATTAAGCTATATATCCTTCTTAAAAGCCTAGTCCCTACGCGTTGCATTGGCCTAGTAAACGGTGTTTATCTGTGGCCGTATAAGGTTTTCTATTATAATACTAATCTCTTTTATAAAGGAAGGTGTTAGGGGTATAGTTTCGGGCTAGATAAGCTGCCTGTTCCGTATATTAAGCTATAAGCCTAAGTAGGCTAGCTATTTTCTCCCTAAGATTATATTATGGCTTCTAAGGTCCGTAATAAGGAAGGGGATGTTATACTGCCTTTATCTGTTAACGCGGAGGTAGATCCGTAAGATAGTTATAATAGGTAGTCCTATCCGTCCGTTATAACCGCAAATAGGGACTAGTTTAGGCAGTTCTTTAAGGGGTGCATTTAAAAAGTTAGCTAGTTTTGCAGCGCACTTTATATTAATTAAGGTAAAGGCATTTACTCCTAAGTTAGCTAAAGTAGAGGTTAAAACTTAATATCTATTGCGAAATAAAGTATAAGGGATAGTGTAGCTTTTTCCACTAACTAGCCGACCTAGATTAATATATGACATATTGATCCCTTTTAACCCTAGAGAGGAGTCTTCCTCTAGGGTTCCTCTTTTTCTAGCTCCGTACTATTCTCCTAAATTAACAGGACCTTATTTATCTTTGCCTTTGTTAGGCAGTTTCTTATAGGGTAGCCTATTTAACCGCACGAGAAGCAAGCTCCTTAATCGCTAAGGGCCTATATATAGGGGTCGCTATATATAGGCCGGGTATATACTAGGCCTATAGTAGGGGTAGCTGTGCGGCTAGCTGCTAGGTTAACTATAGGAGTTGCCAATTGTGCTGGGGCACTACGGGCCATACTTATAGTACTTACGGCCTGGTTTATAAGGTTTCTAGTTTTTAGCTAGTCGGCGCGTGCCTTAATTTAACGGAGGCCTTAGTTAATAGCTAGGCAATAGTCTATAAGTTCCTTTAACGTCTATACCGTAGTATAAGCTAGTAATACGGCCCGCTATAGGTCTAGGGTAAGCTTATTAAAGAGGTCTAGTAGTAGGTCTTCCTAGGGGATCTAGGCCTATCTGGCTAAGTGTAGAAAGCGGGTTTAAAAGGCCGAAAAGGTCTCCGTTATTTTTATGTTTAGGCTTTTATAGCTAAGGCAGGCGTTCTATACTTTAAAAGGGTCTTTATAAATAGAAGACAAGTATTTAATTATTTCTTCTTTAGAGATAAAGGGGTCTACTAAGTCTTTAGTGTATCACGGGCGTAAATGCGTCTAGGTGTCTTCGCCAGTATGGCTGAAAATATAGGCCATTCTGGCTCGGGCGTTAGGGAAGTGGTTTATATTAACTTTAAGCTTATCCCGTAATTAAAGCTTCCAATTATTAAATATAGGGTTAGTTCCGTCTGTAAGTAGCGGGGGATCCATAACCTTTGCCGACCGCCTTGGTGCTATATAGGCCTTAGTAGGTCCACTAAGGCGCTAGGATAGGGCCTAAAGGACTATAGCAAGTCTTTAGTTATCTAATAATGACTCATTATTAGATATAGGGGTATCTCTGGCTTTAAGCAGCTCTTACAGTTATTTAATTTCGGCATTAGCAGCCGCAAGCTCTACCTAGGGGGTTAAAATGTTAATTATTTCTCCGTCTAAAGTATTTAAGGGTTCTATAGCTGCTTTACCTGCTACTGTGGTTTATGGTATGGTGGTAGGGGTGTTAGGTAATTCTGGGTAATTTCTTTAGGGGTTTTGGTCTGTGCGTATCTTATAAGTTCTTTCCTTAGGGTTCTGTTCTTTTCTTTTAGGTCCTATCCTTATAGTCCTAGTAATGTCCTTAGGGTCCTATTCTGTGTTCTTATAGATATATTTAAGTTCCTTCTTAGGAAGAAAAAGTAGAGTGAGCTTTAGATAATGTTAGCGACTTAGTTAATTGAGACATAAGTATGGCAAAAGGGTCGTGCAAGCCTATACAATTAGATTGTCTATAAACGAGAATCTAAAGCTAGAGAAAAGGAAAGGAAAGGACAAGTAGTAACGCGAGGAGTTATATACAATCCCTAATTACGTGAGAGTTACGTAAGCCCTGCGTCTACTATAACGTCTACCATAGCTGCCGTTTTCTGCCAGTGCCGTAATATAAAGTCTTCTTACTTCTTAATCTTAATATCAATTCTTTAATCTTTAGGCTAAATACTATATTCCCCTAGTAAGTTTTTTAGGTATATATCTGTCTTCTAATTTAACTGCTATTTATATTATAGATTCTCTAATCTATAATAAAGCCTCTTACCTCTTATTTATGGGTGTCCTTATTTATACTCCAAATTCTTAACCCCTTTAGATTTTTGATCCTAAGCTTGCTTCTATCTTAAGCCTTACTTTAGCCTTAGTTTAACTAGGCTTACTTAGTGTTCTTATCTTATCTTAAGAGTCTTAAATTTTACTTATCTTGTCTTAAGAATCTTATGCCTATAGGAAACTCTATCCTAAGCTTATTTATATATCTTTAAACTAAGCTACTGCTCTACTCTATTAGTTATTGTCCGTTATAGGTCCTTAAGCTTGCCTTATCTTATTTTAAGAATCTTAGTTATCTTTTATCTCGTCTTAAGAATATTAAGCTTTTAGCCTCTTCCCTTTATTAAGTGCTAAAGTAGTTCGCTACCCTACTTCTCTTGCGTCTTATAAAGCGATAGATATTATATCTAGTGGGGTCTTAATCCCTACTAATATTCCCTATTCTGTAGTGGAATTATTTTCTACCTTTAGTATAACATCTCTAAGGTTTATATACTCCTAGTAAGCTACTTCCGTTACCTTATTGTTATAAAATATTTCGCCTATATTAAAGTTATTATCCTTAATGTCCGATCTGCGAACTAGTTTATTAGTTTCTTTATATTCCGCTAAATATAGCTCTTATAGCTAATAGCTTACGCTATACTTAGCGTCCTTATAAATTTGGTATGCGTTATTATAATAAAATGTAAAACTTTTAATTAAATATTCCTTTATTCCTTATAGTATATTATTATCCCTTTATATATATATATTATCTGCTAGTCTCGTTTCTTTTACTATATAGTAACTCTAACTACCTCTATAGTCTCTAATATAATAACCTTATTTTCTGTAATTTATATAAGCTTCTTCTTTAAACCATTTTTCCTATTATAGAGTCCGCCTAAATATCTTCTACTACTAAGATCCCTAATTTGGCCTCTGCTCCTTAAACCTCTAATTACTTAATTCTTATCCTCTAGGTTTCTACGGTTTCTTACTCTATTTCTTATAGGCTTCTTTAGTACTACTTAGGTCTATTAACTCTACGCCATACTATAGTTTTTAACTTAGCTTTAGTTATTACGTGCTTTACGCCTTATATAACTATAGAACTCTATCTTAGCCTCTCTTAGCCTATTCCCTTTAGTAGATCTAATTATTAATCTTAATCGCTTAATCTATTAGTTCCCTTAGGGTGTTTGTATCTTTTATTAGAATAATCGCGTTTTAGACTTTAGCCTTAAGTCCTTACTTATACTATGCTATAAGCGCCTTATTATTCTACTCTATTTATATTACTAATATTTAGAACTACATTATATACTTAATTGCTAAGGTTTATTACGTAATATCTTAGAGTTTTCTTTTTGCCGTAGTTATTAATTCTAGGTCTCTAAATATTTGCGTAAGTTACTCTGCAAACCCCTTCTAATTTAAGAATATAAATCGCACCTCTTAGTTAGTGGTTGTTATTCCGTTTACCTATATTTCCGTAAAATAAGGCTTAAACCACTCTAGTGCTCTTCCTAATAGGAATAGTCCTACATAGGCTATTTAATCCATAGGTATTGGTAGCTTTACCCCTTCTTATATAACTTTAAAGTGCATTTACGTAAGAAATCCTTTAAGCTTTAACCTTTCTCCTAAGAATCTCTTAATTAATAGTAACTTAATCTTCGCTACTCCTATCCTATTAATCCTATTTTCTAACGTCGCATTATTTTCTATTAGCTAGTTAACTATCTTTTATAGTTGCCTAACCGTTATAGGTTGCTATAAGTTAGTGTCTGCTATACTAGTGTCGTTACCTAACCTTAAAGTAGTTGCCGCCGTTAATAGCGTTATGGCTGGTGCTTTTAGTAGCATATTATTTAACTTTCTATATTAATACCGTAACTAGGTAGTAATTATATAACGGAACCTTATAGCAGGAACTATAATAGGCTTATTATTGGGCTAAGTATATAGGTAATATAAGTATAAAAGTTAATAACGTAATAATAACTAGTGGAGTAGTTACCTAATAGATTAACTCTAATTATATTCTAAGAATTACTATAAGGAAGGAACTATCTAGGTAGGAACTAAGGGTCCTTAAATACACAACCGTACTCCTATAAAATCCTTCTTATACGTAATATACGTGCGCTTTATCTACTCTGTTACGGATTACTTAGATCCTATAGATTATATAGATTACCTTACGTGACCTTAGTTACCATTCCTCGTTACATAGCTCTATTAGCTCTATTTTAGACCGTACTTATATTAACCAACTAGCTTCCTCCAACTCCTCTCCAAGTAGTTATAATATCGTACTTAAAGCGTCCGTAACAATAATTGGAGTCATTCTTATTAGTTATTGTTTCCTATATACCTAGCCTATTTACTAAGCCATTGTAGTATTTCCTATAAGCTTATATAATAATTTGCGGCTTAAGTCCTTCGTTTATTAATTCTTAAGAGTATATAGAATTAGGTAATATTAAGGTCTATAATGTTGTATATAAGATTTTTATGCTTTTTAAGAGTATTATATTTTAAAGTATATATTGAGATTATAGAGTGTTAGACGTGAAGCGTAGTTAGCTTTAGAGAACGAGTCTATTTGTTATAATAAAGGCCTTTATTAATTCGTTAATATTATAGTACTTGGATAAATCCTTTGCGCAAGAAAAATCTAATAGGTGTTTCAATTTGTCAATCTTATCCGCAAGTAGGCCACACTAAACAAGAGGTTCTTGGAGGTTAAAAGCAGGCTATAATGTTAAACAAAAGTTCTCACATTTATCGAAACGCATCCATTAAGGCTTTCCTTATTAACGTATTGGCTCCTCCGCTATGGTATTGCACAAGAGACCAAGGTACTCTACTCGCCACTCGGCTTTATACATAATGCCAATTCAACGCGCCACGCCATATCCATCAATCCTCCTCGTCATTCACTTCCTGCTCTTTCAAGCTTCCTAAAACTTTGGCTTCATACGATTCCATGACCTCATCCGCCATAACTTCATCATCTCGTTCATCTATCGTCCTTGGTTGCAACGGCAAGTCGTGAGTACCCACGAAGGCTTCGAGATGAGTTTCATAGGCAACACGACGTGCGATTACTCTAATACTCGACCCCCGAACCCAATTCCCAGGAGAAGCCCACATTTTCCCACTTGCATATCGTGCCAAGTCACTCCTCCAACCGGTGCATTCAAATCTCCGGCGGCGAAACAGGCTCATTAGGAAGGTGAAGTAGAGGTACCGGAGTCTAGGTCGGTTGTCATTCTTAAACTCTAATCGGAGTCCATCAAGCTTAGCCCATGGAATGCCCAAGCCACTATCCCTAGATTTAATAATAGTCCGATCAAAGACCACAACCTTAAGATCGCGTGCGCTCGGGTTCATTTCATCGGCGGGAACTATGGCGATGCGTGCTTTGTCCATAGCCTGTTCGAGAGAAGAATGCATTAGGAGACCATTTCCCGGATGCATAAGGTGACCTGTTGGACTCATATCGTCGTCAGGAAAGAGGTAATTGCAATTGGTTTCTCCGATAGCAAATGGCACGATATGTGCCGCTGTTATAGACTGGCTCCTAAAGTATTGGTGGGAGATAGGACACCAGTAACAATAGTCATCCGGTACGCTGACTGTTGCATTATCAGGATCTGGAGCGTTGTAAAATTTGATCAGCGCTTGTCTAAACTGGGACTGATGACCGTCGCGCTTGTTCTGCGGTTTGTGGTATTCCGGATAGCTAGTCGGAGCTGCTGGAGTAATACTATATGTGCGGATGATGTTATCCATTAGTTGATCCACGGCCACATCCACATCGTTTTGCTCTTGAATGAAATGACGAGAATCCCAGAGTTTGCCCCTAAGAACGCCCTCTTGACGCTTTAGTCCTATTAGTTCTAAGCGCATATGCCGGATTTGCCCCTCGAGAAGGTCTCGACTCTGGGCGAATTCAGGGTACTTTAACGCACCGCTCTTCCGGGCGTCTAGTAGATGTTGCAGCTCGAGGTTTCGGTATCCCAGGTGGGACTCAGTGAGGCGTATTCGGGCACTAATACGGCTCTGGATCTTCTCCATGTACAACTTGTCGAGTGCATCGGGGCTTATTTTACTCTGCTTCTGTTTGACGTAACGGTCGCAAATTGACTCAACTGAAGAGTCCGAAATGTCTCGTTTTCTTTTCTTGTCCTCTTCTAAAAAATCCTGATGGGTCTTCTCAAGGGATGCGATGCGCTGGCGGATTGCCGGCTTTATTGGATCTTGTACATTCATGGGATCGTATGTAGAAGCTGCTCTGCTAAGGTTGAGGGACTTTCGGTGCTTACCCACAGCGAGTTGAGCAATCCCGCCGATTGGAGGGGTTGATGGAGCCATGATAGAGATTGTTGAAGGCGTGGGCGCTTGTAAGGAAAAGAGTGACTCGAAAGTGCTGCGAAAATTCGATTAAGCGGTATTACTTACATAATAGTGCCTGCGCGGGCCACCGTCTTGTCTCGTTCCCAGACCTTCTTGCCAAGGCTTACCTTGCCAAGACGCTAGCCGCTTTTGGCAAGACCTTCGTTAGAAGGTCTGGTACACGGTTTGGATTTTTGTTAGTCCCGCGCGGGGTATTTAGGCCTATATACACCTACTTTGAGCCAAATTGTCTTAGCTTCTACAGCTCCCTAGGCTATTCCTGATGGCCAGAATTACCAAATTAAACCTGGCGAAGAAGACTACGTTGCCCGATTTGCCCGATTCCAATTCGTTGTCTTATTATTGCGCCCGACGACCCTAAGTCGTAGCAGCCGTACCCCTCCCACCGCCCTCTTCTTACTGCAGCTAGAGTACCTAAACTGATAAGCTAGCTTTAAATAATAATTAAGGACTGCTAGTAGGTATAGATTTGCTTCGTAGAAGGGGGTAAGCTTTAGGTAGAGCCTTGTGCAGAGCTTCTGCAGAGCCTCGTGTAGAGCCTCGTGTAGAGCTTCGTGCAGAGCTTCGTGCAGAGCTTCGTGCAGAGCTTCTGCAGAGCTTCGTGCAGAGCTTCGTGTAGAGCTTCGTGCAGAGCTTCTGCAGAGCCTCGTGCAGAGCTTCGTGCAGAGCTTCGTGCAGAGCTTCGTGCAGAGCTTCTGCAGAGCCTCGTGCAGAGCTTTGTGTAGAGCTTCGTGCAGAGCTTCTGCAGAGCTTAGTGAAGAGCTTA
>Ga0307515_10014016_pt1 | contig 14917 bp, 8 predicted proteins | sample 17_EM_MG_FD_194513 | JGI IMG/M metagenome (GOLD analysis project Ga0307515, IMG submission 194513) | Populus trichocarpa ectomycorrhiza microbial communities from riparian zone in the Pacific Northwest, United States - 17_EM | ecosystem: Host-associated > Plants > Roots > Unclassified | place... | reverse complement strand
TTAACTAGCTTAATACTTAGCCCAGTAAATGAGACAAATACATTTGTTTTTTTAACAATTCTTAAATACATGATTATGAACATGTCCGCAACTAATAAAGAGAAGAAAAATGGAAACTTATTATAAACCAAACAAGTTAAAATTACAAGCCACAGGGATTCAAGAATGCTCATGCTGAAACTGGATACTAATCAAGATACTTGTTACTCAGTATCTCCACCGAAAAAGAATGATTGAGAAACTGCAAACCCTTAAGAAGCCTATAGAATGAGATTAAAAGAAATTCCTATAGAGTCTAAATTCTCCAACAAGGAATTCACTGGCCAACTTCATTCTAACCATGCAAAATTCCACCAAAAGACATAATGTTCTATAATACCATGCTACATTATTGCATCATAAAAAAAGAGTGCCAAACCAAAAACAAAATTAACTAACAATTGAATAATGAAACATAAGCAGTGTGGTAATTTGATGCTTTCTGAGAAGGCAACTATGAAGCAAATTTTTCAAGAGAAAGCATCATTTGTGAACTTACGTCTTTCTCGTGCTTCAGAAGACAAAATCTGACTAAGCATCATTTGCCTTCGCTCCTCAGCATCGCTGCATTAAACATATTAATAGTCCATCTTGAGAATTCTGTATAAGAATAACAGTCGCATGTCGCAACAAAAAATCCCATGAAGTTGTTTTAGACAGAACCTCAATTTCTGATTTTCTATGAACTGTTTTCAAAAGTAGCTTTTTAAAAACAGCTCAGAAACAACCCAGCTTTCAAACATCTGTACAAGGTTTTGCTAATCCCTCACTTACTCAGAAACTAGAACACACCATTTCAAAAAAATAAAATCTCGAGAATATAATTTATGCTCTCATTTCAAATCAAGTTTTCGGAAACCAGAAGAGGCCCTCTGTTGAGTAATAATGCAAAAGTAGAATTTCAGAAACCGACCTCTTTGCATCTTCTTGGGCCTTCTGTTGTTCAGAATTTTGCGGATTTCCCTGTTCAATTAGTAGTAAATTTTCAGCAATGCCATCATCATAAAAGAAATAAATTTTAAAATGCCACGTATACTTCATACACACAAATTAAATTAAGAGAACTAAAAGTAGCAGTAGTAACAACAACAACAATAATGATTACCATGCCTCGTTGAGCCATGAGCTCTTGCATTCTTCTTTGTCTAATTGCTTCTAACTCAGGATCAGCCTATAATTAAGAACAACAATAAGAAGAGTTGAGCGGAAAAAAAAAGTGGTTTTCCTTAACTGTTGGTAACTACAAAAAGACTCCAACTTTGAAGTGTGTTTGGCAAAAATAATGGAATCCCACATGAGATCAGTTCATATAGTACCTACTTATATGAAATTAAACGTTCATATTATAAATTGAGTAGATAAGAAATATTAAGTAATAGGTAACTAAAAGAAGCAAAAAAAAAACTAAAACAAAATAGAGGGAAATTAAAGGCCTTTAAAGCATACCATTGATTGATTGGAGTGATCGAGAAAATTAGATTCTTGCTGAAGATTGTGAATCTGCCTGCCCCGCCTGGCTTTGCTTTTCTTTGCTCCTTCTCCAAAGAGATTTTGTATATTATTGGGTGGATGCTTTACGACATGGCCTAGCGTTTGGTAGACGCGATTTTGTGAGCCCTAACGGGCTACTGGCTAATGGGCCCACAGCTACACATCCATCCATAAGCAATGGGAGCTGGTTGGACCGGGTTTAGCCTTCTTTAATATCGGGTCAAATTCAAATTTGTTGTCCTATCGCTCCTAACTAGCTAATTGATCCATACTCCACCGGTCAAATAAAAAAACAAAGCTTTATTTTAATCTTCATTGTTCAATAGGCTTGATAAGCTTCAATTTTATCCCTAAATTTTGTTTAAATATATATATAGTCCCTTTTTAGATTTTATGTTTTATTCCTAAGCTTTAATTTCTTTCATTGTAGTCCCTTATCAGAGAAAAAAAGAGCAATAAAAAAGAGTTTGGTTGGGCATATTTTGATCATAAAAAAATCAATCTTCATGTTAATGGGTTAATCTTCAAGAAATGAGTTTAATAGAAGTTGTTTTTCTTCTTCAAACATGCCAAAAATTGTAAATTAGGGTTCATGAAGTATTTTTGGATACAATTTTTTAAAAGATGATTAAATGGTGTTTCAGGGCTCAAAATACGTTTATTGAGGTTTTTAAGATGTTCTTAAACTATTTTTAGGTGAGAATTGTTGAAAATTGAATTTTTGATCTAAAAATTTGAATTTTAGTTTTATGGTTACCGAATGTAATCAAAAAACAAATTAGTGGATGGCATGCCATCTACCTAGGCGAACATCATGTCATTCATTGTATTAAAAAAAATTAACCAGGTGTGCGGGCATGACTTGCTTTTTTTTTTTATAACAAAAATCATATATATTTAGCAACCAAAGTAAATCTCCAAGATAAATAAAAAATATATAAAATAAAAAGAATAAACAAAGTAAAATATTTATATTTATATCTATCTTTTAATTCTTACTAGAAAAAACAACTTCACACTTTTGTATTTAATTATCATTTATAATTTTTTCTCCAATTTATCAATTAATATATTTTCTAGTTCATTTTATTAAACACCAATATCATTTTCCCATTTCTATGTTAGCAAATTTTATGATACCAAAAAAACAAATGTATACATTATATTATTGTCTTCTTCTCTTGTGTTTAATATTTATTAGTTAATAGTTTGTTATTTATAATATTAAAAATGTATATTATCTTTCCATTCTTGAGTTAATAAATTTTGTGATATCAAAAAATACATATGTAATGCATGTTTCTTTTCCTTTTTTTATGTTTGGAATTTACATAGAATCTCACATGCAATGTAACACAAGTACCTTCGCTGGTATTTATAGCATCCACACCCATACTATCCAAACTTAATCCGTAGATATAATAGATAGTATGAAAGAAAATAAAATAAAAATGACCTGATTTGACCCATTAAATTCGCGATTCTGGTCATGAGATTGAGATAATCCTATAAAGAGCAAATTCAAATAAATTTTGAAGTTTAATTCTCAATCAACCATGTCAGACTCAATATTAAATGATGAAATTTATTAAAAATTTAATTTAAAAATAACACAAAAAATAAGTCAAGTTGACCTGGATTAACCTATTTAGGATTATTCATTGGTCATAAGGTCAGGATAACTTGATAAAAAAACAAACCAAAACAAATCATGAAACCTAATTTTCAAAAAAACATAATATTAAATGATAAAATTGGGAAGAGAAAAAGGTCAATTAAAAAAAACAAAAAAATAAAGTTAACTCGTTAAACCTGCAACCCATGTCATAAGTCGGGGACAACCTAATAAAACGCAAATCCAATGTTGAAGGACCTGAGACCCAAGTTATGAGACCGAAATAAATTCTTAGGAAAAAAAAACAACTTGATTTAACCAGGATTAAAATGATAAAACTCGTGTCTTTGGTCATGAGACCAAGACATCCCCATAGAAACCAAATCAAAACAGATTGTGAAGCTAAATTCTTAACTGACTCAATATTGAATAATAACATTGGAAAAAGTTTCAATTAAAAAAAAATAAAAAAGACCTAAATCAACGCAGGTTAACTTGTTAAATACTATTATTAGGTTATAAGGTCGGAATAACCTAATAGAAAGCAAACAAATCAAATCATGAAGCATAATTCCCAATTAACTTAATATTAAAGGGAGAAATTGAAAAAAAGAAGTTAATTAAAAAAAAACTCGACCCAACCGGTTTAACCTATCAAACTTGTGATCCATGTCATGAGAGTAGGATAACCCAATAAAAAACAAATCTAATATTAAAGGGTAAAATTAAAAAAAAAAACATTGATTGAAAAATAATCAAAGAAGGAAAAAAAACAAAACAATTATGCAATAAGGTCAAAATGGGGTTTTCACAATGGATTGCTACAGTGAAAACCTCACATATTTTAATGTATTATATAATATAATGGATTGAAAAAACCGACCCATGAGTACCCATTGTCATCTATAATTTTAACCTATTGATATTGGGTTAAGCTTGGTCTACTCATGAGGGATGAGCCTGGTCCAAATATTTAGAGGAGTTATTAAATGAAGTAATTATTTCATCTACTTTTATATATATATATATAACCCATATGAAGACATAATTAACTTGACAAGATTTATAATAACGATCATACTATGAAATATCTCTTCGGTTCTAATAATCGAAGTGGCACTGAAGCAATTGATTTAGGGACAAGAAACGAATTCTTATGTCACTAGTGAGTTTCCTTTAAATCTACAATGGTATCAAAGCATGGTTTTAATATATGACTTCTGTTATTTTTGTGCAATACATCTATTACTGCATAAACATTAGTTGTACATTCTATGTTGAAAGAATGCTTTCATTGAGTCTTAGATTTACAAAACTTTATTTGATGTATTGTCATTCAAATTCAAAGAAGTGCATTAGAGAATTATAATTTTGTTAAGATTTTGTCTTTTTATCATTAATTAGAAAGACCATTCCGCCAAATAAATAGCAGTCATGTAACTACCATTTGTTAATTAAAAAAAACTACAAATTAATCACGAGAATTGGTAAATGTCATTTTATGGTGTTGGCTAGTCAATTGGTAATTGTCATTTAACAATTGAGAAAAAAAATATTATTTGTATGAAAATAATTTAAGTTATGAACTGTATATTTTTATGTAATTTAAGTTTTAATTACATTATATGCATATATTTGAAAATATCTGCAATTTGATTAGTGAGAGTTGTTAGTTGAAACTAATAACTATAATTTTTGCACTCATTTAAATTTCCAATAATAATTAGACCATACAAATAGAAATTGATTAAGTGTTTAACATTATTTTCATTTATATTATATGTGTTAGATTATTATTTGTTTAATTTAGAATAAAATGGCAATAAATGTCATTTAAATTGTACTGAAATACTAATATTTATAATTGGTGTCAATAGTACTTGATATAGCTGCATCTAAGAGTATTATTGCTGATTTGAACCATGAAGACAAACTAAGTGAAAAAAACTATGATGTTTGACATATTGTAAGATTGAGTATCTCTTGAAAGAGTAAGAAATGTTGTAAATAATCACATAACCAATGACTGAACCTGAGCAAGGAAACATTACTCGGCACAAGCTTGATATGGAAGCATATCAAACCTATAAGTGCAAGGATCATGTAGCTCGTATGTTGATGTTAAGCAGCATAAGAAATGATATAATGTTGTATTTTGAAAGGCATCGTTCAACCCAAGTAGTTTGGGATGCAGTGAAGATTATGTATGGGGAAACCTTCACTATTAGATTTCGTTAGTTAACCCTCAAAATTAATGGTTACAAGAAGCACCAAAATCAGACGATGAGACAGCATCTTATAGTCATATCTAACATAATTAGTGAACTAAAGGATGTTGGGCATGAGATGATTGATGAACAATAAGTTTAAGTTGTGATCCACTATTTGCCAACAATTAGGAACACATGTATGTTAACCTTACCCACAATGACAAAATCAAGACATTTGATGATGTTGCATATCATGTTGAGCTTGAAGAAGATAGATTTCTCGCTGAGAAGCTTGTAAACGAAGCTTTCATATCTGAGACGAAGATGCAAGGAACATGACTCTAATTATGAAACGGGCAAGAGTGAGTCCCAAATATGGCAAGAGATGAATAAAAGCAAGTAGTAATGGATATAAACAGAAGCATGAGAAACACAACAATAAGAAAAACAAGGATATGGATTGTTTCAATTGTGGTAAACTTGATCACTTTTCTCGTGATTGTACTAGCCAAAGATAATATTTAACCACAATCATCCCTCTAACTTATACGTTAGTAGTCTTACCAAATTTGTTCCTTTTTGGACTATAGACTCAGGAGCAACCAACCATTAGCAAGGGATCAAACAACCTTTATGAAATTTCATCAAATTCTAAAAGAAAGTAGATGTATATACATGAGGAATAATGCTTCTACTGTTGTGCTTGGGATCGGTACCTGCAAACTGGATTTGCAGTGCGATCACACACTTTATCTTCACGATGTACTCTACGCTCTTGAAGTTCGACAAAATCTTGTGTCTATTCTTGTTTTATTATAATTGGGCTTTTATATTATTTTTGTTAGTTGTTGTGTGAAAATATATTCGAACAATATTTTATATGGTTCTTTTTTTATATAAAATGATTTTATGGTGTTAAACACCGTTAATGTTTTTATTAAGAATTATGCTTTTATTTATGTTGTTTAAAGTTTCAGCACTACTAATAATAACGATATCATAACTTGACATGCTAGATTAGGACACATTGAGTAAGATTGATTACATAGATTAACAAAAGTTGGTCTTTTATGATCACTTACCAAAGAAGAATTGTCCATTTGTGAGTATTGTTTTGCTAAAAAAACAACTAGATTACCATTTGGCAAAGCTAAAAGAGCAAGTAGTCCATTACAACCTATTCATTCAGACATTTGTGGCCCAATAAATATGAGGGCAACATATTGTGCGAATTATTTCATCATAATTATAGATGATTTCACATGATTTGGTCATTTTTATTTAATCCACACAAGTCTGAAGTATTAGATTGCTTCATTTGATATCCCAATTTGGTGGAGAATAAACTAAACACAAAAATCAAAGCTTTAAAAACCGATCGAGGATGTGAATACCTATTTGAACAATTTAAAATTTTTTATGATGAAAAAGGTATAGTTAGACAGTTAACTATTCCTTATACTCCGTAATAAAATGGTGTAGCAGAAAAGAGAAATAAGACCCTATTTGACATGGTTAGGTCAATAATAAAACATGTTAACTTACTAATTTCCTTTTGGGGAGATGCATTGTTAACTGCTGCCTACATACTTAATCATATGCCCTTAAATTCTATCTTATCCACCTCATATGAACTATGGAATAACGAAAAATATAATCTAGGTTATTTGCATTAATGAGGGTGTGCAACTTATATTCACAATAATTCTCATCAATATAGAAAACTTAGTCCTAGGGGGAAGAAGTGTATATTTATAAAATATTTTGAATATTTTAAAGGATTCGTATTTATTGATGAAAAAGCTAATGGAAAAATGACAAAGATTGAATCACATAATGTTATATTCTTAGAAAAGGATTTTCCAACGACATATGAAGTTAATAAAGATTTTCAATTATATGAAATGGAAAATTTAGACTATAGCGCAACAAGCCATTCAGTAGAGGACTTAGAGGAAACTTTTAATCCTTCTAAAAATAGTAGGAGTGATATTTTGTCTATTCATACTCTCAGGGAGCAAGATCATGCATAATCTTAACCTCATAGAAGCATTCATGAACTAATTTCTCGTCGTTGATTTAAGATTGAGGAGGAAATGTTCATGATTGCTCTACAAGATGATGAAGAGCCTAAAACATTTAGTCATACTCTATTTGGTCCTAAAGCAAGAGAATGAATTAAAGCTATTGAAGAAAAAATGGAGTCGATGAAAACTAATCAAGTCTAGGACTTGGTCACTTTACCGTCAGGACGAATATCCATTAAAAATAAATGGGTTTTTAAAATTAAACATAAAATGGATGGGTCAATAAAATGTTATAAGACTTGACTAGTAACGAAAGGCTACACTCAAGAAGAGGGAATTGATTATGAAGTTACATTCTCATCAATTATGAGGAGTACTTCAGTTCATCTTATTTTAGCTATAGTTGAACATATGGACCTAGAGTTATACTAAATAGATGTTAGAACTACATTTCTCAATTAATAACTAAATGAGGAGATCTATATGAATTAGCCTTAGGATTCGACACTAAAGTACAAGAGCGTAAAGTTTGCAAGCTTAAAAGATCCATATATGGTCTTAAGTAAGCTTCTAGATAATAGAACTTCAAGTTTCATCAAGCTATCCTTAAGGATGGTTTTACAATGATGGAAGAAGACCATTACGCGTATTTAAAATATTCTAACAATAGTTTTATAATATTGTCCTTATATGTTGACAACATCCTAATAGTTGGAAATAACAAAAAGATGATTGAAACTATTAAAATGTGGTTATCATAAAACTTTGAAATGAAAGATATGGGTGAGGCCAACTATGTTCTTTGTGTGAAAATCATAAAAGATTGTGCTAAAAGGCTTTTAGGTTTAACTCAAGAGACTTGCATCAATAAGATATTAAAGCACTACCACATGCAAAATAGCAAACCAATGAACACCCCTATTGATAAAAGCTTAAGCCTGAGCCGTGATATGTGTCATACGACTCTAGAAGAAAAGGAGAAAATGTCAAGAGTACCTTATGCTAGTGTCGTCAGTAATTTGATGTATGCAATGATATGTACACATTCCGATATATGTTATATTGTTGGATTGGTTAGCCGATATCAATCAAATCTTAGTTAGAAACATTAGAAGACAGTTAAAAGGATTCTATAATATCTGAAAGGAACTTCGAATTGCAAGCTATATTACCAAAGAAAGAAAGACTTACGATTGATAGGTTACTCTAATGCTAATTGGAGTGGAGATTTCGACCAATCCAAATCAACTTCAGGATATGCTTTCTTACTTAATGATAATGCAATACTATGGAGGAGCAAGAAACAATCTTGCATAACCTTATCTACTATGAAGGTTGAGTATATAATTTGTTCCGCAACAACACAAGATGTTGTTTAGTTAAAGGGTTTGTTGTATCATTTGAAAATTATCAAATCAACATCATACTTGGTGACAATTTACTATGATAACACTATGGTTATGACCAAAGATCTAAAATACCATGAAAAGACCAAACACATCAAAATGGGATATCACTATATTAGAGAAGCAATTATTGAAGATGATGTGATCTTAAAACATATCTCTACAAATTTTATGGTTGCAGATCCACTCACAAAACCAATAACAAGAGATGCATTTGTTAGACATGTGAGATCCCTTGGCATATGTAGAATGTAATTGACAATATAACTAGTTTTAAGGATCATACAAAGGCTTACAATAATTAAATAATAAATAAATATCATTAGTATATCATGTTATTCTTTACTCTCTTTTTTATGGAATATATTATGAGTATTATATAATATAATTTGTTAAAGTATGTCGATATACTTATATTAGCTCACTCACATGAGCAATCTCCTCTAATATTTGTAAGGTGAGTAGAGATGAGACTATTTGAGTTTTAATGCTCAATAAGTGATTTGGGCCTAGTGAGAGCAATTTTAACTCAAAGTAATTATTAAAAAGTCACATTGGTTAGGACCAAGATGAGGTTCTTAAATAAAATAATCAATATGAATGAATTCTCACTATTTATGTGTCTATTATGATTGAAGGCGAGTATGAAATTATTCATCTGCCACTAATGACAATGAGCAAATAAGAATTTCTAATTGAAGTCTGTGTTTTTTGACGACAAGACTAAGATTCGTATGGTGTATTTTCTCCAATAAAGAGAGCAACGACATACACTCTTTATTTTCATATAAGAAAAGAGTAAGCTCCATTATAACATGTATTTCATACCACATGTGATAACACCATTACAAAAATAAAAAATAGATCCCTGTTTCTTTATTATGTAAGTCTTGGAGATCATGTATAAGATCTCAATATCTTACCCTTTGTAACTTTTGACTATATCATGAAGTGATGTGTAAATGATCGCTATTTTATGAGTATATTTTATGGTCATGGAATGATTCGACTTAAATAAATACTTCTAGAAAAGCGAGTTAATTCAGATCTGATTGATATGACAGTGAAAGAAAAAGTAATTTTAATTCTACATCTGTTACTTGTATTCATCGGTCGGGATCATATCACTCGAATAAATTTGATATGATTTAGAATACTTGTAATTGTAAAGATGAATTGAGTATGAAATTCTTGAATGATTGAATTATATTTAGTTATGTGTAATTAAAAATGCTTGGGGGTATATTAGTACACTTTAAGGAGTAACTAATTATGAGGTTGATTTCTCTTATATGGCTTATGTTAGGTTTATATATTAGAGCTCCTTTAACTGTGTGTTTCAGGTCGCATAGTCTATTCGTCAAGTATGAAATTCTTGTACAAGTTTGAACTATAATATATTAGATAGATCCAGTCCTTTATAAGCGAGTGAAAGATGTTGGTTACTGGGTTAGGCCTGGTCCACCCAGAAAAGAATGTGCTTAGTCTAAATATTGAGAGGAGTTACTAAAGAAAGTAACTACTTCCTCTACTTATATATATAAAGGCATGGTCCATATGAAGACATAAGTTTATACTTTGAAAGAAAATAATTATTTCTTTCTCTTGTTTTATTTTTTACTCTCTGAATTAACTTGACAAGATTTATAAAGACGGTTGTACTATGAAATATCTCTTTGGTTCTAGTAATTGAAGTGTCACTGAAACAATTGATCTATGGACAAGAAACTGAATTATCATGTCTCCAGTAAATTTCATTTAAATCTATATAACTTATTAAAAAATAGATAAATATTAAAAATAAAAAACAAATAAAATAAATCTGATACATTATTAATGTTAATGCGTGAAGAGATAATTTTGGTTAGGAAATGTAATGATAAAATTTATTTGATATGTCATTAATTTTAATGACATAATTAAATATAAAAAAATGATTTATGTCACCATAATCAACTAATTGCTTATTTGGAAATGTAATATAAGTTACTTTTTAAAATGTTGTTTTTTTTAAAACATTAAAATAATTTTTATTTTTATTTTTTAAATTTTATTTTTAATATCAGCACACAATAAAAAGCACATTAAAAAATAAATTAAAACTAAAAAATATAATTTTTTTTAAAAAATCTACAATAACAAACACTAGTAAATTATATTGTCATTATCATCACAACTCAGTAAAATATATTATTTTTTTATTATGGTAGCTATCTAAGATTTTAAGAGTATTTGGGGTACTGTAACAATTATTTTTTAAAATATTTTTTTACTTGTTAAAATATTAAAATAATATTTTTTTAATTATATATATATATATATTTGAAAACCTCAACCGACATGATGTAATCCGTCAAATCCTTCATGTGTTCACCTCACGGAAAAAGCGAGTAGCCCTCAACTTTTGTGTCTCCGAATAATTTCATGTGATTCGAAACATTAATCAGGAGGAGGACCCACACATTTCTTATTCAACGGCCACAAATTTGATCATCACCAACAGAATGCACGCAGCATCGATTGGGAACGCGGTTGAAATTTGGTTACACAAAAATTTAAAATTTTTTTATATATTTTTATTATTTTAATATACTAATCTTAAAAATAATTTTTAAAAAATAAAAAATATTATTTTAATATATTTTAATACAAAAACTTACTTTAAAAAACAACCATATCTACGCTGCCAAACAGACCGGATATCTCTACTCTTTTACTACAAAACAACTTAAGACTTGCTTTGCTCCACTGGTCAACTAACACTACACTGAGCTTCACATAGCAAGACATATACAGTCATAGGAGCTAGCAGCAGTTGCAGTTAGCAAGAAAGCAAGAAATCATGGGTTTCTCCATGGGCTTGAACTTAGTGCTTCTCCTAGCCATGGTGGCCACCAACATCCTCTCCCTCTACCATCTTTCCTCCACTCTTCAATCTCCCAAGCCCCCAACTCAACAACCAGTCCCTGACCACCTCCTCCACCAACTCAACACCATACGCGCCACCATCAGCCATCTCACGCGCCACCAACCACCTTCCATTACCCCATCTCCCACCTCTACCAAACCCTCCATCCCTCAAGATCTCCTCCTTTATTCACACCTCTCACCTATAGCTTCTTCTTGCCATAACCACCCTGATCTTCTACACAAGTACATGGCCTACACTCCTTATTCTCTTTGCCCTCTTGACTCTGATCTTCTTGCTGAGTCTTTAATCCTCCATGGCTGCCACCCTCTCCCTCGCCGTCGATGCTTCTCCAAAACCCCACCAAAACCTCCGTCTTCTCTTCCTCGTAACCCTTTCCCTTCCTCGTTTCTTGACTCAAATGTAATCTGGAACAAGTATCCTTCTTGCAAGTCATTTTCTTGCCTAGCTAAGAAAAGCCCAGGTCTTGGCTTTGATCCAAACGCTGAGATCTCCAAGTTTATGACTTACAAGACTGAGTTGGATCTCCCAGTCCCACAGTTGCTACAAGTAGCAAAATCAGCCAATTCTGTTATTAGACTTGGTATTGATATTGGTGGTGCTACTGGTACTTTTGCAGCTAGAATGAAGCAGTACAATGTGACTGTTGTCACTACAACAATGAATTTCAATGTGCCCAATAATGAAGTGGTGGCAATGAGAGGCTTAGTGCCACTTCATGTGCCATTGCAGCAGAGGTTGCCGGTTTTTGATGGGGTGGTGGATCTGGTCAGATGTGCGCATGCAGTGAATAGGTGGATACCTTTGACAATGATGGAGTTTTTGTTTTATGATGTTGATAGAGTGTTGAGGGGCGGTGGGTATTTGTGGTTTGATCACTTCTTTTGTAAACGAATGGATCTTGATAAGGTTTTTGGACCTTTGATTGGGAAATTGGGTTACAAGAAGGTGAAGTGGGCAGTTGGGAATAAAACTGATTCTAGTGGCTTGAAGAATGAGGAGGTTTACTTGACTGCACTTTTGCAAAAGCCTGTGTCAAAATGAGGATCAGATATATCTCTTGAGGTAACTTGCTTAATGCTTGTTCGTTAAAAATGCTTTCTTGAATGGTAGCCTTACTCTAGCTCCTTAATTTATTAGGATGTGTGAAAATCTAGATAGTTAGGAATATCTAAAAGAGGATGCAGCCTGATTGCATTGCACCTGAATAATGTAGCTGTGGTTTGAGCTGAAAATTGGAAGCTAAAAGGGATACCATTGTTGTAATATTTGTTTGAAATGAACTGGCCCATGGTGGAAGAATTGTTTGAGAATCCAGTTTCCAAAAATGAATTTGATCAATGAAGCCCTGAAATTCTTTTCTTCACCTACAGGATGTGTCTCGCTCTTAAAATTATCCCAGGGAAGAATTTGGCTTTTGCCTCCATCCCGATATTGTGTTCAATTTGTTAAGATTTGGTCCTGTGCATTACATCTTTCACAAATTGCTGCATGACTTACATAGAAAAAGCTCATGATTAGGTGTTGATTAAGATCCTTAACGCTTTAGTCATGACAACCAACTAACAAGCAAATGTTTCACGAGGTGTTGATGAAGATCCTTTGCTCATTAGTCATGACAACCAACCGACTGGAAAATGTTTCACATAGAAAGCTTTTCTATACACCCAATGTTTTGCTCCCTTCTCATGCATCCTGTGGATCCCATATGAATGTGAAGAAGAGATCGTAGTGCACTGGATCTACTCAGTATTTTCCCCGTTGAATGTATCTAAAATGCTGCCATAAAATGAATTGTTTCTACCCTGTCGTTTTTTACCCTACTATTACAACCAACATTTGAACTTTTGGAAACAATTCTACTTCAAATTTTTATTTTCCATCTGCTATGCCTTTAGGGAATCACTTTAATGCCTTAAAATTCTTGTGGATGTAGCTGCGTGTCCATCATGGAGAATCAAAGGCATGATTTGAATTCTAATATGATAACACTGTAACAATAAGCCTCTGTTCAATTCCATGTATTGAATTCATTACTGCATTCAAATGTGAGAGATTATGAATAACTATTTTGATCATCATTTCTATTCAAACCATGCTGCTCTTGGTGAAACATCCTTGATTTTCTTAAAAAAAAAAAAAAGTGAGATGATCAACTCTAAACTCTCTGCAATGATGGTCGTAAGAGTTGAGTATGTTGATATCTACATTTCTCTCCTTACCACGCGATACCTTTTTCACAATAAAGTAATTATCTCCTAAAAATGCATTGCTCGTGTGATCAAAGAGTATATATCTTTGATTCCCTTAACCATAATGGATTTGGTTTTGGTCTTGAAGAGGCTTGTGCTTGGGGATGAGTTCATTAGAATTATGATGCATGACAAATGGACAAACAGGAAGGAAAAGCATATCAGGAGTGTTATGAGTTCATTAGAATTGTGTGCATAAACGAAGGAAACCATGTTTCATGCTCTTCAAGTCTGGTGTAAATGCAGGTCCAGATATTGAATCTAATTTAAGGCTGCTTGCAGAACATAAATTGCTTCATTCAATCATTTCTGTACAAACACATCACAGCTGTTTATACTTTGTATATCTAAGTTTTTTGACAACAGTATTATTTCATTAGCCAGTTATTGATTCAAATTGATTGGAAATTTTTTAATTAATGTTCAGTGGTTGGAAGTCTTGACCATGTTGCCTGGATTTATGAATAAATGTTTTGCCTGTTCAGACTTCAGACTGTAAGTTGGGTCAATTTATGTTATTTATTCAGGTATCATTGTCAGATCTTGTCAGCTGATTGATCAGGGGACACAACAGACAACCCTTTTCAAGATTAGATCTCGTTTACATAGAGGATGCAGTTCTTTGCCTTAGCAATGAAGCAGACATGGTTATTGGCACTAATGTGGATAAAGAGCAAAGGGGTGCCGAAATGCTGTAAAATAATAGAATGGAAAATGGGCATACTGATTCAGGAGGGTTATTAGCAAATTGCGGTGAAGGTGGTGAATTTTCGTTTGTTTTTGGATTCGTTGTATGTTATATATATTCAGTTGCACTGTTCAGGAATGAATCAAGAGATCAAACATATCTTTTATGCTGGCAATCAAATCTATTATGGTAAATTTATTGAAAAAAGTTGGCTTTGTGCATGTGGTATCCAAATCTTAAGAAAAAGAGCTCGGAATCCA
>Ga0307515_10014015_pt1 | contig 14918 bp, 15 predicted proteins | sample 17_EM_MG_FD_194513 | JGI IMG/M metagenome (GOLD analysis project Ga0307515, IMG submission 194513) | Populus trichocarpa ectomycorrhiza microbial communities from riparian zone in the Pacific Northwest, United States - 17_EM | ecosystem: Host-associated > Plants > Roots > Unclassified | place... | reverse complement strand
ATTCGGTATTGGGATAAAAATCATGTCGAACACTCACCCATACTCCGGCTCCTCACCAATTCCTAAAATCGACGATTTCCTCGAAGAGCAGCGTCAAAAGTTTCCTAGGTCTTCCAAAGATGACGGCGGTAAAGGGGGAAGAACTACAAAAGAGAATGCACACCCTTCTGCGCGCGAGCAGACGAAGGCATTGAAACATGGCCAGGGCGCAAAGGATGGGAATAGGAGGACAGTTAGGGATCCGACAACAGGAAACGAAGTCGAGATTGAGGATGTTAATGCGGACTTTAAGAAGGAGGCGGGAAATCCGGAGTTGGCTGTACCTAAGACGGCGCTGCCTGATCATTCAGTGAATGAGAGGGATTTTGCAGGACCTACTCAGCCAATTGAAGAGTATTCTGAAAAGCAAGATGTTACTGCCCCACCGGAGCCTGTGAAGCCTGGGACTACTGCAGACGTACCGATCAGAGGAGAGAAGACGAATGTGAGCTCAATTTATTTACATTGCTGCGAAAATGCTGATTGCCGCTCGATTAGATACTGTTCCATGCTACTCCAACGTTGAGTTTGAGTGATACCGTTTTTGCGGGGTTTGAACAAAAAGCTACGGTGCTGTGTACTGGGATCTTTGCAACTATCTTGGTGCTTGGGAAGATGTTGGGTGGGGGTTCGATTTGGGGGCTGATACTCATTGCCGCTGGAGTTTCTGGAGGAGTGTGGTATTGGTGCAGGTGTATTATGGAGGAGGCGAGGTGAGTTTCACGTTTTGATAGGCGGGATTTCGGCTGATGTCAGAGCAGAACTGTGGATTGGGAATCAGAAAAAAAGCGTGGTGAGATAGCGGCTAGCAATCTTATACCTGAATCTGTCGAATGGATGAACTCCCTCGTCAGCCTTGTCTGGTCTCTAGTCAACCCCGACATGTTTACGGCACTTGCGGATACCCTTGAGGATGTGATGCAAGCTTCTTTGCCTGGCTTTATAGAAAACGTTCGTGTGGCAGAGATCTCTCAGGGATCTAACCCCCTCCGCATTCTTTCTCTCAGAGCCCTTCCGGACTCGGAGATCCCAGACTTGAAGCGTTCAGCTACTGCCGCTAAAGATGGGATGGACAAGCAACAGAGAAAGGCGGAGGAGGATGGCGGGGAGGTTTATAACCTTGAAATCGCATTCGCGTATAACGCTGCGCCGACCGATACGAAAAGTATAACTGGGAAGACTAGGAATATGCACATGCAAATTGTATTTTATGCTGGAATACCTGGCCTTGTTGGCGTTCCGCTTCGTACGTGGTCCTGCTTCCCTAACGTGATGTCATTAACTGGCATATTGCAGCCATCTGGGTCGAACTCAAAGGGCTTGTTGGAACAGTCCGTCTACGCTTGCAACTTTCGCCGGAGTCGCCGTTTTTGAAAACACTTACTTTTACGTTGATGGGGATTCCACAAGTATCAGTATCTTGCATCCCGATGGTAGAGAAGGGAATCAATGTGTTGAATCTTCCCATGATCTCCAGCTTTGTGAACGCCTCGGTTGCTACGGCCGCCAATGAATATGTGGCACCAAAGAGCATGAGCTTAGAGCTCGGGAAAATGTTGATGGGTGATGATGTGAAGAAGGAGACTGAGGCGCTTGGAATCCTCTGGGTCGACATTGAGAAAGCTATGGGGCTCAGCAAACAAGATAGAAGGGGCAGCAGTGATGCTTATATCACACTGGCATTCTCCAAGTACGGGAAACCAATGTATTCAACCAGAGTAATAGTTGATGACCTCAACCCAATCTGGAACGAGAGCACTGGTATTCTCATCCGCAGCGAGCACATCAAAGCCGGTGAGTCGTTGTCTGTGGAACTTTGGGATAGTGTAAGTTTTTTGACTACCTGAACCGACCTCACCCACTCATGACTGGCGTAGGATCGTTTCACCGCCGATGACTTGGTCGGGAAATGTGAAATCTCAATTCAGGACCTTATGGTGCATTCTGGAAAAACCCAAAACTACGTCTCTAAGCTCAATGGCCAAGAGTCAGGCTCAGAAATGCCCGGCAAGCTCCACTGGTCTGTTACGTTCTTTGGCAAACCGGATTTCAGACCGGCCCTCAGAACCTCCGGAAAAGACCTAAATCTCCCCGCTCAGCTCCAAGATCATCCAGATTTACAGGATGACAAAGGAAGTCTCGATACCGCCAAGGAAGATGCTGTTGTGCATACACCCCCCGATCCACTTTTCCCATCCGGGATAGTGAGCGTTATTGCTCACCAAATAGTCAACCTGGAGTTACGGGATATGACGGGAACTTATGGAAAACGGAAAAATGGCAAAGAATACTCCCCGGGCATGAAAACAGGAGAGAATATTCAAGAGGAGGGTGGGAAGTTACCCAGCTCCTATTGCACAATCGCTTTGAACGATCAGTTGATCTATCGTACGAGAACCAAGGTTTTGAGTAGCAAGCCGATTTTCAATGCTGGTACGGAACGGTTTGTGAGAGATTGGAGGTCAGCTATTGTTACGGTTTCAGTACGGGATCAGCGTCAACGTGAACATGACCCTCTGCTGGGTGTTGTGCCTTTGAAACTCTCGGACATTCTCCAGACTAGTAGCGAGGTAACTCGGTGGTTTCCACTTGACGGTGGTCTTGGCTTCGGACAGATTCGCATATCCCTGCTCTTCAGAAGTGTGGACTTGAAGCTTCCCCCGCAACTCTTGGGATGGGAAGTCGGCACATTCGAGTTTACTAGCGGGAAGATCACCGCCGCTCTCGACAAGCCCGCAAAGCTGAAGTTCCGAACTGGTGGATCCATTGGCAAAATTCCCAGGAAGAATTGCCGCACTTCTGATATGAGCGGCGTGGAATGGAGCACTTCTCTTGGCTCCAAGAATTCGAGGGATCTGAGGCTTCCTGTGAGACACCGATACATGTCGCCTATCTGCATCGACATATTCACGTCATCAAACTCTCGCAAACCAGATGCCCATGCAATGATCTGGCTCGACAAGCTGATTGATAACGAACGCACCACCGTCACAATTCCCATATGGACTACCAACAACTCCAAACGCCTCTCGCAAAACTATATCGAGAAACCTGACGATCACCCTGACCTAGAAGTGAAGGAGATTGGGACTATGAGCTTTGAAGCTCGATTCCGGCCGGGTATGGACTACGACCATCGGCGATTCGCCACTGACAACGATTCGAGGGAGGCGTTTGAGACTTGGGAGGCCTGTAGAGGTGAAGGCATTCGCGGGGACACAGTTTACACAGAGACTGGCCCAGTTGTTGACGAGCTGCACAAGAAGAGCGTAAGGGAGATGAGGAGTGATCTTGCTCGTACAGATAAAGGATTGCTCGAAGAAGACGACGAGAAGAAGTACACCGACAAATACGGTATGGATTGGAAACAGGTATTTGAAAACGGCCGGGAACAGCTTGGTGATGGACGAGATAAACCTCTACCCCCGCCTCCGGCTGGCGAACATGTGCGCAATCGCCATTTCTACGATAGCGACTCGGACACATCAACCTCTCCTAGTGATGATGAAGATGAACCGGAAGACTCAGATGATTCGTATCACCATGTCACCCAATCGCAGTATTACGAACCAGTGGGAAGGCCAGCCACTGCGGAAACGGAGCAGAATAAGCTGTCAAGTTCTAGTGGAGGCAGTAAGGGATCAGGACCGATTGCGAGCTTCAAGAACTACAGAGCAAACCAGGAGAGTATGCACAGGCGACAGAGAGGACTGATGCAGTGGAAGCCCATGAGGACACTGGCGTTTGCAAAGGATGAGGCAAAATTTGGAGCGAGGAAGTTGAGGGACAAAGTCAAGCTTAGTGGGAGGGAGCCGGATGTTGAGACTGAGGTTTAATGAAGGAGAAGGACATGGAAAGTATATGCGAATGATATCAAAAGGTCTGACTTTTTGTTTAATGAGCACATACAGCTGTACTTTAGTCTATTTTTATGACCTAAAAGGCTTGATGGCGGCGTTGCCACCGAGGAGGATGTGAACTTCGCTGCGTTCATGAGTTAATATGAAGATTTGGTTAGCACACTTGAGTGGTCAACAAAGAAGCTCACAAATCTCAAGTAAAAAAAGTAGAAAGGATTGGAGCACATTTGCTCGTCGCTCTAGTTGCTCGGCCACTGTGCGGCCTCACATCCTACGGCGACTCGCACACGTGTTGTGCGGTGTGTGTGGCGGTCTTCTTAGGGCTAGTTGTTAGGGCTAGCAGTAGTCTTTCAGGACCTTCTGGCGGGGTTCAACTTGTACCTTTGCAATTCACACAGTTTTCACCTTTTGCTGTGCGGTCGCGTATCTGCACACATGAGATTACGCCCAACAACACGTGCATGTGTTGTGGCTGAAACGCAGTTAGTAGGGTAACTGTAATTACTTAGTTGGGGTTAGTGACGCCACAGAAGCTGACTCACTGCCACACGCCGAACAATTCTGACCAATCAGATTGAGGCACAGCCACACGGAAAACAATTCCGGCCAATGAGAATGCTTCGAAGCGACACAAGATGTGTATGTTTACAATGTTTACAATACAATGACACCACGTTCTCAGCTTATGTTATCATTCGTGATTCGAGCGATATAGATAACTGCGTTACGATCATATCCTGTGCCTCTTCGCTTGTTTTATTCCGACTAATAGCTCTTTTTCCCTACGGAAGAGTAGATGGGGTGAAGCAGGAGACCGGAATGGTGCTAAGTTTGCACCATTCTTGCGAAGATGGGGAAATTGGCCAATACGTAGAGTATGTAGTGATGGCTTGGATGAGACGGGATGAGATCGATGCTATCTCGTGGAGAAGTGGCCTCTATTGTTACTTAGGACAACAGAATCCCGGTGAGTTCTCAGGGTTCTAATGTCGGCGAGTGTGAGGGGTGGGGAAATATTCCAAAGATATAGAATAGCAATAGAGAAAGGAGAATGACCACCTTATGAGAAAAAATTTATCATCTATATAAGTTTCAGCGAGTGATATCGCACGATAACTGACACAATGTCATTACCCCACAAGATATGAACACGCGGAACTAAGTGGAAAAGTAGTGCTGGTGCTGGGGTATCTTGTCCCTTTCGCCTGCAGGTCGTCAGACGGCGGTCCCGCGATGTATCGTGCGAATGATCATTACTATTAATGGGTGATCATGCTGGAATTCTTCTGTGGGATACTACTTGCTTCTAGTGTCAGGAGGGTGCGCATGCCGGCCCATTCCAATTGAGTTTCAAAAACGAGGCGGACGAATAGGCAAGCTATCGTGGACAAGTGAGGAAGAGCATCGAAATCACCAGCCCTCCCAAAACAAATAATTTCGTATATGCAATTTGGATACCCAAGTCAGCCTCGTTCTCATTCCCACACAGGTCCAATACAGGGCGGTATTTACTGATCACAAGCCTATTTTGAGCACTTCGTAGGGAGAGGCTATATTGTTATTGTTGCACATGATTTTCCAGGTATAACGTGATCCCTGCAGCCCCGCAGCCCTGCCGATTGTGCGCATCCATGCACAGAAAAATCCTGAGGGAAGATGCGGATTTTAAGGATTCCTTTATTTGATGCGCCTTCGTGTCAAGATCATATGATAAGGTCGGATGAAAAAGCAATTTGTGGAGGAATTATACCTCAGGTTTCCGTGCCGATTGGCAGAGCCTGAAATCAAAGTGTTGGCCTTACACCGAGTATCCATTTGTAGGCAGCAGCATCGCAGGAATTGTTGCTATTGTGGGGAAGAAAAGCAATTTGGCATTCCATTGCGATCCTCAGGAACAACGGCTGCAGGTGGTTAACCTGAGGCTCTTTGATGTGAATGCACATATGCGCAATTACATAAACTATCTAAAATCATATATCTGCGCACCTGGACGATAGACAGTAACCTTCAACAAGCGTCCACGAAATCCATCCAACTCGATAATCTACTCTACGGTAATAATATCCATACCAAAGTTCTATCAAAATGTAAGCTGTGTTTTTTCGTACAGTCACTACCTGGGGAGGGGGGCGAGATTAAGTATTCGGGCAGACGGTCGCCCACGACCACAACAACAACAATGGGAACATCTGCAATTCCAACAACACCACAACACAACGAGAAAGGGAGAGAGAGAGATAATTGATTGCATATACCTCTGATACAGATTCCTCCCCTTCTGTCTTTTGACTTTGGAGCTTTACCGTCGCGCAAACGGTCGATACCACAGCCTCCCTGTAGTCTGTCAGACTACCTGCCCGGATACTTAGCGCGCCACACATACTCAGTCATGGCTAACTTCAGTCTGCATCATCGCGTTTCCTCAGGAACAGATCACGAATCCCTGACACATCCCTTTGCCCACGGAGGAGATTGGGGTGATGGTCATTTGACTGCAACCCGCCGGCCGTATATCTATTCATTCTCAGAACCGGCGAGGAGTGATTTCCAAGGAAACCCGATCGATCGATATCCTTTGGACGATTGGCAATACTCACCTAACCACCCAGATATGGCCCCCGAGCCGCAGACTGTATTCCACTGCCGTCCGAGTGCTCTCCCCATGAACCACTGACTTGGCCAGCAGGAGCCTCAAAATTCAACAGCAGGTGAAACATACTCCCAGATCGAGCAGACGCCCTCTATAACAGCCGTAGTCTGTCAGAATACACCAGCTGCAGTTACTGGAACAGAAATAATCGTCGCTAACGGCCCCTCCACGCCCTTACGTTGTACCTTTCCATCCTGCACAGCCAAAGAAGATGACCGAGTCTTCACTGGCAAAGGCGCTAAAACACAATTCAAGTAAGGTGATTTCTCACTTCAATCGTCACAAACTGACCACCTCAGGCGGCATATGGATTCACATACGAAGCCATACACCTGCCGTTACGTAAACTGCAAACGCAATACTGAGGGCTTCTCGCGACGAGACAACCTTAATATCCACCTAAAATCTCATCGTGGCAGTAACAGGAAGAAACCCCGACGCATAAGGTCCCCTGGAGACGGTGAGGGGAGTCTGAGCGGGGGGGAGTTACGGCGTATTGAGAAGAAGGCGCAAAGGGATAAGTTGAGACTGATGCTGAAGACTACGAAAGCGCTGCTGAGGCAGATGGAGGAGGAGGAGGAGGATGGCTATACTTCTAGCGATGTTACAGATGAGTGCGAGGATGAGGTGGCCGAGAATAGCCGGGACGAAGAGCAATGATAAGTTTTAATGGAGATATATGTAATTTCATCGCAGCTCGTTTTTAAGTTATTAATGCTAGATGTAATGGTGTTGATTCAAAAGGGCATTGTATCGACAGATGAGGTTCGGGCGGCCGCCTCAAAATGACCGATGTTGCATTCGGATAGGGCTAAAATGAAATCCCAGAGTTGGACTGAGGTAGAGTTGTGCTGGTTATGAGCGAGTGATAGTGAGCGCCAAAACAGATGAGGTGGAGCGTCATTGGTCATCCGTGATTTATGCTCATAGCTGAAAAGAGTCATTTCAGGTCGGCTCACAAACAAAATATTCAGTCATTTTACCATTTCAAACTACATACCTTGTGATCGGATTATTAACAATTTCTTGGTTTATCGGGCATAATTTCGACAACCTCGCGGCGTAGTGCACGCGAGGCATATCGCAGCAGGCCATGACTTGGAAGTAATTGTATAGTATTGAAGTACCGGTACAAGTAAATGGAATTCTGAGTAATGTTGTAAATAGATGGTGTGTGATGACAGGGGGTCCAGTCAGAGACCCAAGTTTGTTGGTCAGAGCTGATTTGACAGGACGGAGAATATCTATCATCTTATCCCAGTTTATTCACCAAAACTGACATTTGACCGCGGTTCACACACAAAATATGACACTCTGAGAGAGTGACCCAACTTCATCTGTCGGTACATTATGACTAGATCCACTTTATGATTGATATTAGTCAAGAGTTAGTTGTGGAGGCCGCGGTACAACATAATATGGAGAGATTTTTGGCTGCGAGATTTAAGGAGAGGAGGAGGGGAAAGGTGGTAGCTGAAGGGTGGGCAACTGTAGGGGAGCGGAGTTTGAATCATTGCACCATCAACCATTAGTGAACTCACCAGTTCATGGTCCGAATCTTCCCTTGCGCTTTCTCCGGCTCTGACAAGACGCCTATCAGCAAAAGAAAGGGAGATGGAGCTGGCGGACCTGATCAGTTGCCCTTTGCGATTCTATCTGACGATCGACCAATATTCAAAAGCTCCATCCTCACTATTTTGTTACAAACGGTGCCTCACGAAGCTTCAAACCCTCTTTGATTGATACTTATCAGTGGCGCTTGTTTTACTCTTCATTTCCACATCACCCAGTCTAGTAACTTTTACGGCAATATGTTCCTAGCATTCGGAAAGGCCGATCTCCCACAACGAAAAAACTCCATAGAGGCTTGCGATCTAAGCAGTCCGCTTCAACAAGCGTCTAAAGTGGAGCGCGCTAAACAAAGATCTAGACGCCTATTCTCGTACGACGGACGTCAAAATAAGCGATAGCCAGTAAAGCTGATTGGAGCGGATGGTGGTGAGCGAACACGAATCTCAAGGGTAGATGTCTTAGTTGACAATTAGTATCAATATAAATATTGCCTACACCGACTGCCATGGGAAAAAAACATGGCACGGTTTCAGCATCTCCTTGCCAGCGCGGTGTCTGGCCTCCAAATCGAGGACACCGCCTTCATAAAAGCCGCTGCCGACAGCAACCTTGACAAGCGCAGCTACTATGGCGACCGACGACAGAGTCTGCCCTCCCCCTTCCCCCTCTGTACAATACTAACACCGCACAGTTGACGACTGCGTGCACGACCTCCGCCGCAACCACTTTGAAACTTTCTGCTACGACCTCCTAAGGATCCCATGTACAACAACGAAATGGGCAATAAAAACAGCAATCAGAACCTGCCCATAATCAAGGTGACCACAGCAACAACATTCACAACACCACCAGCACCGAAGTCAAGACCGAAAACTACTCTACCACGACAACCTCGACCACTACCACGATCACCGCCACTGCCGCCCCTCACATAGCACCCCGCCGTGTCAGCACCTCTAAATACCTGCAGCGGAAGTACAAAGCATATATTTTTCCCGCCGCTTGCCGCAAGCTTGTCAACCCGCGCCCCAAGACCACCGTCGTCCGCACACGCACGAAATCCTCCACCGGGTACTCCACCAAGTCACAGACGGAAGTAGTGACGTCAGTAGAAGTCACGACGACCAGCACGACCACGTACGTCTCAACCAGCACGCAGACTGCCGTCACCACCACTACTACGGTGATGTTACATCAATGCAACTACGAACAAAACAAGGCGCGGAGGGTATTGGCCGGGAGGATCACGGGCTCCAGCACCAACGTTTGGGTGGTAGACAGAAGCGGCATCGGTGAGAATGAATGTTGTCGCCGGTGCTGGGATACCCCAGAGTGTAACTAATGGTTGGTTATACTATAGGGATTCCGATTGTCACTCGATTTCGGGGTACCCGGACCCAGGTGAAGTTGCCATGTCAAGGTGGTGCCCGAAAGGGTTCCCGATTTGAAGGTTGTGACGAGTTGGCGGGGCCGCGCGGGATGCTTCAAGTTGAATTTAGTACTACCTAGTGTTGTGGGTTGGGGGGAATAGAGCCGTCTGGAGGGGAAAGGATAGTGTAGAATATTCATTGTATTTGTTTCCAACTCCACAAGCAAAAGAATAATTCAATTCGAAACAATCTACTAGTGCCCAAGTCCCCCCTCGCCGGTATCACCAAGTCCCCCAATCTTCCGCTAGTCGGTCGTCCAAGTGAATCGGGCTTATACCCCTCGCCCTCAATCTCCGGTATTTTTTTTACATCGAGTCTATGACGGAAGCCATCCACAACACATGCTCCTCAAGATCCCTCTTAACGTTTCGGGATGAAGAACGACGGAGGACTTAACTGCAGGGGGCCTGAGAAGCTATTGGATGCACTCCGCCCGGCTGCCGGAGATGTTTTCGAGTGGTAAACAACTGATGCCATGAGACCGTCCTTTGTTTCGAGACCTTTTACAATAAGGGGTACCCTTTGACGCCGCATTGCTTGTTATTTGAACGTTAGAATCACTTTTTCCGTACATTCTGCAGATGTTCCTCCTTCGACGAGGTGCCTCTCTCCCTCGCTCCACTTGATCGTGAGAAGGAGACGCCGCCCGCTGAGATCTTGGATATTTCTTTAACAAGGAACGACTGGGTCTAGTGTTGCACACAAGGTGAGTTGTTTCTCGAGACTGGGTCCCAAGACTGGCAAAACCGGAGGTAGCTACGAGTCAAGTCGTCTCGCGTACCTCTATCAGTCTCATTCAAGAAGGCCCGAGTCTGAATTAATGATAGTCTATGACCCGACTATTCAAGTAGCCAGCGATCCCATCGGTCCATCGATACATCACCATACCCTCCTCCTTCCCCCCCACTTTGCTTTATGTAATAGTTGCAGGATCTCGAGACCTATCCCTGTCCCGAGACTTCAAGGTCGAGGTAGCCAAACGAGACGGGACGTCTCAAGTCTCTCTACCGGTCTCGTCCCGATTTGACTCGTGTGCAACACTGTAACTTTTGGTTTTTCGCGCCTGATGAGTTTAGTACCTTCTTAATGGGGTCGAAAATCTCGGATTGCCGGTCCATTAAGACTAAGAAGCCTTAAACCTCGAAACCGCCTCCAAAGCCGCGGGCGGGCCCGAGAGGGTCGCCGACATAATGTGCCCAACTGGCGTGTTCCAAAGCGTCCGGTAGCTCACAGAGCCCACAATCTTAGTCGCATTCTATCCGTGTCCGTGCTTTGGATCCACCATTTAGCACTCTTTGTAGAACCGAGGGTGCAATCAGGATACGTTTCGTAGTGTTCCTAAGCATCCCGGGCCGGCTGGGCGGGCTTTATAGATATCTGCAGGCCGGCCTGCACGTTTTTCAGCCTTCAAAGGCCTGCATAAGTGTGCGAAATCTGCAGGGACTCATCCGGACATCCGACATCATAAATAGTTTAAGACCGCTTTATTCGCTGGAATTGTTAGTGCCTAAAAATAGAGGAAGCCTGCAGGTACATCAAAAGGATACATTTTCGGGGTCTCAGAGAGTCGTCTGGTGGCTGCGGCTGCCTGGTTTACAAAGTTTGACTTCCAAAGTTATTCACGAAGCAGATTTCTCCGCAGCTCAGTCGGGGGCATGCGTAGGTAGGTATTATCAGGATGAAGACACTGCAAATATCACGCCCTGCCCATCTTGCAACAGCGATGGTCTCGAAGATGTCCATGTACAACCCTAAGCATGTGAAATAAGGTTCATTGCTGCCGCTCCCTAACCCTAAACTCGCAACATCACTTCCTCCTTCAACGGGGACGGCCAATGAGAATAGCCTCGTACTTAAGACGTCTGACTGAAATATCAAAAACAACCCCCCGCACGGTACACAAAAACTACAAAAAAATACATCTTAGAAAGAGAAAAGGCCAATAAAAGGAAACTATGATACAATACCCGCTCCGAACTCCATCCATCCCATCCAAAAGACAAGCAAGCAGCCGTACTCCTTCCACTCTCACTACTTTTATCCACCCACCCTCATCTTCGTCCCCACAAACCCCCTCCGATTCCTCCCCGTCCTTCCCCTCGAGAGCCAATTCCACTTCAGCGTGCGGCCAAGTTCATCCACCTTCCCCTGTGCCTCATCTCCCGTCCCCGCCGTGGCAAGAACACTAACACACTGCAGCATTCGCCCAACAACCTCCATCCCCTCCTCCTGATTCCTTGAAAAATCCATCTGCAGCCTCGAAAACAGTACTCTGAGCCTCTCATAAACCGGGAGCACAACACAATCTCTGACCGAAATCATGATGAGGCGCCTCACATCCAGCCCCATCGGCCCGCCTGCCGCAGAGGCCACATCAACGCCGAAAAACTCCCTACTTTCGCGCGCGGTTAGGATGGAGCCGGAGCCTTTGAATTCTTGTTGTAGAGGTAAGAAGACGGCTTCGAGGTAGGGCGTGGTGTACCCGAATACTAGCGCCCAGATCTCAACGAGACGGGTGAGCAGCCGCTCATCGGGGAGCTCGGAAAGGTATGGCTCGATGCCGCCCATACCGGCTTCTATGAGTTTTCTGACATCGTGGAGGAGGAGTACGGGGTCTCGGCGCTCTACGCAGCGGCGGATGTGGAGTGCGACTAGCTTGTTTAGGTCTTCGACTGTGTTCCGCAAGGGGTCGCCGTCGAAGAGGGGCATTACACGGGAGCACAGAACTGGCCAGGCATCCTGAATCGGGGCGAGGTCGGGGGTAAGTAGTGATTCTTCATAGTTTGAAGCGCTGAGGGTAGATTTTAAGGTCTTTGAAGTCTTGGAGGAGGAGGACGAGGTGATGTCGATTCCCGAGATTGATTTCTGCAGGTCTTTTGAGGATGCGAAGACGCTGGAGCCCGGGGAAGAAGGGCCGAAGGAGTAGAGTGGGCCTGCTGCATCTGTCACTTCAGAGTTCGAATTAGAGCTCGAGAAAGCGCCGTGACCTTTATCGCGCGGCCGCAAAAAGTACGGTCTGTGAATAGTCTTTTCCTTCTTTCCTTCCTTACCCCCTTCCTTCCCCCCATCTTCTTTCGTCTCTTTGAAGCCGCGCTCAATCAGTGTCGCAGGGGGCGACTCCGTGTATATAAACGACACATCCGAGGAGTTGATTAAAGTAGTGCAGCTATACCCACTCGTCAGACTCGAAAAGCTCGGCCTCCAGGATTCTTCCAGTCCCTTAGCAGGCGCAAGCCGCGGTATCGGTGCCGAAATCTGTCCGAGCTTGTTAGGGCTGGGCGGGGGTCTCTGCGACTTCTCTGTTCCGGGAGTACCTATCCTTCCCGGCTTCGAGAAGATCTTCATCTTCCCCTCCTTCTTAGACGGCATCGCGGGGGCGCTCGTAGACGGCGATGGTAAATTGCGCTCTGTGGATGGTGGCGGAGGGGGGTGCGGTATCGCGTGGGGAATGTTCACGGCCGCTGTTGCGAGGAAAACGGCATTTGCTGCAGCACCCGCGGCAGAGGGCATGACTGAGCCGGCAAGAGGAGGCGTGGCAGGAGACGGCTCGGTGGCGGACCGTTTTCGCATCGAGGACTGCATCGCGTATGCCGCAGCGACTTGGGATGGCTGTTGTTGTTGCGAGGATGGAGGCGCGGAAGGGTGCGCGAGTGTTGGCTCAAAGTATCCGGGGGCTTGTTGCCGCTGCTGTTGCTGTTGGGCAATGGCGGCTCGGGGGGAGGTGTGCATGGCGCCTGGGGGCGCCGTGGCTGCGGAGGATCTGGATGGGGGGCGCGGAGTGGTGGGAGGGACAAGTTTGATGGTTGAGGTCGAGGAGTTGGAGAAGGTTGTGAATGTTTGCCGCGCGTTTGATTGCGCCGAGGATGTGGAAGACGTGGATGAGTTGGATAGCGAGCGGCCGTGGGAAGACGTAGCACCAGCGAGGATCGGGGGCGGCGGGGGGTGGGGGCGGCGAGACTGCATTTTGCAGCCGAGACCACGGCGAAGCGCTTGCAGCAGAGTTCCGATGGGGGTGCGAAGGCTGTTTGCTCGGTGGGTGCGAGCTGGAGCGGTGTTGTTCCTGGAAGCTGGGGGGCTGGCTGGTGGACGAGGTTAACTGAGAGCTCTCGCTGCCAAGCGTTGACGAAGATAAAAACACGTGCGCGAATGAAACGCGTTGTCTTCCGGGTGCGCTGCTCCTCGCGACAGAGCACGCAGAGACGGTTATTTGTACCGCAGGACGAGATCAGACGATGGGATCCCGGCACATCTCGGCTCGATCCTGCCGTCTGGGATTCGGTCCGGGTGGGACATAGCAACTTCGCCAGTACCCTATTTCATCACTCTGTAAAGTACACAATTTTCTCATCCCAAAACCAGACATACAAAGAAACCGTGCACATAGAGTGACATTGTGCAATTCCTTCCTAACAACAGCCTCCAGCATCAGAATTTTCATTTCCCCTCCATCACACTCTCCTCAATCACCAACGGCGGCACATACCTCCATGTATTCGTGCCAGCCGTAATGACAAGCAATCCCCTCTCCACGCCTCAACAATCTCAGTAGGATCCCTATCCAACTGTGCCCCTAGAAACAAGCCCTTTCCATGAATATCCTTGATCACCTCAGAGTACTTCTCCCTCAGCGCCTCGAGGTGCTTGACAAAGTTCTTCCCCTTCTCCTCAACACCAGCAAGGAACTCAGGCTTCGGGATCCGCTCAAACACATAGTATCCTACGCGCGACCATGTGTTGGCTCATGAGGGCAGCCCTCTGGGAGTCGGCCGGGCGGATTGACACGCTTCTTTTTGTAGTTACTTCGTGGGCAGGCGGGGCGCGGGGGGTGAAGTGTAGGTACTACGAACTCGGCTTTTGCGGCGGGGGAGGTGCTGGTTGATGATGCATTGCAGAGGAGCAGTGAGCTAGTGAAGTGGAGCTTGGAGAAGCCTCTTGGTGGAGAGTCGGATGGCGGCCATTGATGGGTTGCAGCAAAGTTTTGGAACTGAAGCTGGCTGGCGCGATTCAGTTCAATACGCTATTTATTGCAGCAGAGGAGGGAAGGTGGGTCAATTTCTGCGGGAGGAATTTGTGTCAAGCAAGTAGGTAGAATCTTTTTTTGCATATCACAAGGTTGCATCATGCTTGCGAAAAGGTTGGTAGCGGCTATGTATCAGATCGTCTCAGCAACTCCCGCTCCATTGGCACTCACTCGCCCGAGGGCCAAGTTGCAAGTGTTGAAAAATGTACTGATTGCTCTATCTCGAAGAGGGCCAAAGACCGTATATGTACAATCTACCATATGCGTACGCGTATGCACTACCTGACATGAGACGCATCACCCTGGTCCTGATGCATATCCTCATACAGTCACCATCTTCATACAAG
>Ga0307515_10014014_pt1 | contig 14918 bp, 12 predicted proteins | sample 17_EM_MG_FD_194513 | JGI IMG/M metagenome (GOLD analysis project Ga0307515, IMG submission 194513) | Populus trichocarpa ectomycorrhiza microbial communities from riparian zone in the Pacific Northwest, United States - 17_EM | ecosystem: Host-associated > Plants > Roots > Unclassified | place... | reverse complement strand
CGCCCGCGGCGGGCGCGGGGGGGGGGGGGGCCCGCCCCAGGAAGCAGCCCCACCATGTGCAGTTGATGAGTGCAATGGCTTCGGCAGTAATACAATCTATCACCGTGGAAGGGCGAAATTTACCTTGGTATTCATCTTGAAAAAACATAGCTGCAACATTCATCCCAGTGGCATCCTGAGACAGCGCACAATAAATAGCTGCATCAACAAGCACTAACGTCTGTGGTGTGAGTGGTTGAAAGAACTGCGATGTGTTGGGCTGTCGCCCCAAGCTATTGGCGGTGAAGGAAAACTGATGGTAGATTCAGTCAAGTACTTCCACCCGTGTGAACCAGGATTTTTATCATCGATGATCTTCAAGTGATAAGCATCTTCAAACAGGAGCTCATCAGCTTGGATTCAAAGCTCAGTGTCTGATCCTGGATCCAACCGGTAACTGCTGACAATATTTCAACAAGCTGCAACTGCCAAACGCCCTCGGATGGTACTTATTGTTAGTTTTAACTATGTATGTTTCGAGGTTTAGTATCATCAAAAGTCCAATGGAGGAGCAGAAAACGGAATATACACTAACAGCTTCTCAGGTTAGCGGATCGATTTCAAGAGATGGACCACTGGGCAATTGACACACAGATGGTGCGCCTACAAGAGCACCTGCTAATGCTCGCTGACAATCCTGAGCGTCAAGGCCTAGTTTCCAAACTTTGTCAAGCATCGAGTACTTCTCATCGGAAATGATTGGCCAGGGAATCTTAGTTAATATAATTGCCTCCATGAACTGTTTCGCTGCATCGAAAGTAGCCATTTGGTGGTGCAATGGCCCCGACTGAATGTCGTAGATTTGGAAGTGGAGTGTGGGGAATGAAAGTATCGGCACGGCTCCTTTTCTTTGGCATTGGAACCCTTGTAGGGTGTATTGTCTTATCAGGGCGCGCCTGGTCTGGATGTAGGACTTCCTGCCGGTTGACCAAATCGCCTTCTTCGATATCGGATGACAACGTGGACGCTCCAAGGTCTTCACTTTGGTCATAGCTGATCTGCTGATTGGTATCGTCATCATCCTGCCTCATTAGAATGATCGCCCGGACATTAGCTATCTTCAACACTATACTCAAAACCTGGGTTGGAAGTTCAAGAATTCGATCGGCAATGATTATTGGCTGTATTCATGAATGCACATGCAAGTGCTCTCTCAAGGTGCGCTTCTTTATTCTGATGTGAATAGTGTTAGCAACGGTTCCAGTTTTGGACCCGGCGGGTATTATAGGTCTGCGTGGCAACGGCCTTACCCCATCAAAAATCGACGATTTTTTAAGCGAACCATCACTTTAAGGCCACAAATATTGATTAGAGAGTATAGTGTTTGGTATGTGAAATATGCAGCTTTGCACGGCGCATCTTTTGGCCGTCTCCGATTTTCGATATCTTTAAATCTCAGCAAGCGGCAGCCCAAAAACCTCGTTTTTACCCCAAAAATGACAATAATCTCAAAGCCACTTGCTGAGTTTTAAAGATATCAAAAATCGGAGACCACCAAAAGATGCGCCGTCAGCAGCTGCATATTTCACGTACCAAACACTAAATTATCGGCTGAATATTTGTGGACTTGGTTGAGGGAACCGTTTTGTACGAACCCGGACCGAACCGGCCAGGTCCGGGTTTTCATGGAACCGCTATAATAGAAACAGTCCGAAAACGGAACCGTTGCTAACACTAGCTGTGAAGAGTGATTCCTCACCTGGCTGACCGTGGGTTCCATGATTAATGAAGTGAAATTGGGAATATAGAGAGAAGTATATAGGGGTGAATATAGTAGGAAGTTCAATAGATTAACGGTCAAACAGGGCAACAAAGTAACACGCTGTGGAAGAGGATGAAATTCGACGTGGGCCTGGCACAAGTAACACTCCGCTGAGGAGCATGCAATTCGAGGCAAGCTCAGAAAGAGTCCGCAAGTCAAGTCAGTGGATCATATTTATATTGTTGCTGCTAGTTTGTTGCGATTGAGGAAACTTCAGGTGCACCGGATTAGATGGATTCTTGATGCCCCCAATTCCCAAATGTTAGCACTCGTATTCAAGGACACCATTGATGCAAGAATCGGAGGTTGATTTCAGCGAACATACCTAGAATCGAACCAGACCCACCTGAAGAACTCGAGACATTGACAGGGTTGTATCACTATCCAACTCTCAGGACCGGACATATGGAATACTGAGAAATAGGTTAATGATTATTGCCCCTGCATATTACTCTGCCGAAGGTAGTTCATTATGCCTCTAATTTGAGCATATGAGCGGTGACCGCGTGGCACAGAATTGTCGGTGTGTTGGATCTTGCAAGACTTGGACGGAGGATAGAGTTGGGGCCTTGGCAAGTGGCAACAGTTACAAAAACATGGGTTCAAACGGAGTTTGTGGTAGATAGTGGATAAAGATGAATCTCCGAATGCGGTATACCAGTCAGATGGACAACTTATTTCATGATATTGTGTTGTTTTAGGATTTTGCAGCAAAGTTAGCAGTCGATTAGGCAATGTTGTGTGCAGATCTTCACTTTCAGCAGACCCAGTCTGCAGGATCACAATATGTATGCAGTCAGTGTAAGAGAAGACGGAGGATTGGAGTTTACAAAGGAGAGATTCAACATCAAGAAAGAACGGTAAAGGTATGATGAAGATTCAGGGGTAATCTAATTGATTTCAGTTGTCATCAATGCCAAGATTGCTAGCGAGTGGGTCATAAATAGCCACTGACAGTAAGATGTTGCGCATAATATCCTGTACACACCGCATCATTAATCACAAACTCAATATGAGTCTCAATGCTACAATGTTGACTTAACATAAATATTCAGGTTTAAAACACCGCATAAGAACGATATGAATGCGTCATGAGGCTTCATCTGACAGCGGAAAGATGAATAACAGCATGCAGTTGCGGCCAATTGAGATGCGGTGAGCATTGAGTCGGCATACAGGATCCAATGTAATGTAATGGCTGGGATTGTAGGCTCGCCTAAATTTGACAATTACTTGCACTCTCAGAAACTGCCTTTACTTAACTCAAGCTTTCATCACAATTTGTACCTCATGCATTCTTGGGATTGGACATGGGCAGGAATCAGATATCGTCTGTTTATGATTTGTCACAAACTTCAGGTTTTCAAGATATGCGGTGGGCGGTAGCTTGCCGGTCACTTATTGAGCTGCTGAGCAGAGACTGGTATTCAGATTCTATCTCTTCAAGCTCTATTGATGGAAATCAGTTCACATAATCTATTTTAAGATGTGGTTTTTGGCGCCCCAAACATACAGGTTAGTTAAAATGTAGTTAAGTCTGCTTTAGAAGTGTTGTGAATTTAAGACTATTCGAGGAAGTGTGGTATACAAGTGAGAGGGAGTTGCCGGTTATCTGCAGAATTGCTGAACAGAAGCTGTCAATTGAGGTTCACTCTCTCAAGCAGCAGCTCGATTGTAGAGCCCGAACGACAGAAGCTGTTGTAGGATCTTCGTAATTTATGGTCCGAACGCACTTCTGAGTCAACATCCAGTAATGTGTGGTTACTTATCCCCAAGGGCGGTGCATCAACGGGAAGCGTGTGGTGGACACCTTCCTCCAAAGGATAGGTTGGCACGGAGGATGACAGTTATGGCAGTTAAGCGGCGGCCTTCACATACTGATTGAGCATAGATTCAGATATTAAGCTGGGTTGGAGCGGGATGAGCCGCGTCTGCACCTAAAAGTTTCATGTCTGACAGATGACAGTCTGTGTGCTGTCAGCTACAGATTCAAAGGTAATGCAATGTGGGTATTCACGGTTCCGAGGAGTGCCTGGAGTGGGATCATGTGTGAATATTGAGTGCCTGCATTGTCGAAATTGGCCTTTGAATAGAACATACGTGAGGTGCCAAATCTGAGACCATCACACTCGACAGGAGAGTGGATCTGAGGTGTGCCTGAACTTCATTCGTGTGCGAGAGAATACTTGGCTGTAATCTTCGGCTAAGCCTGGAATACGCGAGCCGTGTCTTAGGATACGATACATTATCTGGATATCGCTTGGACAGTCTTTCTATCCCAGGATGATTAGAGAGATACAATACAGTACTGGATCAGTCTCAGGAGAGTCGAGTCGAGAAGTTGACAGCGATTCTCTTGAGCAATCGACTGTGAATTATTCAACATTGTTGATTCAGAGAATATCCCAAATCCTTTTGTGACTCTATTATCCGTTGCGCCTGTAATAGACAAGCAACTAGTAATCGGTATCAAACTCAGAGGTTACGACGCAGCTGAAAACACGAAGCTCGTTCCCAGATTTTGGTTCCACAATTCCATACGGACAATATAGAATGAAGATGTGTAGTGGCTGCAGCTTCAACAGATTCTCACAAGAGAATATACGGCACTGCGAAATTTCACTTAGTCCTCCATTAAACCGGCGCATATGCTATTCATCACATATTGGTTCATCCAATTGAGGCTATGATTTAGGTTACCAGATATCTGTTTCCCATTGAAATCATCTCATATTCATCACAATAATCGACTAACACGAAATGGAATTGAACTCCAACCAATCCTCCCGGACTCTTCAATTGCGCCTTATTCTCCATACCAATTGACCATTTTGCATCCGTCGGTGAGAGTGTGTTGGTTGAATGATTAACGAGGCATACCTTGATTTCACTGCCCTGATAGTAATCATTCATCCTCACCGTCTGACTGCACAAGATCTCCACGCTCCATACACTGCTTCACATGGTCCGGCCTACACTCCAGAAGCCGGTATATCACCTTCGTTGTGATGTTCGGTCGGCTCATCACACCATGCAGAACTCTCATTTGAGCCACTCCAGAGGGCTGGTGGAGATCACTTGCTCTGTTATTATAACCATTGGGTCCAGTGTTGAATAGTCATGTGTGTGGAACTCTGTTTTGCCCCAGCCGGACAACCCATGGAAATGCCTCCCGCTGTTCATTCAATACCCAGAACTTCTGAGACATTACCGCCTGGTTTGCTGCTGTGAGATCTAGGCCCGTCCCAGCCACATTGGGTGTAGTTACAAATACAGAGGGATTTGGTGAATCTTGGAATTTGAGCTGCATTTCTGTCTGCTCATTGTTGCCGATTTCTGAATACATGTAGAAAATATCCAAATGATCCGCATAAAACTTTGTGAGCCAACACTTCAAATGACGAACTTCGCCTGGCAGAGGACAAAATAGCAAGGCCATTTGAGGAGGAGGTGCAGGAGGCAAGGAGCATTTATTACTTCCAGGCTGGTGCGGGAGAGCCTCATTTGATGTTTCGTCTTCGTCAGGTTCGGGATACTCCGCAGGTTCGTTGACAATAATTCCAGTGATACTGATGCCGACAGCGAAAATGTGTGTACAGAATCACAGCATCCTCCAGTTCACAAAGATGTTTATGGTTCTCCACACTTGGACAACCATGGAGCTGGAAAACCCATTAGTACCAAGTACTTTGACATCTTCGACGGTGGAATTGATCTATGGTTACTATTTTCCTGGGAGGAGGAGTAGTGATTTGCGCACTGATGCCTCAAGCACAACTTGAGTGGAGCTACTATCAACGAGATTTACAGGAACCTCACAATGGCAACTATCAGCAACTTCACTACTTCCCACGCATTGTTCGAAAGGTTGAACGAAACTTCCTGCACAGTGGGCATCGACTGATGGAAATCGGGCAAAGTGAGTTACCATCGTTCGGCCGATCCAAACAACCTTTGTGATGATGATTACACACGTTTCTTCTGCTGCAATCGTGTTCAATCTGTTGAGTTCCTCACTCAATAGCCTGCGTTCAGGGAATATGTGTCGTATGGTCCAGCAATGGAATTCAATGATCCTGAGGAACGTATCCACTCAGGGGTGAAAACGAGTGACTGCTGGTGGAATGAACATGTACGTTATTTGAATTTCGTCATAGTTATGTTGATTTTGACCGGTTCAATTGCTACGGCAGCACCTTCGAGCTACGATTGTGCCATTATTTCGTAGTTCAGACGAAACACACCTTACGAGCTATTGGGGCTACAAGAACAAATGGTAAGTAAATTTGAGTCTCGGAATCATCGACTCCATGATCCAATCATAACCTTCGAATCTTGCAACCATCCTTGTTGCCCTTCTTCACATTCCTCAGAAATATCACTTTACAGGGCATTGAAAACAACTGACATGTAGGAACAACAAATCCACAATCGACAGGTTTCAAGGAATCACTTCGAGCTCACTTTTCGCTCTCTCCATCCCCTTTCAACACTGGAATGATTATGGTTTGTGTGCACTGTCGGATGGGGCAATGTTATCCTGTCATCTGTGAATGGATGGCTGACTACTTCAAATACATTGACTTGCAGTCGATCAAACAGCCCCATTGCCCCGTGTGTGAAGCACAGAAATTGTCTTTTGCAGCAGGGAATTCATCGTCATGACAGTTCAGAGACTATCAGCTGTACTTCCAAAAGATCATATTCCCGACTCAGGGAGATGAGACTGTGAGACGGGAAGCAAGACAACATCTGGATGATCTCGCAGTTGCAACTTCAGAAGGGGTGTTCTGGAATATAAAATGCATCTCTCTGACGACTATTATTGTACCTGATGTCCTTCATACCGTCTATATTGGTATGCTGAAGCATTTGATGGTCTGGGTAACGTTCTTCCTCGAACAACGATCCAGGATCGAGAAATTCCACCACCTCTGGGCAATAAAGTCACCATATCCTGGCTTCGGTCGATTCAACAAGCCATATTGCCGGGTCATGTAACGGAGTGGTATGGAGATGAAAGCACTCGAGCGCATGCTTGTTCCAGTTCGCATGGCCACTCTTCTAAACCCTTTGGTGAGCTAAAGAATTCCCTTCACAAAAGCCTAGTTGTGTGGCAAGAACTTAGTGTATTGTCACCATATGGCATAGTACTGGTACCATACTGAAGCCATGATCGAGTACATGGAGAATCATCTGGAGGAGTTTCATTGTCAGAAGGATGATTTGAGTCGATTCCGTGCAGGTAAATTCACAAAGAAGGTCTCGGATGCCTTGAAAGAGCTTCTTGCTTTGGACAAACTGGAGGTACGGGTGAGTGACCCCGCTTGGAACAATCTGTCCGCCGTTGTGAAGCTTGATCTCATTGATGAAGACACAATTCGGATTTAGTCAGAAATTGCCCAACATCTTGTCAACGAATTGGATTTCCACTTTGTGAAGATGCACCTCCTGAATCACTTCTGTGACCATATCTGTGAGATTGGCAACCTCTTGGATGCAAGGTCTGAACTCACAGAACGAGCGATGATGGATCTTAAACAAGTGTACCGACAATCGGATCGTGATGTGCCCACCTTCCATATTCTGTGAACGAAACCCCGAAAGAAGGTGTTTTGGTATCGAGAGGTCAATCTAATCGCTGCAAATCAATCACGCGACACTGAAGTGCCTCTAACGAAAACACGTGTCAAGTGAATTGTGAATAACTGGTGACCCGATATCCAGAACCTTGATGACTTGCCGGACTGGTATCCAATGACAAAATGGGACCTACGCAATTACATTGCTTGGTATTTCAAGACTTTAACTGACTTCGCACATTACGTCGATCAGGATCAGTATTTCAGTACTCTCAATGATGCAAAATACATTCTGTACAGCACAATAGCAATTCCGGTGACGTCTTGTCAATGCGACAAGCAGGCGGTTCATATGGTTCATTGCTCTGGGTCCAGAAGGTGGAGAAAGCATAAACCACCAAGAAATGATACAGTGCTTCTCTGGATGGGGACTAGTCCGGATAGCCAATTTAAGTCAACTGCTGGACTCATCCCCGCACAGTTGAAGTGCCGTTTCATCATCGAGGATGCTGCATCGAGCATTCAATTGTTTCTTGCCTTGGGTCAGACATTGGCAACAGGGCTGATACTTCAGACTGCCAGTATGATGATTATCGAGGAGAGACATCAATCCCGGATGCAACCCTTACACAATGGAGGCAACTGCTGTATGCCTCATTGCAGCGTCCAATCCAGTCATATCGTCCGTATACATGTGTTCCAAGGTGAATAACACCTCCTTCTGCTGACGCCGTGGCCAGATAGCATGCATTGGTACTTGAGCAATGTGATTGATTTGAAAACTGTCAATTTGGTTTAACTGTAGATTATTCGATTCAATGCTTGAAGTAATTGGGTCAGTGATATATAGAAATTTGATGAATGTTTATTCTGAATTTATGTTATTGGAGTTGTGCAAGCTTGCGTATGATCTATATCTCAAGGGATTAAATAGTTAAGAATATTCTTGAAATCAACGGAACAGTTCCAAAAACCGTCAAAATGATCAAAATCTAGAGGACCAATGTGAAAGAAATAAGTGCAATGATGTAGCTTAAATGACTAAACAAGTTTTTGAAATGTTGTGACGATGTAATCACATCATTGAACGCTTGGAAGCGTAGTGGAAGATTGCAAATAAGTGGATCGGATACTGCGTGCAGAATGTGGAGAAGGAACAGTGCCTGGGGTCCATTTTCGGGAACCAACTTCGCTTTTTGCTGATGCAGACAACTCCATCTCTGGGGCATCCAGCACTTACTTCAACCATTGAATAAATCATTGCGTTCACAATGTGCAGTGGGGCAGAGACTTTTTAAAGTGACATCAATGAGATGACATTAGAGTCAGATATCAAACAGGTGGACATGCTGCGTGAGAGACATAGGTACTTCACTCATGACGATCTGAAGACAAGTAGTGCCAAGCTGGACCACCACGGTAATATCCACCTTGTTTCAAATAATACCTCATCATCCAAAGTGAAACCACCAATCAACTGCCAAAACCTGCACTGTACATCCAGTCTTTGGATTTTTGATAAGTCCAATCTGGGTGAAACCAAAAACGATGTTGGCTGGCAAATTGCAATGAACGTGACAATTGCATTCAGACTTCAAGTCACAGCTACACCGGGATTCGATTCACTCTATGTCTTGTGCTACCAGAAACTGTGACAGTTTTCAGCTGTACCTGGACATTCTGAAGATGATGCTGTAGTCGACAAACATGATGCAGAGGAACTGTATTGCTGTTTGCTGAGTATGGTGCATGCCATCCGAACTGAAGACTCACAAGCTGCACAAAATGCAGTGCACTGGATGATACCGATTGCAATGCCTTGGATGATGAGGAGGTGTTCAGAATTGACACTAGCCAATGGAAAATGTGATATTTATATACTATACGTGAATAGAAACCTCTTTGGTCATGAGTGGACTGATGAAGAGCAAGCAAAATTCAAGATTCTTGTGCAATCTTTCACTTCACAAAGCACTGCATGAGCATGGAGGGATAATCGTTGTTGGCTTGCAGGTTGTTTGCCATTGTTGGGAGACACTGAGGTTTGCATTAATCATTCAATTCAATGGACAATGAATTGCCACCCAATACTTTGGTTGACACTCCTGTTGTCTCATGGCTGAGAGAGAGATTTCTGACAATGCTGGCCAATGAACCTGCGGAGTTTCCTGAACCCAACCAAGATGACTCATCAAGTGATTCACTCCAGCACAAACCAGCCAGTGATGAATATGCACTCCCTTGGTCACTTCATCAACAAGAGGAGGCCCTTTTTTATCTGCTTTCTGGTTAGGTTTGTCATTTGCAGAGGTGGTTAAACATGTATTTTGCAGTTCACATTGATATATTACACATTTATGCAGAAATGGGCAATACACAACACCAAGAAATGCAGCTCGAATTCCAGAATTTGAGAAATCTCACTTTATTCGAAACTACCCCTCCTGTGGGCAGGACAGGGTGTAATTGTACTGAACCGAATGATACTGTCATAACACAGATGATCTAGACAGTAATTCGGCAATGCCAGACATTTGCACCAGTTCTTCGACTAGGGTAAGATAGAGATTCACATACACAGTGACTGAAATCTGGTCCTGGTCGCTATAATATTCATGCAAACGATGTCCCCCAACACTCTGGAGTAGTGCAGGTGAGAGTTGTGGATAGCTTGGTGGGTCAATCGACCATCTCAATATCAATGATATCACTGGTTGAGACATCTTGTGAACATCATTTAAAGCGGCTGACACAGACTGGTGACATGTTACAGTCTGATGAGCCATCATCTTAGTTCATTAGGATGGTTAAATCAAGATACACTTCTGGATACATTCAACCAACCTAATCTTCCAAACTAATACAAATACACAAGCAAAACGCAAATTGGTTCTGAAGCCGCAGACAACCCTCTGAGACACTCCACTCGACCTCACCACTGCTTCTAAGTAATTCCAAAAGCTCCCAGGCCCTCCTGGAGCTAACCAAAGTGCTCTGAGACTCTGGACAAGCTTTCTCAGGTGTTTCTAAAGTCACCAGCAGTTATGGAGTTGAATTCAGAATGCAACAATATTTGATGGATAGGATGGTCAAATTTTGGAGCAGCTGAGTCCTCTGTGCAGATCTGCAGGAGACTTCAAGACCAGCTGAGACCTCTGCACAGCTCTGCAGGAGCCTTTAAACTTGGTACCCTATTCTCACAGCAGTGCTTCTTAGCATTCCATAACCACAAGCTATTTTGTCTATGATATTTGTGCATCATATTTCTCTATCATACTTGTCTATTATATTTGTCTATCGAATTTGTGTATCATCTTCTGCTATCATATTTGTCCCTGTGAGAATGACAAGATTCGTGACATCATATGATCATACATATTCAGTATCGAGGTCTCTCTCTATATATATATATGGTCAATTTAGCTACAATCACTACAATACCGCAATCTGAGGAGCATCTGGAGATGCCGATTCAGTGAATCTCAAGATGAAGTTTGGGGCTGGGATGTTGTCAGCTTAGAGATACACTCTGAAGCTGTGATCAAGCGAGTTTGGATATTCACTTGGAAGTGAAGATTGAGTGAACTCTGACATGCGCTTTGAGGCTATGATCAAACGAGTTGGATATGCACTTCAAGGCCACAATGGTGCAAACTTGGAGACTGTGATCAGGCGAGTTTGGAGATACAGTTGGAGGTCGGGATCATGTGAACTGCGAGATGCATTTGGTAGTAGTGATGGAACAATAGTGGAGGCATACTGCGGGGTGGCCGATCTGGAGGTGGTACATGAGGACGGAGGCAGGACAGGTGCAGGAACTCTGATCATTTGTTAACTCATAATCGTAAGAATGTAGAGAGCTGAACGCAACATGGGCTGCCAACAAATGAGGGATGAGGAATGAGAGACTTGCTGGGAGGGGGAGACAGTCAATTGCGGGATCCAGCTGTACTTGGTGTATGCTGCACTTGGTGTATGCTGCACTTGGTGTATGCTGCACTTGGTGTATGCTGTACATGGTGTATGCTGTACTTGGTGTAGGCTGTACTTGGTGTATGCTATACTCGGTGTTAACCATAATCATGGCATGGAGAGAAACAGAGAGATTACTTAACTTTGTATTCTCAGGCGATGGTAGAGTTGAGGCTGAGAAAGAGCGAGATGTGAAGAAATGGGGAATATTACAATGAGAAACGTTCACTGACGCAAAGTTTATGGCAGGTCAACGTACAATGCCCAATACGGCAGGAATGATTTCTATTTGGGCCAGTATAAACACCGATACCAGGTCTTCTATACCCAATCAGGCAATTCTTACCCCTGATTTCCCATTTCAGCTTGTATTCTCCATTACGTTCCTATCTTTATCTCTTATCTATCTTCCTTGTCCCCAACTCTGACATCATCACAGATCACAAAGATAAGTCATCACTTTCTATCACTCCACACCATGAACTTGAGGTAACATAGTGTATAGCATACACAAAGTCCCACATACACTGAGTACAGCACACGCTGAGTGCAATATACACTGAGTACAGCATATACCAAAGACAGCATACACCAAGTACAGCGTACACCAAGTACAGCATACACCAAGTACAGCATACACCAAGTACAGCATATACCAAGTACAGCATATACCAAGTACAGCATACACCAAGTACAGCATACACCAAGTACAGCATACACCAAGTACAGCATACACTGAGTACAGCATACATCTAGTACAGCATACACCAAGTGCGGCATCCACCCAACATTGTCTGTGTTCTCTTCATCCTCATGGTTAAGAGCTGACCCCAGAATGTTACTTCAGCTTCCAGCATACCTCCCTACAAATCGACCGCCGCCAGCCAACTCCCCAACAGAGCTCAAAGGTACAGTCAACTTGTCACATTCCCATAGTTGCTGGGTACAAAACCCTCCATTGCAAGCTAACTAACCGATTAGTGCCGTCTCAGCACCTGGCTTGGCTCCAATGAACTACCTCCAGATTGACCACCTCCAGATTGACCACCTACAAGTACTCCTCTGCTCTCAATCGATCATGGCCTTCAAGCGCATCTCCAAAGTCACTCGAATAGAGCCTCCAAGTGCGCATGATCATGGCCTCTCAGTGCATCTCCAATGTCATTTGATTAAGGTCTCAAAGTTCACCCAATCATTGTCTCCATGTGCATCTCCAAGTTTGCACAATACTGGCCTCTAAGTGCATGTCTGAGTTAACTCGATCATCATCTTCAGGTACACCTTCATCTGCTCTCAAATACCATCTGCAGCCAGTACAGACATACCATGTGGAGATGGAACGCTATACCAATACATATATGCATCTATGAGAATATCCGCCGAATTCCTTAGTTTTGAAAATCATTGAACAGTAACTATTAACTACAATTCCCTGATGAACCAGCAGTGTTTCCAAGGAAGATGATATTTTTCCTAGACTGCTCTACAGCAATTCAGCATACTCCCAGGGTTGTCTTTGGTATTCATTGCTATGCCTAGGCTTCCCACTGGCATGCCCAGGCTCCTGGCTGGTATAACCAGACTATCCACCTGCACTCCCCAATGCTTGACTGGTTGTTACCGAACCTCCTATAACCTCACAGAGTGGTCGCCAGTACTGCAATGTGCACCTGAAGGCCACCGCATTGGGCCTGTCATCTCTGGGATTTGACCTGCCTTTGATTCTGGTCGAACAACTCTCAAACACTCTCAGAAGCTATCAGTGACCAAATTACTACACTTTGCTGATGTAGTCAAAAATGGTCAGTTGTGAGACATATTCTACTGTATAAATAAAATGTTTCTCTCTATTGTTTTGAACAAAATAATGTTCTAATGTAGGAATTATTAGGTCATAAATTGGGATTAGTTAGAGTGGGATTTCATTAGCATTATTGATTATTATTAATGACACATATTAAATTAAGTCTATTGCTAAGCTACAATTACAAATTTCAGGCTCACCACATCTCATGATAATTGGCCTTGGTTACATTATAGTATACAATTCAAAGAATCGCTTCAAATTATTCTGCAACTGTGAATATGAGGTGTACTGGAAACCTAAGGCCAGGTACAAATTTCAAAATCAAAAGACAGGACACACAATAATTAAGTCACCTTTATCTGCACTGGAGCATTCTCCATGTCTGTCTTCAGTCTTCTTATGACAGATTGAGCACTACATATTTGGCAGTCCCATTTGGCAATAATGACAGTCTAGGTGAAATTGGGCACCTGTGTCAGAATATGAGACATGGCTCAAGTATTTATGACAAAGCCACAGCTTCTGCTCACATGTAACATTTGTTCACACACCACAACAATCCCCATCCCAGAGAGTCAGATGATAAGACATGGCTCCAGGATACATGGCTCAGCTGTAGGTATTCATGTTGTCTATTTCCTGCCCTACAATTGAAGTTTAGGTACACCTGAAATCTGCAAATCTGTCCAGTATGAGGTTTATGGATTTGGTGAAGCCAACTTTGACAAGCTGCAATTCATTATGAGCATATTATTCAAGTCTCGGCAGATCCCAGAGTGACAATTTTGCAACTAAAGCACATCTACCCAGTTCAATAGTCGATATTATATTACCATTTGCTTCTTCCCGATCAAGTTTGCTATAACTTTGAATCAGCCAAAGTCGTGCCCACAGGTTGTCATCTGGCAAGTCACTTCACAATTGGCCGCAGTGGGCTTATCCCACTTAGTCTCTGCAAATGTATGAAGCTATACATGATTAGTATGTGAATGCCACCAATAAAATGAGTAGGGTGTTAAGCTCCTTGTCAACTATCCATCGAATGATGGAAGCCACTGTGCAATAAACTATAAACGCAGCTCCCTGGGCAATTAGTAACCTCACTTAACTCAACATTGACTCATTAGTATGTTTGGCCCGACTCATCCAAATTCTAAAATATTATCTGAAAGTTTTGGCTCCATCAAACGAACTGGAGTTCAACAGAGAATTGGAAAGAACAGTTACTGCTCAGCGACTCTGCAGATGACCAGCAACTTCTGCTCACCCCATGTACTGCACTTACTCAAAGAGGGCTAAGTTCTCAGTGCTTTCTGCGCAGATATAACTGCATTGTGACATAACGTATGTTTGGGCCACCAAAACCCATATCTGAAAAACAAATTATGTCAACTGATTTCCGTTGAGAGAAGGTTGGAAGAAAGAGAACCTTAGATGTGCCAGTTATGAGAAAGACAGCTTGGGAGAGTGCAATTAACTGTCAGCATAAGGCCAGCTGACGATCTCTGCCATTGAATCCATCATAACGATTTGAACATTGGTGCACCACAATTCCTCTGAGCTTTCAGGCTATCATTCCCCTGCCCAATACGAGATGAAATCTCACTTTTCATTCATACCATCATATATTGTTAGGGGTTCTCCCCAAACAGCGATAATGGTACTTGCAGAGGCTATATGAATAAATGTCACGGAGTTACTCACGGTATAGTCACGTGACATTCATAACACCTATTCATGGCACGCATGAGATCAG